>Ga0310786_10004701_pt1 | contig 18876 bp, 14 predicted proteins | sample AusTroGonzalo_MG_FD_203881 | JGI IMG/M metagenome (GOLD analysis project Ga0310786, IMG submission 203881) | Bovine rumen microbial communities from tropical cattle in Woodstock, Queensland, Australia - Gonzalo_03 (v2) (version 2) | ecosystem: Host-associated > Mammals > Digestive system >... | reverse complement strand
GCTATCTGGTCGTCGATGCGATGCAGGTCTTCGTCGTGATTCTCGGAAAAACGAGTGGCCCAACTGCGCAGGCCAGGCACCTTCGTCATCCAACGTACCAGGCGCACCATGAGTCCGTAGCGGTAGCCGCGCAGGAACAGGTAGATGGCAGCCAGGCAAAACAGCGTGGTCAACACCAGTACCGTGACCATTCCACCTCCCAACGGCTTCAGTACCAGCCACAGCACGACAGCCGTCAGCCAGTACCAGAAATGCGAGAAGATATGCATCATAGCGAACAGCACCACGGACGAGGTTGCCCGCTGGACACCCACATAAGGTGTCAGTTCCATGATCTTATAGGGTTCGCCACCCAGCAGGCCCACCGGCGTGGCATAATTCAGGGCAAAACCCGAGACCGTGATCTTCATCAGTCGCAGGAAGCCGATGGGCACCTCGCCGCTCTCGCCGAGGATGATGCGCCAGGTGACCGTATTCATGGCATACAGCACCACCCACAACACCACAATAGCTACCAGCCAGTAGCCTGCCCGCTGAATGTTGGCCCACAAAGCAGACCAACTTACATCGAAGGTCAACAGCATCACTATGACAGCCGTCAAACCGACGCAAAAAAGGATATTTCTAACCCTATTTCTCATAAAAACGGCACAAAGATAGTGCAAAATAAGAGAACTTCACACATTTTAGCATAAATCTTGCTCTGCTTTCGGACTTTTAAGCTACATTTGTCGCGGATTTGGCCATTTCAGGCCATTTACCCCTACAGAAAAGTTCACTTTATTCATAATCCTTATTAAAAAAGAAAAGCAAAATGAAAAAGATTCTGACTCTCATCGTTGCTGCTGCAACCATCAGCTTCGCTTCTTGTGGAAGCAAGACCACCAGTGCCACTTCTGAACTCGACAGCCTCGCTGCCGAAGCCGCCGTAGGAGAAAACGCTCCCGCCGTAGAACAGGCACAAGCCGTTATCGCCCTCCTTCAGGAACAAATCCAGAACGCTGACCAAGATCAAATCAAGGCCATCGGCGACCAGATTGCCCAGAAGGTAGCAGAATTCATCGCCCAGGGCGACGAGGCTGCTGCTCAGACCTACATCGAGACCATCAGCAACTTCATCAACGCTAATGCTGAGAAGCTGAAAGCCATCGGTGCCTCCACGACAATCACCGAAACCATTAGTGCTGTGGAAGGTGTGCCCGCAGGTATCATCGAATCCGTGACCAACGCCGCTAATGGCGTAGCAACCACCGCTACCGAGCAGGCCGCTGCCGCTCAGGCTGCCGTCGATGCTGCACAGGCTGCTGTTGAAGCTGCTCCCGAAGCTGCCAAGGCTGCTGCCGAGCAGGCTGCTGCCGCCGCACAGCAACAGGCACAAGAGGCCGCCGCTGCAGCACAACAGCAGGCTAAGGACAAGGCCAACGAGGCTATCGACAACGCTGCTGCAGCTGCTAAGCAGAAACTCGGACTCTAAACCCACTTATGGCAAATAACAACGAACAGAAGCCGGGACAGGTTCAAGTGAACATGACCCCGGAAGTCGAGAAAGGACTTTATTCCAATCTCGCAATCATGGGATTCACCCCCACGGAATTCATTATGGACTTCGTGTTTCATCACCCTGGGATGCCACGCGCCAACGTCCAGAGCCGGGTCATCATGTCGCCGGTTCAGGCCAAGCGCCTGATGCGTCTGCTGGAGCAGAACGTAGCTAATTTCGAGAAGAACTTCGGTCCCATCAAGTTGGCCGAGGACGCTTCTGCATCCAATGCTCCCATCTCTCCCTTCAAGGTGAACTAACCAGTCCCTAATTGACTTTTAAATATGGGAAAAGTATTGATTATCGGCGCCGGAGGAGTTGCTACGGTAGCCGCACACAAGGTGGCTCAAAACCCCAACGTGTTTACTGAAATCATGATTGCCTCGCGCACCAAGGCGAAGTGCGATAAGCTGGCTGCCGACGTGGAAGCCGCCACGGGCTATAAAGGTATAAGGACCGCGCGCGTGGATGCCGACAATGTGCCCGAGCTGGTGGAACTGTTCAACAGCTACAAGCCGGACATCGTCGTGAACCTCGCCCTACCCTATCAGGACCTCACCATTATGGAAGCGTGCCTGCAGACGGGTTGCAACTACCTCGACACAGCTAACTACGAGCCGAAGGACGAGGCACACTTTGAATACTCGTGGCAATGGGCCTACCGCGAACGCTTCGAGAAGGCCGGGCTCACGGCAATCCTCGGCTGCGGCTTCGACCCTGGCGTGACCTCTATCTATACCGCCTACGCCGCCAAGCACCACTTCCAGGAAATACAGTATCTGGACATCGTCGATTGTAACGCCGGCGACCACCACAAGGCCTTCGCCACCAACTTCAACCCCGAAATCAACATCCGCGAGATTACGCAGAAGGGATTGTACTGGGAAGACGGCAAGTGGGTGGAAACAGAACCGCTGGAGATTCACAAGGACCTGACTTATCCTGAGATTGGGCCCCGCGACAGCTACCTGCTGCACCACGAGGAAATCGAGTCGCTGGTCATCAACTACCCGACGATTAAGCGGGCACGCTTCTGGATGACCTTCGGTCAGCAGTATCTGAAGCACCTCGAAGTGATTCAGAATATCGGCATGAGCCGTATCGACGAGATCGAGTACGAGGCTCCCCTGGCCGACGGCACAGGAACAGCGAAGGTGAAAATCGTGCCCCTCCAGTTCCTCAAGGCAGTACTTCCCAATCCTCAAGACCTGGGTGAGAACTACGAAGGCCAGACCTCTATCGGCTGCCGCATCAGAGGTATTGGCAAGGACGGCAAGGAACATACCTACTACGTTTACAACAACTGCTCACACAGTGCCGCCTACGAAGAAACGGGAATGCAGGGTGTCAGCTACACGACCGGCGTGCCCGCCATGATTGGTGCCATGATGTTCCTCACGGGCCAATGGGTGAAGCCCGGAGTACATAACGTAGAAGAGTTCGACCCGGATCCCTTCATGGAACAACTGAACAAGCAGGGACTGCCCTGGCATGAGCTGCACGATGTGGACTTGGAACTATAATGCAGTCCCATGAGTCCCATTGGCCCCATAAGTCCCATAAGCCCCATAAGCCCCATGAGCCCCATGAGCCCCATGAGCCCCAAATATTTTTATTAAACCCCAAAATATTGATTAATGGCAAAAACAGAAGAAAAACCCATCGACGAAAGAACTGCGAGGTTGGAGGCCTTGTTAATGGCTACCAAGAAGATTGAGAAAGACTTCGGCAAGGGAAGCATCATGCGTCTGGGCGCTGAGCCCGCTGAGAAAATCGATGTCATCCCCACGGGAAGTATCGGACTGAACCACGCGCTGGGCGTAGGCGGCTACCCCCGCGGACGCATCATCGAGATCTATGGTCCCGAATCGTCTGGTAAGACCACGCTGACCATTCACGCCATCGCTGAAACGCAGAAGGCTGGTGGCATCGCCGCCTTCATTGATGCAGAGCACGCCTTCGACCCCACCTATGCCAAGAAGCTGGGTGTGAACCTCGAAGAGCTGTGGATCTCGCAGCCCGACAACGGAGAGCAAGCACTGGCCATCGCAGACCAACTCATCAGCTCCAGCGCCGTGGACCTCGTCGTCATAGACTCCGTAGCAGCCCTCACCCCGAAAGCCGAGATCGACGGCGACATGGGTGATAACAAGGTAGGACTGCAAGCCCGTCTGATGAGTCAGGCCCTGCGCAAGCTGACGGCCACCATCTCCAGAACCAAGACTTGCTGCATCTTCATCAACCAGCTGCGCGAGAAAATCGGCGTGATGTTCGGCAATCCCGAGACCACGACTGGTGGCAACGCCTTGAAGTTCTATTCCAGCGTACGTATGGACATCCGCAAGATCCAGACCATCAAGGACGGCGACGAGGCTATCGGCAACCTCGTACGTGTGAAGGTCGTCAAGAACAAGGTCGCTCCTCCTTTCCGCAAGGCTGAATTCGAAATCAGCTTCGGCGAAGGTATATCCAAGGCTGGAGAGATTGTGGACCTCGGCGTGGAATACGATATCATCAAGAAGTCCGGCTCATGGTTCAGCTACAACGACTCGAAGATTGGTCAAGGTCGTGATGTCGTGAAGAAGGTGCTGCGCGACAATCCCGAGCTGTGCGAGGAGATTGAGGCAAAAATCGCCGAGGCGCTGGATGCCAAGAAGGACGAAGCATAAGTTCACACACATGAATGACCGGGGTCTTCTGACCCTCCTCTATAAACACTTAGCCCAGGGCATGACCCTGGGCTAAATGTTTTCAAGGTTGCGAGGCCGTCGCCACGCAAACTATCGGACTACGCGGCGGCCGTTGATGATGTAGATGGATTTCTTCTTTCCCGTTCTACCATTCACGACCTCACGTCCGCTGAGATCATAGACCTTACCATTAGCGACCTTGTCTCCTGCGACATCCCTCACTCCGACGGGCGGGTTGATGGTGAGCGTTCCGTTGATGTATTCGAAGGCGTAGTTCTGCGCCTGTCCTCCACTCACACGGATCTCATATTCGCCCCACGGGCTGTCGGGGGTGGCATCGCATTCGACGACGGGCAGCTGAATCAGCACCTCTGCGGTCTCCTTGTTGCGGAATCCCTTGATTTCGTACTCAAATTCGGGATTCGCCTCTCCAATCTCACGGGTATAGGATTTTGCGGTTACCGTCAGCGGAGCGGGCTTGACCGTATAGACGCCAGCCACCAGCTGAGCATTCGAAGTCGTAATGGTTCCTGCCTCGATAGCGATAGGATACTCACCCACCGGCGAGGTCGTCTCGACCTCACAGCTGAGAACAGGCTCTCCGTTAATCGGTGCTCCTGTGACAGAGTAGGTCAGCTTGGTATTGGAGTAACCATAGTTGCGTTCGCCGGGATTCGGAGTCACGGTGGGCACTCCGGTGTACTCGGTCTGCGCATAAGCGCTCCAGACCTCATGGGCCTCGTAGGCGCTAAGCATCGACTTCGGCACAAAGAGGGTTGCCGTCTTAGCCAGACCGGGAGAGCTGACGCCGACAGGTGCGTCCTCTGCCAGGAGAGCAACGTACTTCACCTTACAGCTGGTGAAGGCTCCGTCAGCAATCGTCTTCACACTCTTCGGTAGGTAGATCGAGACGAAGGTCGATGAGCGGAAGGCTCCCGCAGGAATCTCCGTGAGGCTTGTGAAGTACTGCAGTTCATCGAGGCTTTGCATCGTGCTGTTGCCCTTGAAGACATTCGCGATATCAGTTACCGCAGCTGCCTCGTCGTAGCTCAGCTCGCCGTCATCATCGACATCCCAGTTATCCACACACAGACGCTTCGCCTCCTTGTCGTCGAAGCTGATGAGGTGGAGCTTATCGCGCAAGCCGCGCACGGTGGCAGCCACCTGTTCGGCCGATGCGGTGATATCGTCATAGACGGCTTGCTCGGCCTGAGTATCTATGGATTTGTCGTTCGCCAGCTTAATGAGCCGCTTCAGGTCGGCGACATCCGCGTCGAGTTGTTCTGCCGCCTTCACGTCACTAAGGGCGATGAAAGCCCACTGGCAGTTGCGCTCGTGCCCTTCATAAGGGATATCCCAGTAGGTGCCCCAGGTGATATCGTCTGCAGCGCTGGTTTTATGATCGTTCTGAATACCCAGGACTTCGCCTTCCACGTAATCCGCCTTGATGGTTGCCGGAGTGGAGAACGTATAGATATTCTCCAGTCCTTCTACGGCTGTGAGCTGCCACCAGGCGCTCTTGTCGGTCAAACGACTGGTGGGGCCGTCGATGAAGCAGGCCTTGACGCCCTGTCCCACATTGCCGTCCGTAGAAGTGCGGAAGAAGATGTGGTTGGTATTCGGAGTATCATCGCTGTACAGATAGTACACTCCCTCGCCCATCGAACTCTGTCTGCGGAACTGATAGACATACGGCTGACTGCCCACTACGGCCTGGGTGCCATAGGCCTCGCCGCCGCAGAGGTACATGCGCGTACCTATATTATATATATAGCCGTCGGTATTCAGCTCGATGGGCGAATACTTCGGATAGGTGCGGGTGCGCACTTCAACAATCGTGCCGAACCGCTTCCAAACGTTCATGGCCTCATAACGTTCCTTGGTGCCGATAGGCACTTGCAGGGTTAAGCGGCTGTAGGTAAGACCCGTGAAGGTCTTGCTGTCCACTGACACATTCTCCGGTTCCGGATTGGACATCGTCACGGTACGCAACGAAGCACAGCTCTCGAAGGCGTTGGCATTGATGGTGACGACATATTCCGGCAGGATGATCTCTTTCAGCTTTCTGCAGCCCGAGAAGGCTTGCTTGTCAATCGTTGTCAGAGAAGTAGGCAGCTCGATGGTTTCCATCGCCGAGCAATCCATGAAGGCGGCGCTGGGCAGGTTCGTCAGATTGACGAAGTTCTTCAGGATCGTGAAGTCCTTCACCTTAGACAGCCCCCTGAACTTATCGCCGATATTTGTGACCATCTCGGCCTCAGCCTTACTGAATTCTCCGTCGCCGTCGATATCCCAGTTCTCAAGACAGATCTCCATCAGCGTCTCTTCGCTGCAGGTGATGATACCCAGTTTCTTGCGCAGCGAGCTCTGGGCACGGATGAGGTCGTCATACGTGGAATTCAGGTCATCGTAAATCTTTTGCTCGCGGGTGGCATCGACCTTCTGTGCCTTTGCCTTCGCCAGCAACTCTTCCAGCTTCTCTGCGGCGGGGACGATTCCGTAGGTCTCCAGATAGTCCACAAACATCCACTGGCAGTCTGCCTCATGACCCTGGTAGGGCACATCAAAATACGTTGCCATCGTACTGCTGCCCTCTTCCAGATAGTGGTTCTCGTGGTCGAACTGTATGCCCCAGTAGGCGTTGGCATCATAGTTGCTGTCGCCCTCGGGCACCTGGAAGGTATAGACACCTTCTGACACCTTCTTCACCGTCCAGTAGGCGTTGTCGTTGAGACTGGCATTGACCACGGTGTACTTCACGTTTTCGCCGAGCTTGGCATTATTCGTCTTGCGGCCCGTATATTTGTTCGTGGAAGTGACGTCGGGACAGTAAATATAGTAGAGTCCCTGATGCTCGTCCTCACCCTCGTAGATGATGAATCGCATAGGCTCCTCGCTCAGCACATTCTGGACGTCGTTGTATTCGCCTTTCGAGAGGTAGCTCTTCTTACCTACGTTCCACAGATACACCTCCCGACCGGGTGTCAGTGCGATGTATTTGTCGTCGCCGATGGTGCGGGCGAGGTGAATATTTCCGAATTCCTTCCACTGGTCGGCATTCTCGAAGAACTCACGAGTTCCCTGTAGCGCATTCAAGGTGGCAGAGGCCAGCTTCATGCCGCTGAAGACGTCCTGTCCGAGCTGGATATTCTGGGGAGTCGTACTCTCCACGGTGAAGTTCAGCAGCTTCGTGCACTCGGCAAAGGCTTCATCACCCAGGCTCTGAATGCCGGCATGCAGAGTGATGGCGGAGAGTGCGGCACAACCCTTGAAGGTGCGGGCCTTGATGGCGGTAATCTTGTCGTTGATGCCGAAAGCCTTGATAGCACGACATCCCATGAACGCTTCTTCGCCCAGCGCCGCCACGCCTTCAGGCAGTTCCACGGAAGTCAGCACACGACAACCGCTGAAGGCGCGCGCTCCCACTTCTTTGATATTCTCTGGCAGCAACAGGCTTGTGAGCGTGGTGCAACCCGAGAAGGCATCGTCGGGAATCTTCGTCAGTCCCGTAAAGTTACTCAGCTCATTGAACGTCGTAATGCGCTGATCCTGGAAGACCGTTCCGATATCCTTCACGGCAGCAGCCTCATCAAAGCTCAGCTCGCCGTCGCCGTTCTTATCCCAGTTCTCCACACAGAGTTTCTTGGCCGTAGCATTCGCAAAGAGCACCGCCTTGTCGCCGAACTCCGCAGGTTCCATATTGATGACGGCTCCAAGGCCAGAACTGTAGCCGAAACCGCCGTTGCCGCCGATGCCGTCCTCGCCGGGAGTCAGCTTCGCCAGCAGGTAGTAGCCGTCGGGGCCACCGCCGCCCCAACCCCAGTTGATGTGGAAGTAGCGGTTACCGTCATAGCCATCGCAGACATAAGCATGACCGCCGCCAGACATATACACCGGCAGACGGTGGGCCACCTGGTCATAGATGATGGCATCGAATTCCACAGCCGAATAGCTGCTGCGCCAGATAGCCTGGCAGTCATTGCGATAGCCGAAATACTTGATGCAGCCCGTCGGCACATCGCTGGAGTAAGCTCCCGAACCGCTGTTCGAATAGTCCATTTTCACAGCCGAGCCGCACAGATGCATCAGCCAGGCCACAGCCTGTTTCTGCTTCGTAGTGCCCTTGCCGTCGTTATAGTTATCGATCATATTCGCCCAGTCTATTTCGGCACCTGCCGGCACGCCTTCGTTCTTCAGCTGGGAGCCCGTATCAGGATCTTGCTTGCGACCCGTCCAGCCAGGCATATCCGCCAGCGTGACATTGGTGGACTTGGCACGGTTGTAGTAGAGCACCTGCGCCATTGCCGTAGCCACACAGCCGGTGACCGAACGGCCATGTCCGAAGAAGTCCGGGCAGTAGAGGTTGAAGGGGTCGCCCTGGTTCCATACCGTCGTCATCAGGGTGGCCACAGCCGGATGGGTGGGAAGTGCAGCGGCAGCCACCGCCTGAGGTGCCTGCTGCAGATACTGCAGCTCCTCGGCATAGCCTTCCAGCCACTCCTTCATGGCATCCGGCAGCGCCTCATAGTCGAAGTGTCCCTGGTCGCAGTAGCCCAGCACGGGCTCCGTGCGGTCGTCGCCGGAAGCGATGATGAATCCCTCATCCTCACCGCGGTCAAAGACATAATAGAGTTCAGTGGCATTAGCCGGAGCCCCGTGTCGGGGAGACAGCCGCCTGCGGTCCTTTACCGACGACAGCCGTTTGGCACCCTTACGGCTCTGCAGGAACTGCTCGGCACGCTGCTGAGCCTGTTCGCGGGTGATGGATTCGGCATGGATGCCCACAGTCAGGGCAAGCATAAGAAGTAGTAATACCGTTTTTTTCATAGATACTTATTGGGTTAAGTTTTGCTTTAGGTACTTGTTATCGCATTTTCGGCCGCAAAGATACAGCTTTTTCACCAATCCTCACCTGTTTGTGCAGGGAAATCTACATATCACGTCCTCTTTTTCAAGTTTTTTCAAACTTGATGCCTATTATTATTCCTGAGAGCTCAACTTCAATCCATGAAAAGTATGGAATAAAAAACGTCGCCTAGCAGCCTCACGGCCTCGGCGACGAAACATTATAAAAAATAAGTCCATCAGTTTGTTGGGCGGTACTTCCGCATATGTCTGCGGGAGTTCGAAGCCGTGAGGGGTCTTGCTCCCCATGTCACTCATCTCAGCGAAAGCACGGCTAACCAATTTTCCTTTCTAACAATATTCTATGGGCTGGCGCCTGACGGCGATAAAAAAAGCCCTACCAAAACTAATGCATTCATTACGATATTGCGCTGCAAAGTTACCTATTTATTATAAAATAAATGTCTGCGCAGAAAGAGCACAGACAAGATTTAAAGGGTTTTATGATAAGATTTATAGGAAAAAGACAAAATCTATAGCCATTTAGACAAAATTGATAGCCTAAAAGAGTTGAATTGTCGTTCTCTTGGCATGCTTCAAGCCTTTTCGCTTTCCAATGCATCCCGACGGAAGTCGGAAGGAGACATGCCAAAGTGCTGACGGAAGCGGTCGCTGAAGTAAGTGTGACTGCCGAAACCGCATTCATCGGCAATCTCGACAATACTCTTTTCCGGCTGCTCGATAAGCCGGCGGGCGGCACAATCCAGACGCAGCTGAAGGATGTAGCTGGTCAGTTTCACATATTTGCTGCCCTTCGAGAATGCGGCACCGACACGTTCCTTCGACAACTGGAAGCGATCCATGATAGTCTGACGCTCGAACTTGGGATCAAGGAACAACCGCTCGCTGATAATGACATCATTGAGATACTGGAACAGCTGCTCGTCGGTGAGGGAGTTGAGATCGGGCTCGGCCTCCGAGGTCTTTGGTGCATGCGTCCGTCTTTCCTCCCAATACTGTTTCTTATAGTTCATCGTCTCTGTAATCTGCTGGGCCAGCAGGCGGTTCTTATGTCTGATAGCCCTGTTCTGGTAAATGACCAGAAAGGCAAAAACGATGACCAGCAGGGCAAAGATGCCGACGCCGACAGCTGTCCGGTTCGCCCGGGCGGCCTTTACCTGCTGGCGCTCGGCCTCCATGCGCAGCTGCAGGGCATGGTAGCGGGCGATGTGCTCGCGGGCCGTGGCCTCGCGCACGCTGCGCTCGATCTGGGTGTAAGCCGAGATCATGTTGCCGTGCTCGCCCAATGCGGTGTAGGCTGCTGTGGTGAAGTTCTGCGCCTGACTGCGGTAGAAGCGGATGTAGTCGCCCCTACTAATGGAGTCACGCGGCTCACGGTGGCTACCATCGTGGTAGGCCGCAGGATGCTGTTCATAGTCGTTAAGATGTTCTATGATACTGCGGGCCAGGGGCAACGTCTCGGCATCACGGTCGAGCATGCTGAGAATCATTATCTTCCGCTTCAAAGCGATAATCAGGGCATCGAGCTCATTGAAACGGAAGCCTGGTGAGAAGCCAGGGGTGAAACTGCGGAGTACATCTATGACACTGTCGAGTTTTGCCATTCCCTGCTCATAATCTCCCAAACAACAGAGTGCTGCTCCAATTTCCGCTTCCGAGCGCAGGGCGTCGGCCTCTGCCTCGGGACTCAGCTGGCGACACACGTCAACGAGCTTGCGCGACAGTTGTATCCATCCCAACGTATCCTGCTGCAACCGAGCGGTATATACCAATACATCCAGTACATCATGCTGTTTCTTCAGATCGGCCACTACGGAGTCATGCCTGAGCAGCCGCTCGCCAATGGCCCGTGCCGTGTCCAGACAAACATCCTCCTTCCCGCCGAGTAGCGAGTCGATTTCGTGCCTCATCAAGTTTGCACTATAAATCCTGGCCCTGAGCATGTCGGCGCGCAACTCACTGATATTCCCCACAATAACTGCTGAATCAAGGATCTGCAGTGCCCTCACTGGCTGATAGGCATAGATAGACATTGCCGCCTCTTGGGTATAAAGCGTGTCTTTCGGATGCGGCACATGACCGTTGCCCGCGCCTTCTCCCATGCAGCCTCCCATCAGAGCCACACCTACTATAATATATAATATGTGTAATGCCTGTCGCATGTCTATCCAATCCTTTCTTTTACGCTGCAAAAGTAGCAATAAGTCGTGAATTAACCAAGAAAATTTGGCAAAAAGCGCACAAAAAGGGGAAAAAGAAAGAAAACTGGAGGCTGAATGAAAATTAAAACGTATCTTTGCAAACGAAATAAAAACGAAACAACGAGAACTATTAAGGTAAGTACTCATTCCATGATTCGATATACCAAGAAAGAAGAACGATGGAACGTCGGCAGCCACGCCGCAGGGATTGCCCTGGGCGTGGTTGTCGGCGTACTGTTTCTGGTGTGGTGCGCCCGGTCCCGCGATGGCTGGGCCACGGCGGCGGTCATCCTCTATCTGATAGGGATGCTCGGCAGCTACATCACCAGCACGCTCTACCACGCCCTGCCGCAGCGGTGGCACGCCCGCGAGGTGCTGCGCCGCTGGGACCATGCCGCCATCTACTGGCACATTGCCGGTTCCTACTCCCCCGTCACCCTCATCGCCATGCGCGACGCCGGCTGGTGGGGATGGGGACTGTTCATCTTTGTGTGGGCTGCAGCACTTACGGGTACCTTTGTCAGCTTCCGCGGCCTAAAGGAACACAGCTACGTGGAGACAGCCTGCTTCGTCATCATGGGACTCTCTGTCCTCGTCGCCTTCAAGCCCCTGCTGGATTGTGTGGATCTCATCGCCGTCAACTGGCTCGTTGCAGAAGGGGTTTTCTACGTCACAGGTGCTGTCATCTATGCTTTCTCGCATAACCGCCCTTACATCCACACCCTCTTCCACTTCTTCGTCCTCGCCGGCAGCATCTGCCACATCATCTGCGTCTGGCGAGTTTTGGCGCAGTTCCTCTGACTTTACCAAATTCTTGGAGTCATAAAAGAAAACACCCCGCCATGAGAGACTGGTCGGGGTGCATATTATTGAGGGAGTGGGGTTACTCGCTCTAGTTCCTAGGTCTGGGATATGTATAAGTCATATCACCTTTATCATTGAATGTGAAGGTATAGACATAACTGCATGCACCTCTTTCTTCAACGTCCTTCAACGCCGTTTCGCCTTTCATCGGAGAGTTAATACCATAAGTTTTATTACTCTGGTATGCAGTAATCATCTGCTTGTTAGCATCGTAGTAGCCATAAACATAACTGAACTGGTTGCTGAAATGGAAATTATCCATAGCTGCAACGGAATCCCTTAATCCTTCCTTAACAGTCACCTCACGGTAAAACTTAATTGTAGCAGGATACTCTACGATATGAGATGGAGCCAGATAGACGAGCGCTGAATCCACATCATCAAGAGTAAGAGGACCATAACTTAGTACACTGTCGTCGTTCAACTGATACACAATCTTAATATCGAAGTATTTCAACATATCTTCGGTATTATAGAACTTTCCTACCACCTTAGCATAGGCGCGAGCCTTAATAGCAGTAGAATCAGTGGAGGATTGAGGATCCTGCTGTTCAGGATCCTTCTGTTCCTCAGGAGTCTGGGGTTCGGGAGTCTCATCGTCACCACAAGCGGTGAACATGGTCATGGACATGGCGCAGCAGAGTACGGCTGCGAGGGCAAAAATCTTTTTCATTTTGTAGGGTTTGATAAAAAATTAGTTGTTGTAAATTCGATGGGAAAAAGAAGGGTGTACCGTACAGGCACACCCTCTTTTTGCAGTTTGCTTTTTTACTCTGCGGGAGCAGCGGAACGCTTCTCGGCGATACGAGCTTTCTTGCCCGTGAGGCCGCGCAGGTAATAGAGCTTAGCACGACGCACCTTACCGACTTTGTTGATGGTGATGCTGTCAATGTTCGGACTCGAGATGGGGAAGATACGCTCCACACCCACGGTGCCGCTCATCTTGCGAACCGTGAAGCGCTTCTGATCCTGATGGCCACTGATCTTGATGACCACGCCGCGGTACAGCTGGATACGCTCTTTGTTTCCCTCGACAATCTTGTAAGCTACGGTCACGGTGTCTCCAGCCTTGAACTTGGGGAACGACTTGCCAGTAGCAAATGCTTCTTCAGCAATTTTAATTAAATCTGCCATTGTTCTTGAAATGGGTTAAATTGTTGTTGTCGTCGTGCGCGGGCTTAACAGGGAACTCTGCATCCTGCCAGCGACCCACGCCGAAAGCGGGCGCAAAGGTACGGAAAAGTTGAAAGCGGAAAGTCGAAAAGTGGAAAGTTTTTTGCATAATCGGCCCCGTTTTAAGATTTATTTGCACTTCGCCTGCCGCTATCTCATCCTTTTTTCCTACTTTTGCACCCGAATAATGTACATAACAACCACATAACAATATGAAACGCACCCCGCTTTTCCCTTTTCATTTTTCCCTTTTCATTTTTCACTTTTCATTTTTCATTATTCTGCTGCTCAGCAGCTGCCGCAGTTCACACTATGTGCTGCAGAGCATCAATCCCCACCGCATAGAAGTCACGGCGGCACTCGACGCCCAGCCCGTGGCCGCCGCCCAGCAATTTATCACACCTTACCTGGCCGGCGTTGACAGCCTGCGGATGCCACTGATAGGCCACAGCGCCCTGTTCATGCCCGGCCACAGACCCGAGAGCCTGCTCAGCAACTGGGTGGCCGATGCCCTCGTCGACGGTGCCCGCCGCCTTGGATACATGGTGGACTTCGGCCTGTGCAACATGGGCGGCCTGCGAGCTTCCATGCCACAAGGCGTTGTACGCCGGGGCGACATCCTCGCCATCTCACCCTTCGACAACAAACTCACCATCCTGCGATTGCGAGGCACCGATGTGCAGGAGCTGATGCAGAACATCGCCGCCGTCCGCGGCGAGGGACTCAGCACCGCAGCACGACTGGTCATCACGGCCGACGGGCAGCTGCGCAGCGCCACCATCGGCGGACAGCCCATAGCACCTGACAGCATCTATTCCATCGCCACCCTCGACTACCTCGCCGACGGCAACGACCGCCTCTACGCCCTCCGCAATTCCATTGAGCGCACCGTCACCACTGAACTCATCAGCGAGACGCTGATGACACAGCTGCGACTGCTCGAAGCCCAAGGCCAGCAGGCCACCTCTGCCATCGAGGGACGCATCATCGTGGAAGGACGTGCCGGTCAGCAGCCTGCTGCCAAGACCGCCAGCACCACGGCCGCCGAAACGGAGATTACCCTCCTCGACGCCGCTGCCACCAGCGCCAAGTCCACCTCCCTCCTCATCGTACATACCAACGACACCCACTCCTGCATCGAGCCCCTCAGCAACCTCATCCCTGACACTGCCCATGCCAACAAGGGAGGAGCCCTGCGGCGCACCGCCCTGATGCAGCAGCTGCGACAGCAGGATCCCGACCTGCTGCTCCTCGACTGCGGCGACTTCTCGCAGGGATCCGCCTTCTACAGCCTCTACCACGGCGACGTGGAAGTGGGACTCATGAACCTCATGCACTACGATGCCGCCACCATTGGCAACCACGAGTTCGACTTCGGTCTCGAGAACATGGCACGCATTTTCCGCCTTGCCCAGTTCCCCATCGTCTGCTGTAACTACGACTTCAGCGGCACACCCGTCGAGGGCCTCGTGCGCCCGTACATTATTATAAAACGCGCAGGCGTGAAGATCGGCATCCTCGGCGTTTCGCCACAACTCGAAGGACTCGTCAGCGCCAAGATCTGCGCAGGCGTACGTTTCACCGACCCCATCGCTGCCGCACAACCCGTGGCCGACTACCTGCGCAACGTGGAGCGCTGCGACCTGGTCATCTGCCTCTCGCACCTCGGCTGGAACATCAACGGCGTCAGCGACGAGGAACTCATCGCCGGCACCCACAACATCGACCTCGTGCTGGGTGGCCACAGCCACACCTATTTCGCCGCTCCCGAAGTCCTGAAGAACAGCAACGGACAATGGGTGCCCGACAACCAGATGGGAAAGAACGGACGCTACGTAGGAACGCTGCGACTGAACCTCCGAAAGAAAGCAAAATAACCACCCAGCAACCCTTTCTACCCAAAATTAGGTACTGCATCTGCAAAAAAATCTCAAAAAATTTTGAGGAATCACCAAAAGTAAGTACCTTCGCGGCGTTGAAACGATAATAATACAATTATCACACACTCATTAATAACTCTAAACTCTAAACAAACTATGGCTTACGTAATTGGCGAAGATTGTGTAGCTTGCGGAACCTGCATCGACGAATGCCCCGTTGGCGCTATCTCTGAAGGCGACATCTACAGCATCAATCCCGACGAGTGCACCGAGTGCGGCACCTGCGCAGATGCTTGCCCCTCCGGCGCTATCAGCCTGCCCTAAGGCTCACAGTCTCTCAGAAAATCATCCCCGCACCCATCGTGTGGGGATTTTTTGTGGGGAAAAGGCAAGAGAAGTGCTAATAAATCTTAAAACAGGGTTGTTTAGGTAAAAAACTTCCAACTTTTCAGCTCCCAACTTTCAACTTTTGCGTACCTTTGCACCCGCATTCGCAAAAACGATGCCTGATGGCGGGATAGCTCAGCTGGTTAGAGCGCATGATTCATAATCATGAGGTCCTCGGTTCAATCCCGAGTCCCGCTACCATCCACCACCTTCGTAGCCACCCAAACGGGTGGCTATTTTTCTTTACCAACCAAGAAAATAGAAGAAAAGGAAGGTCCGCCGGGCAGGTTTTGCATGTTTTTCTTGGCTACTCGGCAGAGAAAGGTTATCTTTGCGCCATGAAAGACGGATATCACATCGTTTTAGACAGGATTCTGCCCGCCGGCGCGGCGACAGAGGAAGGTAAGGCGGCATGCTGTGTGCATCTGCTGGTGGCCGACGTGTCGGAACTGATGGCCGACGAGGAGCTGCTGGCCCAGCAGGCTGCCACCCTCTCGCCCCAGCGACAGGCAAAGGCCGCCGCCATCAGCAACCTCCGCAACCGCGCCCTCTCCGTAGGCGTCGCCCTGCTCTTCGACCGCCTGCTGCAGGAAGTGGGACTGAGAGAACACGACATGGAATATGTGGAAGGGGAACATGGGAAGCCGGAAGCGATGGTGAATATGGAAATATGGAAATATGGAAATATTGAAAATTTGAAAGGTGGAAATATTGACTTCAACCTTTCGCACTCCGGGCGCATGGTCGCAGCAGCCATGATGCAGCCATTCCGCGATTCTACGGACGCACCTCCAAACCCTATTCAACCGACATCTCAATCTTCCAATATTTCAACTTCTCAATCTTTCCGCTCGGCGCCCTGCGAGTTTCTTGAGGTATCAAGCGACCAGGTCGAGCGCACGCTTGAAGAATCTTTCAATTTTTCAATATTTCAATCTTTCAATATTTCAATTCCCCTCGGTCTCGACATTCAGCACATCACGCGCTACCGCCCGGAGCTGGTGCGCCGCATGTTCAATGATACCGACCGTACGCGTCTGGCAGCCTGCACCGACGAGACTGCCCGCCAGCGACTATTCGCACAGCTCTGGTGTCGCGCAGAAGCCTTCGCCAAAGCCACCGGCGAGGGGCTTCGCTGGCCCTTCCCCACTCCACCCTCCAACGCCCACTTCACCGACTTCGAAGTCGGCGAGGAATACTGCGGAAGCGTGTGCCTGATTAATGTATAATTGGGGTTTAAGGGTTCAAGAGGTTTAAGGAGTTTAAGAGTTCCATCGAAAATCGTGAAATAGTGAAATCGTCAAATCGTCAAATCCCCATATGATCGTGAACAGAATTGCATCAATCCTGGCACTCATGCTGATATGCATCAGTGTCTCGGCTCAGAAGAGCGCACGCGAGGAGATTGCGGAGAATCCGTATCTCAGCGGCAGCAACCACCTGGACTACGACAACTATCCGGCCATGGCACCCCTGACTCCCGCGCCGAAAGGTTACGAACCCTACTACATGAGCCACTATGGCCGTCATGGCGCCCGCTGGCTGCTCGGCGACGGCGAATACATGGAGAGCATCGAGATCCTGCGCAAGGCCAAGGCCCAAGGCAAGATCACAAACAAAGGCAACGAGGTGCTGGCACAGCTGGAGAAGTTCTACCCCTGCACCATCAGACGTCTGGGCGACCTCACCACCGTCGGCGAACGACAGCACCACGGCATCGGACGTCGCATGGCAGAGCACTTCCCCCAGATCTTCAAGAAGAAAGGCGTACATATCAACGCCCGCAGCACCGTCGTCATCCGCTGCATCCTCTCGATGGAAGCCGAGTGCGAGGAGCTGGCAGCCGCCAACCCCACCGCCATCTTCCACAACGACGTCAGCCAAGCCTTCCAGTATTACCTCAATGCCCCGTGGCCCAAGCGCCTGCGCGACCAAGACCGTTGGGCACCACAGGCCGAGCTGCGCGAGAAGTGGACACAACCCGACCGACTGATGGGCGTACTCTTCAACGACCCGCAGTGGGTGGCCGACAGCCTGAAGGCAGGCAGCTTCATGCGCCATTTCTTCAACCTCGCCAGCAATATGCAGAGCCACGAGGGAGCCCCCGACCTGCTGAAACTCTTCACCACCCAGGAGCTCTACGACCAGTGGCGCATCCGTAATGTGGAATGGTACTTAGGCTACGGCCACGCACCGCAGACCAGCGGCATCATGCCCTTCAGCCAGGCCGAGCTGCTGAAGAATATCATCCACACCGCCGACACCGTCCAACAGGTACAAGCCACCCTGCGCTTCGGCCACGAAGTCTGCGTGATGCCACTCGCCTGCCTACTGGAATTAGGAACCTGCGGCGCGCGCGTAGAGAACCTCGAAGAGCTGGATGCCACCTGGCGCAACTACAACATCTTCCCCATGGGCTGCAACATCCAGCTCATCTTCTACCGCCCCAAGAAAGGCCGCCCCGGCGACATCCTCGTCAAGGCATTGCTCAACGAACGCGAGCAGACACTGCCCGTGCCCACCACGCAACATCCCTATTACCGCTGGGCCGACCTCCGCGCCTATTATCTGAAGAAACTGGAAGGGTTTGGAAATTGAAAATTGAAAATTAGGCTGCGCATTGCCCATTGGCCCCATTGGCCTCATAGGCCCTATAAGCCCCATTGACCCCAATCAAAATCCCCCCCTTGAAAATTGACGACCTTATCGCACAGGGCGAGCACCAGCAGCAAGACTTCAAATACAAAGTCACCGACGCCGTGAAGCTGGCACGCTCCGTCTCCGCCTTCGCCAACACCGACGGCGGCCGCCTCCTCATCGGCGTGCGCGACGACGGCACCATACACGGAGTACGTTCAGAGGAAGAGATCTTCATGATGCACGCCGCCGCCTGCAAATACTGCACCCCCGAGCCCACCATCCAGTTCGAGACTCTGCACGTACCCACAGAACCGCACGGCGGACGCCTCCGCACCGTTGTCATCTGCACCATCTCCCCCTCCGCCCAGCGTCCCGTCTTCGCCCTCGAGGAAGGCCAGAAGACCGCCTACATCCGCGTGGCAGACGAGAACATCGTCGCCTCGCCCGTACACCTGGCCATTTGGCGACAGGAAGCCCGTCTGCAGGGCGAAGCCTACGCCGACAGCCCAGCTGAACACCAGCTCCTCACCGCCCTCGCCCAACACCCCGAAGGCCTGCCCCTCAATCCCCTCCTGAAAGCTGCCAACAGCCTCCAAACCACTCCCTCCACTCTCCCCCCTCTTCCATCTTCCCTC
>Ga0310786_10004700_pt1 | contig 18879 bp, 8 predicted proteins | sample AusTroGonzalo_MG_FD_203881 | JGI IMG/M metagenome (GOLD analysis project Ga0310786, IMG submission 203881) | Bovine rumen microbial communities from tropical cattle in Woodstock, Queensland, Australia - Gonzalo_03 (v2) (version 2) | ecosystem: Host-associated > Mammals > Digestive system >... | reverse complement strand
CAAGATTGATTGTGATTGAAAAATCTCTTTCGTCGCCAGCAGTCCATGAGATCCCTCTCCATTTTGCATAAAACCTATGACCATTTGTGTCATCAGTCACTCTAAATTTCCAATTTAATATTTCTCCAATATCAGCATATCCATCTATTGCTTTGTCAGTAAAGTCTTCATCAAAATACACTCCTTCAAGAGCATATTCATCTCTCTCTTGTGGAAGTTGTGCAAAAATATCTTCCCACTCACTCAACAAAATGCTGTCATAAGGCACTTTTTTAACATTGTCTGTGCTTGGTGTTGTTTTTAAGGTTGCACCGAAGTTTTCTGCTTCATATTGATTGTATACCAACACAACATCAACATATGTCTCATTATATTGAGCAACAAGCGTCAAATCTCCCTGTGAGAAATAGTTTGCAACAGAACCTGCTTTTTTATAAGAAACATTGCTGTGAGCCTTGTATTTAAATGCTGAAAGTTTATACCCTTCTTTGATGACAAAGTTCCCTGATGCTCTCCCATTTACATCACTATATTTTTGTGGCAATGTTGCAGACTTTTGATAAAATCCATCTTTTATATTTGTAACAAAGCTGCCAGATGCCTTAACCAACACATGGTATTCTCCTGTGATGACATTTTCCACATCTGTAGATGCACCGCCAAGGGTGTGACTATAAAAAATTCCTCCATTTGAATCAACTTCAACATCATATCCTTGATAATCAGAATTGATTGTGTTGAAATATGTGTTTACCTTGTTGTCTTGGTATTGTTCGTCGTAATTTAGCTTTCCTTTGTAAACTACAGCCATTCCATAACCAATCACTTTATAGTCGTTGCCAGAATCAATGTAAACACAATTAATAATGGTTGAACCTGATGAATTGCCTATAATTGAACCCGTCTTATTAGTCTCTGCCAAATAATTCACATCTTTCACAATCAGATTTTTAATAATCGCACCCTTCGTAAAGCCAAAAAGACCATAAGCATCAAAAGAGGCTTGCATTGATGATGTAATCCCTGAAATTGTGTGTTCATTTCCATTGAACACCCCAGTAAAAGATGTTTCGCTATTCATCCCAATTGGTTGCCATGTTCTACCACTCAAATCAAGGTTGTTTTGTAACGAATAATATGCATTTCTGTAATAAAGGCTACCATTTGCTCCATTTGCTGCAACTTGATAAGAAACAAAAGCCAAATCTCCTGCTGTTCTGATAATATAAGGAGATGCCTCGGTTCCTTGACCATCAAGCTTTTGAACTTGAACAGGGTTCCCATCAACTTCTTTTGTTTCTTTTGTTGAAAGATTGTAATCACCATTTGCAAATTCATAGCCTTCAAGCACTTTGAGATATGGATATCCTCCATTGATTTCCTTTGACAACATCCATTCGTTTTCAAAGTCCCAATTTTGTGCAGCATTGCTTGTAGAATTTTGTGTAGTATAAAATCCTTTTGTTTTCGCAAAAGTTGACAACCCATCAACAACATTCACTTTTTCTCCGCCTATTGTTGCAGACATTGTGTATGGATTTCCATTGCAATACACATTTTGAATTGTCATGTTAGAATTTGTTGATGCCACGTTGTTGTAATACAACAAGTTTACATTTGAGGACATTCCGTCACCCAAATAAGAAACGATTGTGTTTCCGCCAATGTCTCCGGCATTAAACACCTTTCTCAAAATGAAAGCGTCCCCGCTGTTTATGTATCCAAGAATTCCGCCCTTATAAGCGGCTGATGCTGCTACAATGTTCCCAGCATTATAAGATCTATCAATAGTGTTTGTGACAAATCCTGTTGAACTCTTTCCAATAAGCCCACCAATAATTGCATTTGTGCTGCTTTTCAGTTCGCCAACAGAATAAACATTTTTCATTCTCAATGCATTGCCGTTTCTGTCTGCAAAACCAACAATTCCTCCAACAATCGCAGTTGCCTCCACGTTGATTTCTCCATCAAATGCAGCGTTGTTGATTATGTTCCCCAAAAAGAGCCCAACAACACCACCAACATTTGCATTCTTCTTTGCCGTTGACAAGCTGACTGATGATTTGACATTTTGAATTGTGTTTTCGCAAGAATACATATTGTTGCTGTTTTTGCTTGTCAGTCTGATGGCACCAGCAATACCTCCGACATTTGTTGAATCTCCGCTAATTTGCCCATCAACAAAACATTTGTTTATGATGACATCTTCTGTGATGTTGTTTCCTGCAATTCCCGCAACAGCACCAACATAGTCTCCCGTTGCCTTGATTTGCACGTCTTTCAAATTGAGATTTTCAATTCTTCCCTTGAATTCTCCAAAAAGACCAACGTATGTATGCGCAGTTGAAATTGTCAAGTTGTAGATGTAATGTCCGTTTCCATGAAAAGTTCCGTTAAACTTTTCTATTGGTGTCCACTCAATGCTGTTGAGATCAATGTCTGTTTCAAGGTAAATATGTGAATTCGCATTTGTCCATCCGCCATTCACTTCGTTTGCAAAAGCCTTAAATCCAGCAGCAGTATAAATATACCTGTCGTTGGTGTCTTTATAATAGTCGGTGTCAGATGTGGATGCCGTACCATCCCACACGCTTGAAGTTGAACTTGCTGCGTACGTAACCATGCCGTGGCTGTGATTCAAATTCAAACAGCCAAAGCCAGCAGTCAATGCCATTATTAATATGACCAAAGCAAACAGACTTTTCCTTTTCATTTTGATGGCTCCTTTTTGGACAAACATTTTCTCAATTTCATTTTACAATAATTTTCAATCAATAAGCAAATAAAAATAAAAAATATATATATTTTTAATATATATATAATTTCACTTTTTAAACGTATTTTCGGCACATTAAATTCGCATTTTTTATAAAAAATAATAAAAAAATAATAAAAAACACCATTTTTTTGATATTTTTTGGTGTTTTTTTATAATTTTTATTATTTTTTCAATAATTTTAAATAATCAATTCCCATTGCTTGTTTCATTCTGTTGATTGTTTCTTGTGCCACTTTCCTTGCTTTTTGAGCATTTTTAAACAACATTTCATAAATTTCGTCGATATTTTGCTCCAACGCTTTTCTTTTCTCTCTGATTGGTGCCAAAAGTTCTTGCAAAATATTATTTAAAAACAGCTTGATTTTCACATCACCAAGACCGCCTTTTCTGTAATGATTTTTCAATTCTTCCAAATTTTTGTATTCCGGAAGATATTTTTTGAAACTTTCTTCTGTTGCAAAGGCATCCAAATATTCAAAAACAACATTTCCTTCAACTTGTCCTGGGTCGCTTACTTTGATGTGATTTGGATCTGTGTAAGCACTCATAACTTTCTGTTTTATCACTTCTGGCTCATCTTTCAAGAAAATACAATTCCCCGCAGACTTGCTCATTTTCAGTTTTCCATCAAGTCCAACAAGACGTGATTGCTCTTTCTTCTTTGGCGTCAATGCCTTTGGTTCAACCAAAACCTCTTCGTAGAGAGTGTTGAAACTGCGTGCAATTTCTCTTGCTTGTTCCAACATTGGCAATTGATCGTCTCCAACAGGAATTAGATTTGCATTAAATGCCAAAATGTCAGCAGCTTGGCTGATAGGGTAACACATAAATCCAACAGGCATTTGATTTTCAAATCCTCTCTGTTTGAGCTCTTCTTTGATTGTTGGGTTTCTTTTCAATCTTGCAAATGTCACCAAATTCATAAAATACATCGTCATTTCTGCAAGCTCTGGAACTTGTGATTGAATAAAAATATTAACTTTTTTTGGATCGATGCCGACAGAAAGATAATCAAGTGCAACTTGAATGATGTTGTTTTTTACTTTATCAACTTTTTCGGCATTATCTGTCAAGGCTTGTGTGTCAGCAATCATGATGTAAAACTTATCATAATTGCCCTCATCTTGCAATTTAACTCTGTTTGCAAGAGATCCAACATAATGCCCTATATGAAGATTTCCTGTTGGTCTATCCCCAGTTAAAATAATATTTTTCATGATAAAATCCCCCAAATTTTGCAAACGCATGCAAATTATGCAAATTTTGACAAACGATTCAAAACTTCTTTTTCTCCCAACAAACTCATAATTTCAAACAAGTCTGGTGAGTTTTTTCTTCCCGTGATTGCAATGCGGATGTATTCACAAACTTTTGCAACGTTTCCTTTGAACATTTCAGGATGTTCTTTATATTCAGCATTGTTTGTGGAATATCCAAGTTTGTCACTCATCTTTTTGATGTTGTCAAACCACTCTTCTTTGTTAGTAATCGTCAAATATCCCTTATACGTTTTCACAACTTCTTTGAAGAGTTTTTCTTCATTTTCATCCAATTCAAAATGAGAAGGAGCCCCAAACATATAATCAAACAAATCAAAAAACATGCTCCATTTGTATATATCTTTTCTTGGTTTTGGTTTTTCTCTGTCGATATTCAAAACTTTTGTCACATATTCCTTGTCTTTCACAAGGTAATCAAGATTTTCTGTGGAATATTCTCTTGCCCAAGCAAGCAAATACTCATAACATTTTTCCGCGGTATATTTTGAAATGATTTCTTTCGAAACATCATTCAACTTCACAAAATCAAAAATTGGTGTGTTTGCTGTAATTTTAAACCCATTAAATGGAAATTCTCTGATATCAGCCGCAGGATTAGTCTTTCTCCAATTTTCAAAATTTGAATTGATAAGATTTATGAGATATTCAACAACCGCTGTTTTATCATACCCCTCTTTATCAAAGAAACGCATGTCTGTTTCCGGGTGTTTTCTCTTTGAAATTTTAATTTTGTTTCCCTTTTCATTGAGTTTGTAAATAAGCGGAGAGTGGATATATTTTGGTTGTTTAAATCCCAAAGCTTCAAAAATTTCTTTGTGAAGTGGATATGATGGCAACCATTCTTCTCCACGAACAACAACAGAGGTTCCCATCAAAGTGTCGTCAACAGCATGCGCAAAATGATATGTTGGCATCAAGTCGTTTTTCAGCAAAATTGCATCAGAACTATTGGCCGTCATTTCAACTTCGCCTTTTGCATAATCATTAAATTTGATCTTATCAACACCATTTCCTGCTGACTTCAAACGAATCGCAAACTTTTTCCCTTCTTTTAAATTTTGTTCAATTTGTTCAATTGTCAAATTTCTGCAAGGATCTTTGTCTTCATTGATTCCAACCGCAAACTTTTTTTCTCTGTTGCCTTTTACTTCTTCAAGGCCTTCTGTCTTTTTGCAAAAACATGGAAAAGCTTTTCCTTCGCTTACAAGTTTTTTTGCATATGCCTTGTAAATTTCTTTTCTCTCACTTTGATAATAAGGGCCATAATCCCCAACGGTGACACCACCTTTGAGTTCATATTCATCTGGCACAAATCCATAAGCAGTAAGAATATTCAAAATGATTGAACTTGCCCCAGCAATTTCTCTTTTTTGATCAGTGTCTTCAATTCTTAAATAAAAAATCCCACCACTTCTTTTTGCAATGTTATAATCAATCAGTGCCTGAAAAAATCCTCCAAGATGCATATATCCTGTTGGACTTGGAGCAAAACGAGTGACAAATTGTTTGTCACTCAAATTTCTTTTTGGATATTTTTTTTCAATCTCTTCTATCGTCAATTTGTTGTCATAAAAAAGCAAATCGGCAAGCTTTTTGTAGTCCATGTCATCTCCTAATAAAGATATTCGTATGCCTCATCAATAAAACAAGGCAAAGTTGTACCAATAAATTGTTCCAATTTTTCCAAATCAATATAAATCATTGAATTTTTCTTGGAATATGAATCTAATTTGTTGTCGTAATTTCTTGCCAGTTCCAAGAAATTTACGTCCTTCACAGCTTTGTAATATTCTTCTGCTGCCAAAACAAAATTGTTGATTTTGTCAAGCAATGTATCCATTTCCCCGCGAGCAAAAGCTCTATAATTTTCATTTCCACCAACAATTTTTGATTTGTATGATGAAAATTTGTTGTACATATCATCATAAATGTTGTTTAGTCTTGCATTTTGAGTGTTTGGATTGTTTCTGTAAATGCTCCAATCCATCACACTGCTTGTTTGATTGATAATAAATTCATTAAACACTGCAAGCATTTTGATTTCAATGTAATCTTTCACAATGTCAATATCTGTGTTTGTTGTTGAAGTTGCTCTCAACAAACTGAAAATCTCTGTACGCTCAATTGCCTTTGCAAGTTTTGAAGAAAGTCTTATGTTCTCTCCCAAAAACTTTGCATAAGATTTCTTGTATGTTCTCAAATGATAATTCTTTGAGCTGTCTCCCAAAACATTGTCAGCACCATAGGTTTCAAAGTAATAAACCATGGAGTTTTTTGCAGAGATAAAGTTCTTCAAACTCTTGATATATGTCTTGATTTCTTTGCTCAAATCATCAATTGCCGCTTTTGCTTTTTTGCTCAATTTTTGTTGCTTATAATTCAACAAAAATTTTATGTTTGCATCAAAATAGTTGTTTGAAATCGCCAACATCACATTGTATGTTGAAAGCAATTCCCCAAACCCTTCTTGGTTTGAATCAACAAACCCATTAACCGTTGCACCATAATTTACTTTATAATCGGTGGTAACTCCACCAACATAACCAGATTGAAAACTTGTTTCATAGGTTTGATAAGCACTTGCCAAAGAATCTGTGTTCTTTTTGAGTGTTTTCAATTCTGCTCCGCATCCGGCAAACGTAAATGCAGAAGCGATGCACATCACCATCAAAACCAAACTTAAAATCAAACTTTTTCTTTTCATTTGGCACCTCCTAAACTGGCATGTGAACGATGAAGTTTGCATACAAAGAGCATTCATCGATTCTTCCTGCTTCGCCATATTCTTTCAGTTCCAAAATTGTGGCTCTTGTTGTAGAACCAGATTCATTATCCAAATATGAGTATTTGATGATTTCTTTTTCACATTCTTTTGTGAAATATATGTCTGCAAAAGTGTTTAATTTGTCTCCAACACCTTCTGTGTTTTCAAAGCCATCAACAAGATTTGCACTCAATTTCTTCATGCACATAAACACAACATCAGAATAGTCGTTGTTCAAAAGATTTGATACAACAGATTTTTGATAAATCTTTGCAAAGGTGTTAAATGCATCAATTGTGTTTGTCACAAGTGTTTTTGTTGTTGCTCTCATAGATGTCCATGCTTTGTGAGCCCAATATGATTCTGTTCCCGCAACTCTTTGGGCATCTTCAATAAGTGAAACCAATTCCTTGGCTGCATTATTTGCATTTTTAAGTGCCTTTTCAACAACCTTCCTGTTGTCTTTGTATGTTTTTGAATACGTCATAAAATAGGCTTGTCTATTGAAAAATGTTGCCATTGAAATAAATGCTTTATATGTCTGCCTGAAATTGTTTAATTCTTTCAATTCGTTTTCGCTGAAATCAGACGTTTGCAATCCATTGTAATATGTTTTTATTTTTGTATAAGATTTTCCGTCTTCTGCCAAATATCCACTTGTTGAATATTCGTTCACACTTTCAGCAAGTTCGTTTGTGTTTTTCTTTCCAAACAGACCAAAAAACGTGATAGCCAAAATTGCGGCAACCAAAATTAGAATAAACATCATCCAAAAAAATGTTTTTCCTTTCTTCATGGACTATTCTCCTTGCACTTGAATTTTGTCGTCGTAATTAAAGTATGTTGTATATTCTCCAACCCATCTCAATTTAACTTTTCCTTGGCTTCCGTTTCTGTGCTTTGCAACAATCAAATAAACCGTTCCAGGATCATCTTTCAATGTTACATCGTTATATTTCTCTGGGTTGTAAAGGAACAAAACAATATCTGCATCTTGTTCAATAGATCCAGAATCACGAAGATCTGACAAAACTGGTTCGTGTCCATCAAATCCTTCTCTCTTGTCTGGTCCACGGGAAAGTTGTGAAAGCAAAATGATTGGAACATTCAATTCTTTTGCAGCAATTTTTAGTGTCTTTGTGATTTCTCCAACTTCAACGGTTTTTGACATGTTGCTTGAATTTTTTCCGGAAGACATCAGTTGCAAATAGTCAATAACAACAAGATCAAGGCCTTCTGTCATTTTCATCTTTCTGCACTTTGAAATGATGTCATAAGGTGTTATTCCAGATGTTGGATCAACAAAAATTCCACTTTGTGAAAGTTTTTTCTCTGCTGTCCACACTCTTTTCCATTCGTCCGCATCCATCTTCGCCTTCAAAACATGTCCAAGATGAACTTTCCCAACAGATGAAAGAGCTCTCATCATCAATTGTTCTCTTGACATTTCAAGGTCAAAAAATGCAACTTTTTTACCTTCATTGATTGCAGCATGTTGTGCAATGTTCATAGCAAAAGAAGTTTTACCAACACCAGGACGTGCGGCAACCAAAATCAAATCACTCTTTTGAAGTCCATCAGTGATGGCATCAAAATCGGTAAATCCAGTCGGAATTCCTCTCATCTTTCCTGGATTTTCAGCCAATTCAGAAAGTTGTGAAAGAACATTGTTTAATGCCCCACCTGGTTTTCCAACATGTTCAAGTTCTGATTCTCCATCTCTTTGTGAAAGTTCAAACACTTTTTTCTCTGCAAAGTTCAATGCGTCTTGACCTTCCTCTGCATCAAAAGCATTTTTGATTATTTCTTGCGAGTCAATAATAAGCTGTCTCTTTACAGCGTTGTTTTTCACGATGTCCAAATAATATTGATAGTTTGCAGCTGATGGAACAGCATTTGTCAAAAATGTTATATACTCGATTCCGCCAACTGCTTCCAACTTTTTGTCAACTTCAAGTTGACTTGTCAATGTGACAAAATCAACAGGGATATTTCTTTCAAAAACTTTCAACATGCTGTCAAAGATGTTTTTGTGTGCCTCCGCATAAAAATCTTGTGTGTTTAGTTTGGTGAAAATAAACATTTGCTCTTCACTTGCAATTAAAATACATCCAAGCAAGGATTGCTCGGCTTCCAAACTATTTGGTAAAATTTTGTAATCTGCCATTTAAAACTCCTTTAATCAGAAAATGGATCTCTCTTTTTGCTCATACGTTCAGTCTTTCTGTTGTCAAGTTTTTGCAAAACAAACATGTAAAGTCCAAACAAAAGGAACATAACTATCACCAAAATCATGACATTTATCCATTGTTTCACACCAGCATAAACCAGAACAATGGCAAGCACCATGATTGGCAAAAAGACTATCACCAAAAAAAGTCCAATCCTGCCTATCTTTTTTTTGAGTTGTTGTTTCTCGCTATTTTTCATATATAAAGTATATCAATAATACATTTGTTTGTCAATTTTAAAAATAAAAAAGAGATTTGAAAATCTCTCTTTTTGTTTTGTTTAGATTTCTCCACGAAGCATTTTTCCTCTTTCTCTCAATCTCATGTTGTGATCAAGGATGATTTTTCTGATTCTAATTGAAGCTGGTGTAACTTCCAAATATTCGTCATCTCCCAAAAATTCAATACAATCTTCAAGACTCATCAGTCTTGGTGGCGTGAGCCTCAACGCTTCGTCAGCACCAGAAGAACGGCAGTTTGAAAGATGCTTTTCTTTGCATACATTGACAACAATATCTCCACCTTTTGGATTGCTTCCAACAACCATGCCAGCATAAACCGGAACTCCTGCACCAATGAAAAGCTCCCCTCTTTCTTGTGCATTGAAAAGACCATAAACAATTGCCTTTCCTTCTTCATGTGCAATAAGAGAGCCACTTTCTCTTCTGTTGATTTCTCCCTTGTATGGTTGATATTCATAGAAAATGGAGTTGATGACACCTTCTCCACGTGTGTCTGTGAGGTATTCTGACTTAAATCCAAAAAGCCCTCTTGATGGCACCAAAAATTCCATTCTCATACGATTTCCCTTTGGTGTCATATTTTGAAGGTCGCCTTTTCTAACTCCCATTTTGTTCATCACAACACCAACACAATCTTCTGGAACATCCAAAAAGACTCTGTCAATAGGCTCACATTTCACTCCATCAATTTCTTTGATCAAAACTTTTGGTTGTGAAACTTGAAATTCATAACCATCACGGCGCATATTTTCAATGAGAATTGACAGGTGCATTTCCCCTCTTCCTCTCACCTTAAATTTGTCTGCTGTGTCACCATCTTCCACTCTCAAAGACAAGTCTTTTATGGACTCTTTATACAATCTGTCTCTCAAATGTCTTGATGTGACAAATTTTCCTTCTCTTCCTGCAAATGGGCTGTCATTGACCATAAATGTCATTTCAACACTTGGCTCTGCAATTTTGACAAATTCAATAGGTTCAACCGCTGTTTCGTCACAGATTGTATCGCCAATTTGCACATTTTCAATTCCTGCAACACAAACAATTTCGCCTGCACTTGCACTTTCCACAGGAACACGTTTGAGCCCCTCATACACAAACAAACTAACAATTTTGGCTCTTTGTTTTTTGTCTGCATCATGATAGTTGCATACAATCACATTTTGTCCAACTTTGATTGTCCCTCTTTCAATTTTTCCAACAGCGAGTTTTCCAACATAATCATTGTGTTCTGCGGATGAAATCAAAAGTTTCAATGGAGCTTCTGCCTCACCAGAAGGTGCAGGAATATGCTCTATGATTGTTTCAAAAAGTGGTCGCATATCTGTGCCAACACCATTTGGATCTTTCGTTGCAACGCCTTGTCTTGCAGAAGCAAAAACAAATGGGCTATCAAGCTGATCATCATCAGCATCAAGCTCCATAAAAAGCTCCAAAACCTCGTCAATAACTTCCTTCACTCTTGCATCTGGTCTGTCAATTTTGTTTACAACCACAACAACCTTTAATTTGAGAGCAAGCGCCTTTTCCAAAACAAATCTTGTTTGTGGCATTGGTCCTTCAAAAGCATCAACAACCAAAAGCACTCCATCAACCATTTTGAGCACTCTTTCAACTTCTCCACCAAAATCGGCATGTCCTGGTGTGTCCACAACATTGATTTTAACTCCATTATAAAAACATGAGGTATTTTTTGAAAGAATTGTGATACCCCTTTCTCTTTCTATGGCATTGCTGTCCATAACTCTATCTTCAATCACTTGATTTTCTCTGAACACATTTCCCTGTTTGAGAAGCTCGTTCACAAGTGATGTCTTTCCATGATCAACGTGAGCAATAATTGCAATGTTTCTTATGTTTTTGTTCTCCATAATCTTTTGTCCTTTTTGTTTATAACGGCCTTATTGTAACACATTTGTGCCAAAAAAGACAATAGTTTTTATCGTTGTTTTTACTTCTTTTTTCCTTTCTCTTTTCTTTTGATAATCAACAATGACAAAACAACTCCTCCGCAAACAGAAACAACTGCCAAAAAATAAAATATGCCACGATTTACCTCTTTCACAAAAAATGTTATATTTGGATTTTCTTCTATTTCTTCCATACTTTTGCAAAAGACATTGTGAGAATAACCATTTTCTTGATACATACAATCTGAATCAAGTCCTTTCCCACAAACAGCAAAATCATAAACAAATTTTGCTTGTGAAATTTTGTTTGTCAGCTTGTTTTGTTTTTCTTTGCCTATTTCGCAATCTTTCGCCCATGAGGCGATTGCAAGAAGAGAAACAGCTTTGAGATTGTTGGCAGATGTGGTATTTGAAATTGGAAATTGCGTTTCGAAGCTGATTTTTTTAACAAAAATGCCTGAAATGTGTGTTTGAGTTTGCTGTGAAGAATTGTCATCACCAGCCCCGAAAAATGTTTTTTGTTCTTGCAAGTTTTTGAATATAATTGTGAATCCTATTCCGTCAATGTCGGTATAATATTTGCAATTTTCCACAATGACATCAGCATCAGATTTATCTCTACTTGTTTTTGCCAAAGCATTAACGTATGTTGTCAAATAAAAAAGATAAACATTCTTTTCGTTTTCTGTAAACGTTTCGTCAAACACGTCAATATTGACAGGAAAAACGTATGACAAAAAAATGCTTCCATCTTCATTGGTTTTTCTAAAAATGTGATATGCGTTGTTTTCAACAATTTGGTTGAGTTGAGGAGTTGCCCCACATCCGGTCAGAAAACAAGCGATAAAAATTGACAAAAAAAGAGTATAAATAGCTTTTTTCATACTCTATTTATACTCTAATTTCAGCCGAATTTATGCAATATAAATTTCACCCTGTGACAATGCAGCAACACCAAGGCTTTCTGCTGTTGTTGCTGTGTAATTATGGTTTACATTCCCACCACCTTGTGACAAATCTCCATTGTTGAAATCTGTGATTCCTGCAAGGTAAACGCTCCAAGCATTTCCGTTTGTTGCTGCAACCGTAATGTTTGCATAATTTTCACAATCTTTGATCACGGCATTTTGTGAATGGTTGATTGTCGCAATTCCTGCAACATAAGCCTTAACACTTCCTCGTGTTCCCTCAACCTTGAAAGTGTTTGTTATTGTTGCACTTCCAGCGGCGCAATTTTCAATTTTTGCAATGTTGTATGAAACAATTCCAGCAACACAACTTAATCCAGATTCTCCTCCTGTGTTGATAGTTATATCTGCAAGGTTGTTGCAGTTTTTGATCAATGCACTGTTTCCTCTGTTGACAGAAACAATGCCCGCATAAATCATTTTAACAACATTCGTTGCAGCAGCAATAAAGTCGCTTTCAAATTCCACAACGTTAACATTGCTTATTTGTCCATAATTGGTTATTGCAAGTCCTGCAAAAGCCGTGTTTTTGTTGAGATTTCTGTCATCTTCTTTTTCGTAGTGCGCTGAAATGTTCAAATTTCTGAACACTGCTGTTGCTGTCAATGTTTCAAAAAGTGCTGTTCCGTTGTCAAATTTCACATTTTCTTGTGTTGTGATGTATCCACTTGCAATTGTGAAAGATGTTGTGAGAGCTGCAATGCTTGTTGATGTGTATGAAATGGTGTATCCGTTTCCTTCAACAATTCCTTGGAACTCTCCTTTGAAACAAATTCCTGCAACCTCTTCTATGTTGATGTTGTTTGTAAGTTTGAAATTGAAAACTGCATCTTCGTTGACGCTTCCTTGTTGCTTGCTTACATAAGAAGCCAAAGCTGCGCTTTTGGACATTCTCTTTGAGATATTCAAAAATTGTTCTTCTGTTGCAATTTCGTATGCGTTTGCACCAGATGTTCCGTCACCAGAAGCAAAAAGTGTTACCTCTTCTTCCCCGTCATATTCAAGAGCATTTGATTGAATATTTGTTGGGCCCAACTTCACTCTCACAGAAAATGCTGTGATAGCAATATGAGTTCTTGTTGGAGTGAAGAAGTTGTCTGTTGTTGTATAAACTCTGTCATCTTCATCTGTTCCATATGAAATCTCAACAATGAAACTTGGTCCAACCACGTAGGCATTGTCAATTGCATACAGAATTTCGTTTTCTCCTTGAACTCTTATGATTGTTCTTTCTGATTGTTTTTCAATGACTCTATACAATGTGCCAGTCGTAAGTGTTGTTTCCTCTCCAATTGTATATGATGAACCATCATATGTTGCAAAATTTGCACTTATGGTTTGTTGCAATGAATAATCTCCTGTGTAATCCCATTCAAATCTTTGAAGCTCATCATCCCATGTGATTTCACTTCCTTGTTCCCAGTTTGATCTTTGCAATACCATTTCTTCACTGACATCACTATTAAGAACATTTTCAATATTCACATCATCACAAATTGCTTGGAACGTGATGTTTTTAATGTCATCTTGTCCAATGACAAGTATTTGAAGGACATCATCTGGCAGATTTATTGTCTTGTTCTCTGACAAGATATACATCTTATCAACACTCGTCGACTTGCTCTTATCATACAGGAATGTCACCATACTCTCGTTGATTGTTGTATTAACCTTTACTTTGTTGTTAAGCAGAGGAGACGTTCTATAAAGTTTGAAGTAATCTTCAATGCTGAACACTTCAACTTGCGTGTCTTCCGCCAAGTTTGTAATCTTGATATATTCTTCACCGACACCATGAAGTTTTGTGATTTCTATTGTTGTTGCATAGGACATAATTGTCTTGACATTTGGATCAATTCTCGTTGCATAAACACTCATTGTATGTGTTCCTGCACTGATTTGTCCTGCGTTTTCAACAAATGTGATTGTGTACCTTCTTTCTGATCTTGTGTATGTCCATGTTCCAGCAATTTCATTTCTCTCTTCATCATAAACAGAGAATTCATAGTGAACAGCCAAGTCATAATTGTCTGGGTTGATTGTTGGATCATCAATTGTAAATGTCCACGTAAGATTCCCATTTTTTACAAACAAGCTGTCAATCTTCTTCGTTCTTTCAAGTTCGTCATATGTTGAACCTTCGCTGATCAACATATAAATATCTGTATCTTGATAACGTGCACTCATTGAACTTCTAAATGCCACTCCGCCTTCAATTAGATCAACACAAATTTCATCGCTGACATTGTTTGGTTTGATTGAAGCAACATTCAATGCAAGGGCTTGGATTGTGATTGTGTAATATGGAACAGCAATGTTAAGCAGTGTTTCGGCAATGTTTGTGAAGTCGAATTCTGTTTTTGCAGTGTAGAATTCTTGAATATCTCCGTTTTGTGTGTTTGTTGTGCCTGTTGCTGTGTTTGTCTTGTCATATTGATTTACACAGATTCTGTATATTGTTGTTGCATCTGCATTAACTTCCAATTCATCTCTTCCTGTGACCGCATTCCATTTAAGTTTTCCATTTTCAATTTTCAGTCCACCAGGAGAAGTAAGCATCACAGCATCAATTTGTGTGCTTTCGCTTGAAACCGCAACACTTTCAAGTGAAGCGTCTCCGTTTGAATCAACACAATACAATGTTTCCACATAATATGGATCTGTCACTTCTTTCACTCCAACAAAGTTTGCAGAAGAACCGATAGAGTTGATGTAGAAGCTTTCTGCATTTTTCTCTGTGCTTCTGTATGTGTATTCTCCATCTGTTGTTGAAATTCCTGTTGTGCCTGGCTCATGGAAAAGCAGTTGCGTTGCATAATTTCCATCAGTGAAAGTCATATAAGATGTTTCTGTTGAATTGTCGTTGTAAATCTTATAAGCAAAGAGATCTGTGTCTGAATAGCTTGTTTCCAAAACAGCTTTGTTGTTGCTGTCATTTATTGCAATGAAACCTTTGTCATTTGTTACAATTGGACTTTCAAGTTTGTATACATTTTTGATCTTGTAGATTTCGCTATCAACATCAATTTTGTTTCCGTCAACTCTTCCTATTGTCAAAAATTCAACATAATCATAAAGTCCAGCGCCTCTGTCTTCAAGGTCAAACACGAGAGATGTTGTGCCACCCTGTGTCCCTTCAATTTCTTTGTATTCTTCATCAACACTTGTGTTTTTCTTATACACAACGGTTGTGCTGCCGGTGCTTTGTGATGCCCAGGTAAATCTTCCGTTGACCATCTTCAAATCTTCGCCAAGACCAAAGAATCTGATTGTGAAATATTCAGATTTGCTTGATGTTGAAACATCGTTTCCAACAGCATAAATTTGCATGCTGTAAGAGCCTTTTTCAATGATATCTCCAAATCTTCCCAAAATTGAATCACTATCATTATGGTTGATATAGAACATCAAATATTCTCCGGTTGAATCTACATTTCCCATTGAGTCTGTTGTGTAAACAGAAATTGCAGAAACTCCATTACCTCTTTCGTCAAGAAGGTTCATTTTGAATTCTCCACCAAGTGTTTGAGAAATTCCAAATACAAATGAGTCTCCAACATCATTGTAAATCTTCAAAACATAATCTGTTGCAAAATTGTTTACATATTCACCAGCAACGTATTCCCAAATCTTGCTCTTTTTAATCAAAAGCTTGTAATCGTTGATTGCATAAGATGTTGGATCCGTCACTTTGACTGCTGAAATTTTTGGCTGTTCGTTCACATAGAAGATATTTTCTGCTTCATCAGGGGTTGCAGAGTGTCCATTGTCAAATTGATACCAATTTGAAGACAATGTTGTGTTTCCTCCTGCCAAACAATATTCAACCTTGTATTTCCCTGATTGAATTCTCTCAAAGAAATCATCAAAGAGAGCTGCTGCATTTGCAATGCCATAAGTGCCGCCGTTCATCCAGCTTATGAAGTTGTCGTAAATTCTGTTGTATGGTGCCACATTGGCAGCACTCTTCAAGCTGTTTACATTTGTTCTTATTGCCTCATCTTCAAGGATGTTCAAAAGCAGATATTTTGCATCAATATCAATTGTTTTTGAAATTGTTGTTCCTCTTTCAAGATCGGTGAATCTAAACTTCATCACAACGCTTCCTTTGACCGTTGTGTCTGTGCCAACAAGATCCATAAGTGTAAAGCTAAATGGATATGTAAACACGGTTGTTGAAGCAATTTCCATTGCAATGCTTGTTGACATTCCGCCAGGATTTTTAAGTTTCTTTACAAAATCGCCATCTGGATCCCATTCAAAGAAGAGTTTTCCGTCTTCAAGTTTAAGCTTTCCATTTATTTCGTTTTTGTAAATTGCCCTCTTTGCTGTGCCTTCCTTGATGTATTCCAATCTTGATGGGATGATATATTCATTTTCAGCAATAGCTTGAACGCCAACATAGAATTTTGATTTTTCTCCCACATAATCGCTTGCGAGAATATAATTGTTTATTGTTTCGAGTTGTTTAAATGCTTCGCTGTCAATCTCATCAAAGTATACATAGAATTTTTCCGTTTCTTGTGATGATTTTTTCCATGCAACAACGCCAGAAGAGAGGTTGAGGTTTGTGATTGGTGTCAATCTTGTAAATGTCTTTTCTCCATCAATCTCCGACAACCACTTTGTGATAACAAAAGTGTTTCCATCCAACATCACTCTTGCAAAGTCAACAACAAATGTCCCGTAAGCATCAATCAATTCTTCTCTTTCAAAAATGTCTGTGAGGTTTACTGCAAGTGTTGTTGTGCTGTCATAATAATCGTTGTTTTGCAATCCTATTGCATTTGTGAAGAAAATCAATTCTGTTCCAGACGTTGTTGATGTGACTTTTGTCAAAATGCCAATCGTGTTGATTGCTTCAACATCAAACAGAACAAACACATTTGCATAGTCCACGCTTGTTGTGTTTGCATCAATTGTTCTTTCATATTTTTCAACCTTGTCAAAACCCAAATCGTCTTCATATCTAAATTGCAAATCGTAAACCATTGAGCCAATATAACTCAAATCAACCGATTCAATTGTTTTGTTTGCCCAGAAGTAAAGATGTGTGTCGCCTGTTGTAAGTTCAAACTCGTCTTTCAAAATGTCAAGCAACATTGAAAGAGGATACAAGTAAAGATTTGTGTTGTCTCCTTTGTCAAGTTCAAATTCAGGCAAAATTTCAACAACATTTTCTGTTTCAATTGCATCAGCAGAAATGCCCATATAGAGTTTGTCAAAGCTGTTGTTTGCCAAAACAAATGCCAAACTTGTTGGATACCCTTCCTCAAATCCAATTTCAACAATGTTGTTGATGATTTGGAAGCCAACAGATTTTCCTGCTGTTGTAAACTTTGTTGAATCCAAAACAAAGTCATTGTCAGTTGATTGCACATCATCGCTTCCGGTTTTCTTGATTTCAAGTGCAAAGTTGTCACCAGAAAGAAGCCCGCAGGCTGGTGATGAAAGGAAGCTTGCATCAATTTTGGTTATGGATGATTCTGCGGTCAGCATTGTCCATTCTGCGCCAGGGATTTCTTCTCCCAAAACGGTTACAAAACGATATAGATATCTTTCTCCGGCTTGTGTTGCAATATTGATAATTCCATAGTTGTCAACACTAAATCCAGCAATCACAAAATCATTTCCTCTGATTGAGGCGTTAAAGATATATTCGTTTGAATCGTTTTGTGTTGTTCCATTTCCAACAACGGCAATGCTTATTTTCACTTCTTTGTCTTGTGGAATTGATAAGATTTTTCTGTTTGCAAACACGTCTGCAAAACTTTCCCCAAAGATTTCATCAATTGTTGCTTCATTTGAGTCAACTTCTGTTTGATACAACAGCAAATTGTTTGCATCATAAAGTCTGACAATATATCCTTCTGCACCAACAACATTATTCCAAGAAAGTGTCACTTGTGAAGAATCCACATCATCTCTCAACAATGAAACTTCTGTCACACTTGAAATTCTTGCCAATGTGAAAGTGATGTTGCTTTCTGCCGACCTCATTTTGCCATCTTCTTGTGCATAAACTTTCATTGTGTAAGAGCCATTTGCCCATGAGTTGTCAAATTCAAAATAGAAAGTGTCGTCATCTGATGCTGAAACAACATATTGAATTCCAGCATATTCCAAAACGTATTCTGCATCCGTCCCATTGATTGTTGGATCGATTGTGAACCCACCAGATGCAAGTGTGATGTTTGCGTTTGCAATTGTCTTTAAAACAACTTTTTCCGCACTCATTGTATAAGATGCGCAAGACAAAATATAGTTGTCGTTCACATCATCAGCATGGCTGTTGATGATTGCCCCAATTTCAATTGTTCCGCCATTTGCGAGATGATCAGTAACAAAAGTCGTCAAATCATATTCAACTAATGATGCTGATGGTGCGATTGGCACAAGAACATACTCTCTTGAAGTAGTCTCACCTGTTGGCGTGTAATCAATATACATCACAATTCCACCAGAAAGCCTGTCTTCGTCATCTTCACCAATTTCAAATTGAACTTTTTGTAGAACTTTTCCAGAGTTTGTTGCAAAAACAACATGTTCAATTTCTCCGGCTCTTGTTATTTCAAGGCTTCCAACTGATGATGGGATATATTCATCACTTACGGCATAAATTTCAATTTCGTATGTTTCGTTGTAATCAAAGAGATTGTTATATTCTGATGGTGTCAGCCTAAATTCATACATGTCAGAAGCGTT
>Ga0310786_10004699_pt1 | contig 18879 bp, 17 predicted proteins | sample AusTroGonzalo_MG_FD_203881 | JGI IMG/M metagenome (GOLD analysis project Ga0310786, IMG submission 203881) | Bovine rumen microbial communities from tropical cattle in Woodstock, Queensland, Australia - Gonzalo_03 (v2) (version 2) | ecosystem: Host-associated > Mammals > Digestive system >... | reverse complement strand
CACGCAGTGCGAGCGTAGCTCAGTTGGCTAGAGCGCAACCTTGCCAAGGTTGAGGTCGAGGGTTCGAGCCCCTTTGCTCGCACCAGGAATTAAAAAACACCCGAATGGGTGTTTTTTGATTTCTGCGGCAAAGGGGCGAGAACCCGAAGGGTTGCGAGGCGAGGTGGCCATGCCACCGAAGTACTTTGCTCGCACCAGGAATTAAAAAACACCCGAATGGGTGTTTTTTGGTTTATAATGCGATATCCAAAAGGCGTTGACAGAATATCATTTAAAATTCTTGGTCCAAATTTGTTTCAAATTGGCATCGAATTTCGGACCGTGGGTTATTATCGAGATTGGACCGTCAAAATAGCCACGTGTGTATTTAAACACATCTTTGACGGTTACAGAATCCATTATCCTGCATTGTTCATAAAAATCATTTAAACGGTTAAAATGCACCCAATCTAAAACCAATCTGTCACAACGGCCAGAATTAGATTCCAGAAAATTTGCCCGACTTAATTGAAGTTCATTTGTATATTTGTGCAAATAATCCGCCGTTGGCAAATCTTTTGTATAAACCCTGTATGCAGTTCTGGCAAACAGTTCAACAACACGCGCGACATTATTTGGTGATGTTTCCGTTCTAAATCCCGGTAATTGTGTATTCATATTGCCATACCAGGTTCTGGAAACGCCATAAGTCAACCCATTTTCCGAACGCAAGATATCAAATAACTTTTCGTGCAGGCAATTTTCAAACATTGATACACAAGATTCTTTTTTATCAAAATTCGGTGTTTTATGGTTCCACAAAGCCGGCAATAAAAACTCAATTACGACATTTTTTGTATCGGGTATGTAATTGTGCGCAAAATGTGCCCGGTATTTTAATGGATTATAGTTTTTTACATCGTGCGTCGGCAAGAAATTGAACAATTTTTCCAAATCCGTTAACAATTTCTTTTTATTTTGAATTTTCCCAGAAATACATATCAAACAATTCTTCGCAGACATGCGTTTTGATACAAATTTCACAAAATCAGCATGTTTAAATCGTTTTATATTTTCCGGCGACCCAAGTATAACTTTGCCCTTTGGTACATTTAAACCCAATAATTTTTCATATGCAAAGATTTGGGCTTTTATATCATTATCGGACAATCTGCGGCGTAATTCATCCAAAATAACACCGCGTTCGTTTTCTATTACACTTTCGTCAAATAATGCATTTTTTAATTTATCCGCCCAAAAATCCAACAAGACCATAAGGTTCTTGGCAACTATACGACCGGTAAATTTCAAACAATCCATTGATGTTATTGCATTTGTATAACCACCATGTTCGGCAATGTAATCATCGCCAATACGCGGCGTTGGAAAACGCGCGGTTCCTTTATCAATCATATGTTCGCAAAAGTGTGTAATACCATATTCGTTTGGTTTTTCATCACTTGCCCCGGTTTTGAAACAAATACACAATTCATCGGTCGCAACATCCATCGGGTCCAGTATTACGGTTATCCCGTTTGATAACTTATGCATTGTCGGATTAAATTTCATGTTCGGCTCCCCTTTTTATGATGGCCCCTGAACCCAATCTTTTGGATTCATAGGAATTGTAACATAAAAAAGGGTAAATATAAATATCTTTATATAAATTTTTATTCATTTTGGCGGGGGATAATAAAAAAAATCCCCCGATTGGGGGATTGGTATCACGGTTGATGTTCCGAGTTATCTGGGCATATTATTTCCGTGGAAATTTAACCGCCGCCTGGGCCGCCGCCAAACGTGCAATTGGCACGCGGAATGGGCTGCACGATACAGAATTAAATCCACATTTATGGAAAAATTCAATTGATTCAGGATCGCCACCATGTTCGCCGCATACGCCAAGGTGGATTTTATCACCTTTGGTTGCGCGCGCTTTGGCAACGGCGTCTTTTATCAACAATCCGACGCCCAATTGGTCAACCGATGCAAATGGGTCGGCAACATAGATGCCACGTGCACGGTATTCATCCAAGATTTTACCCGTATCATCACGCGACATACCCAGTGTCGTTTGCGTCAAATCGTTTGTCCCAAATTCAAAGAATTCGCAACTTTCAGCGATTTCGTTTGCCAGCACTGCGGCACGTGGCAATTCAATCATTGAACCGACCGTGTATTCGATGCTTTCGCCCGTTTCGGCAAACAGCGCGCTGGCCGTTGCATCAATGACAGATTTAACAATGTCGACTTCTTTTTTCGAACCAACCAATGGGACTTCGATTTCTGGGTGCACTGATACACCTGCCCGCTTGCATTCCAGCGCAGCCGACAAAATCGCCCGCGTCTGCATTTCGCAGATTTCAGGGTATGTAATGGCCAAACGACATCCACGATGACCCAACATTGGATTCTGTTCGTGTAATGCTTCGGCACGCGCCTTTACAAATTCTATTGGTTTGCCAATATGCGCCGCCAATTCTGCCATATCTGCATCGGTGTGTGGCAAGAATTCGTGTAATGGCGGGTCAATCAAGCGGATTGTGACCGGCAGACCGTCCATAATCTTGAACAATTCGACAAAGTCTGCACGCTGGTACGGCAACAATTTTTCCAATGCTGCGCGACGACCTGCTTCGTCATCAGCCAAAATCATTTCACGCATATCTTGGATACGCGACGGGTCAAAGAACATATGTTCTGTACGCGCCAAACCGATACCTTCGGCACCAAAATCGCGCGCTTGTTTTGCATCTTTTGGTGTTTCGGCATTTGCTTTGACCGTCAGTGTTTTGATTTCATCAACCCACTGCATAAGCGTACCGAAATTGCCAGTCAATTCCACCGAAACCGTTGGCACTGCGCCCGCGATAATTTGACCTTTGGCACCATCGATAGATACCCAATCGCCTTCGTGGATAACGTCGCCACCTGTGGTTTTCATTGTTTTTGTTTCATAGTCAATTTTGATATCTGCCGAACCCGAAACGCATGGTGTACCCATACCGCGTGCGACCACAGCGGCATGTGATGTCATACCACCACGTGCGGTAATCACACCTTGGGCCGCGTTCATACCCGCGATATCTTCGGGTGATGTTTCAACACGGATAAGCATAACTTTTTTACCTTCGGCCGCCCATTTTTCCGCGTCTTCGGCATTAAATACCGCCATACCGACCGCTGCGCCAGGGGATGCAGGCAGTCCAGTTGCGATAACTTTCTTTTCGGCTTTTGGATCCAACATCGGGTGCAACAGGTGATTCAACTGGTCTGCACCAACACGCAGAATCGCTTCTTCTTTGGTCAGCAACCCTTCATTCACCATTTCAACCGCCATACGAACCGCCGCCGCAGCAGTGCGTTTACCATTACGGCACTGTAACATCCACAGTTTGCCATGTTCGATAGTAAATTCCATATCTTGCATATCTTTGTAATGATGTTCCAATTTTTCACGGACATCACATAATTCTTTGTATACATTTGGCATAGCTTCTTCCAATGATACGCGACCAGAATCATCTTTGCTCATTGGTTGGGGTGTACGAATACCGGCAACAACGTCTTCACCTTGGGCATTGATTAAATATTCACCATAGTATTTATTTTCGCCGGTTGCAGGGTCGCGACTGAAACATACGCCGGTTGCACTGTCATCACCAGAATTTCCGAACACCATCGCTTGGACATTGACAGCGGTTCCCCAATCGCCAGGGATATTATTCAATTTGCGATATGTGATTGCCTTTTTGCTCATCCACGAACCGAACACTGCGCCGATACCCAGTTTCAACTGTTCCCAGGGATCTTGTGGGAAAACTTTACCGATTTTAACACCGATTTCTTTGAATTGTTCGACCAATTCTTTTAAATCGTCGGCGGTCAATTCAGTATCAACTTTATAACCTTTGGACTCTTTCATTTTTTCCAGTGTGTGTTCAAACAGGTCGATATCGGCACCCAACACAACATCACTGAACATCATAATGAAACGACGATAAGAATCATACGCGAAACGTTCGTTGCCCGAAATTTTTGCCAACGCCAATACAGTCTGGTCATTCAGACCCAAATTCAAAACTGTGTCCATCATACCCGGCATAGAAACGCGCGCACCACTGCGTACCGACACCAACAATGGATTTTCTGTGTCCGCAAACTTTTTACCCATAATGCTTTCGATGTGTGCGATACCTGCGCGAACCTGGTCCATCAAGTCGGACGGGTATGTTTGATTATTATCATAGTAATATGTGCAAACCTCGGTCGTGACGGTAAAGCCCGCCGGCACAGGCAATCCAACCAAATTCATTTCGGCCAAATTTGCACCTTTGCCACCCAACAGATTACGCATATCTGCGCGTCCTTCGGCATGACCATTACCGAAAGTGTATACCCATTTGTTACTCATGGTTTCTCCTTTGTGTTTTAGATTAAAGTGATTTATTGCGGGCACATTTTTCACGAAAAATATCTTAAATGCAATAAAAAAAATAATCATTGGAAAACTTTGTTATATTTGTGCATTTTTGTGTTGAATGAAATTTTGGACTTTGCTATTGTGTAATCGAACCAATGATAAAATGATGTGATTCTATGAAGTGGAGGGAACAGATTTTTCGCCCTAAAAGCACGGTTTCACCGAAAAACTTTCGGGAATCGGTGGGCAATATTGCATTTTATGCTGCCCAGCATATTGCCCAGGTGACGCGCTTTGTATTACAAATCTTTGTCGCGATTTGGAATATGCTGCGTGGCCGCGCAAGTTTGCGTCGCATTGATTTAAAGATTGAAATTGATAAAGCCGGTCTGCGCGCGATACCGATTGTGTGTTTAATCAGTTTTATGATTGGTATGATTATGGCCTTTGTCGGGAATATGCAATTAAAAATGTTCGGCGCCCAGATTTATGTCGCCGCCCTTGTTGCCATATCTGTTGTGCGTATCATGGGTGCAATTATGACAGGAATTATCATGGCGGGCCGAACAGGCGCGGCGTATGCCGCCGAAATTGGGTCTATGCGTGTAAACCAGGAAATTGACGCGTTGCAGACGATGGGGGTATCACCGATTGAGTTCTTGGTATTGCCGCGGGTGCTGGCATTGACGATTACTATGCCGATTTTAACTATTATATCCGACATCGTTGCGATTGCTGGCGGAATGTTCGTTGCAATGACAATTATGAATGTGTCTATGGCAGAATACTGGCGTATGACAATCGATTGGATTTCATTTAATAACTTTGGGGTTGGTGTGTTGCACGGATGGCTGTTTGGTTGGGTCATCGCGATTGCTGGCTGTATGTGCGGAATGCGCGCAGAACGCACCGCCGACGGTATTGGGCGCGCAACAACACGTGCGGTGGTTGCAGGCATTGTCGGGTGTGTGGTGATGACGGCGATACTGACAATAATATTTAACTGGCTGGATATATAATGAACAGAAAAGATGTGCCTTGTATTTGTATTCAAAATTTGACCGTCGCCTATGACGACCGCGTCATTGTACGCGATTTGAATTTTAATATAAATCGTGGCGATATATTTGTAATTATGGGTATGTCTGGCTGCGGGAAAAGTACCGTTATGCGTTCGATGATTGGGCTGTTGCCACCAAAAAGCGGTCGGATTATTATCGATGGTATTGATATGTGGGCCGCCAATGACGCAACGCGCAATGATATAGTGTCAAACTTTGGCGTATCGTATCAAAGTGGTGCGCTGTTTTCGTCTATGACGGTATGGGAAAATGTCGCATTACCGTTGCAATTAAAGACAAATATGAATGCAAGCGCAATAAATAAACGTGTGCGTGAAAAGCTGAGTATGGTTGGGCTGGACAACTCAGACGATTTATATCCGTCAGAAATCAGTGGCGGTATGATAAAGCGTGTGGCGATTGCCCGCGCAATGGTTATGAATCCGCGTGTGTTGTTCTTTGATGAACCATCGGCGGGACTGGACCCAGTGCGGTCGGCGGGGCTGGACAAAATCATATTGGATATAAATCATAAAACAGGAACAACGATTGTTATGGTGACACATGATTTATCATCGATTATGAACATCGCAACCAATTCGGTCTATATTGATATAGATACCCAATCGGTCGGCGCATACGGTGCACCACGCGATATTTTAAAAACGACCAAAAACGGGGAAATAAAAAGATTTCTTTCACAAAACTATGGGGGCAAAAATGAAACAACCAAGTAAAGGCGCAGTCGGCGGATTTTTGATATTCAGTTTTTTGCTGGTTATCGGGGCACTGGTATTCTTTTTCGGTGGTCGACTTGAACGAAACTATGTCACACCAGTATTGTTCTTTGAAGGTTCGGTCAAAGGATTAAATGTTGGTTCGCATGTATATTTTCGCGGTGTGCCAATTGGACGCGTAGAAAAGATTCAACTGATTCCAAATAACCAGGATAAAATTGTTATCCCGGTCTATGTGCGGATTGACCCGCGAATGACTGCAGATGGACGAATGTCAAAATCCCAAATGGAACAGTGGATTCGTGATTTGGTGGCGCATGGGTTAAAGGGTAAGTTATTAGCACAGAGTGTTTTGACGGGCCAAATGACAGTCGAACTGGATTTCTATCCGGATTATCCAGATCGCTTCTTGGCTGAAAAGTACGGTATCGACGATATAGAAATTCCAACAATTCCGTCTATGCTGGACGAGATTTCACACAACCTTGAAAAAATTCCGTTATCGGATATGACTGCAAATATGAATACTCTGTTACAAAATCTGAACAGTGATATTCCCGATTTGATGCGACAATCGACCGCCGCAGTATCAAGCATCAGTCGACTGGCAAATTCTCTGTCTGGGCCGGGTTCGACAACAATCAGCGATTTGAACAAAATGATTCGCGATGTCAGCGAAGCGGCACGCGCCGTGTCCCGACTGAGCGATTACCTTGAACGCCACCCCGAGGCACTATTAAAAGGAAAAGGAGGATATTGATATGAAAAAAATTATTTTGGCTGTATCGGCAATTTCTTTGGCGGCATGCACGCTGGGGCGCACCAGTGAACCAGCGCGTTTCTATGCGCTTTCCACCCCGAATGTGGAACAGGTGCGCGGTCCATCATCCCGCGTCAATGTGGCGGTTGATAACATATCGGTACCGCAATCGGTCGATCGACCGCAAATCGTTATCAAACACCCAAATTCAAATATGCTGACTGTGTCAGAATTTGACCGCTGGATAGAAGGCCTGGCCAACGCGTTACCGATTGTGATTTCAGAAAATATGAATATGTATGCGAAAAATATCAATGCGCGCCCTGGCCATGGTGCGATGTCAGATTCAAATCGCGGCTATCATGTGTCCATAGATTTTGTTCGGTTTGATACTGAAATTGATGGCATGATAACGATATCGGGATGGTGGACAATAACAAACAATCGTGGTGATATTGTTGCCCAGAAAAAAACAACAAAAACCGCCGTTACACCCGATGGTGACATTGACGAACCGGACTATGATGCGATTGTTCGCGTCCAGAGTAAATTGATTGCAGAAATGTCCTATAAAATCGCCGATGTAATCAGTGAGTTAAAGTAATTTATGATTGACACAATGTTTTGGATTTGTTCCTAGAATTAACGCAAGGGAAACAAATGAGAAAGGATAAATTATGTTTTTCGTCCCACAGGGCCCCGAAGAGTAAAACTCTTATTGGGTTCGTGGTTGGGTTGGTTCTTTCTGCATTGTTTGTCGCCTTTGCAACGGCAGATTCCACTGTGTTTCATATTACTGATAAAACAAATCCAAAGATTGTTGAACTTTATAATCAGCTGCAAGAAAAACGCGAACAAGTTTCAAAAATAGAATCAGAACGTCGCGATGCGTTGGATAAAAATTTCCAGGCAATGCACGACAAAGAGCAAAGTATTGAAAATCGGACTTTGACCTCTGCGACAACCGTGGCCACTGGCGAGGGTGCTATGACCGCGGCATCGGCATATGCAGAACAGTCGGCCGATGCCGATGCAGAACGGGATATGGCGGCATATCTGGCAACATTTAAATGCGGATACGGCGACGGTAAAACGGTAAAATATGGGGCCGATGACATCGCCCTGCCCGGCGGAAATGAATTGTTGGAATACTATAATGAATATAAACAACTGGCCGAAAGCGTAAAGACGACAAAGACGGCACTGGGGTTAAAACCCGGAATTGAAAGTGAGATATCATACGACCGCGCACAATCGGGACTGTATCAATATACAAATGCAACGCAACAATCTGGTGGTGAACTATCGTTATCCCGCGCATTGACCGATACCACCAGTGCCGATGCCACCAAATTGGACGCACAGAAATCCGAAACCGCAGACAAATTAAAGACTGGTGCGACGGCCGCAGGGGTTGGCGCAATTGGTGGGGTTGTTGGCAACACTGCGATAAATACAGATGTGCTTGAAAACATCATAGATAAACTGAAAGAATAATTTGTTTCCATAAAAAATCCCGCGGGGCGGGATTTTTTTGTTTGGTTTTATGGTGGAATTTATCCGACCAATTTGTGCCAAAGGCTTTTCTTTTTAGGTTTTTGATTGTTGCCGCGACGACGCGTGCGATGCGGTGCATTCATTGTCGTCCGCTTTGCCTCGGCGTGTTGGGCGTTTTTCTTTTTCGCGTCCGTAGACGGCGCGTTTGCCATCAATATTTCATCGGTCTTGGCCTGCTCTGGCGCGACGCGCTGGATTGAATATTGGTCGATATTCATCAAACTGTCGTCGCCGACAATCACGATTTCTGTGCCAAATTCGTTTTCCATCGCATTTAATTCCGCACGTTTATGGTTCAAGATATAAATCGCGATGTCGGTTGGCACCGTCATAATTATCTTTTGCGCCGATTTAGCCAGCAATTTTTCCTGGAGGTGGCGGAACAGTATTATCGATGCCGTTTGAATACTGGGCACTACGCCCGCGCCCATACAATGCGGGCACGGCACATAGGATGATTCGATAAAACTGCTGCGCAGGCGTTGACGCGATAGCATCAAAACACCGAACGCATTTATCTTTGCAACCTGGGTGCGGGCGCGGTCATGCTTCATAACTTCGCGCATTTTCATCTCTAACTTGCGGTTATTGCGTTCTTCTTCCATATCGATAAAGTCAATCGCAACGATACCCGCCAAATCGCGCAGACGCAATTGCAACGCGATTTCTTCGGCGGCCTCTAGATTAGTGTTCAACGCAGTTTGTTCGATGTCTTTTTCTTTGATAGCCCGGGACGAATTGACGTCGATTGTCACCATCGCTTCGGTCTGGTTTATCACCAGTGAACCGCCAGATGGCAACTGGACATACGGGCCATGCAGACCTTCTAGTTGTTTTTCGACGCCAGCTTTGGTCATCAATGGCACAGCGGTATCTTTGTACAGAACCAGTTGTTTCCGTGGCGCGTGGCCGTACAGTTGCTGGAAATATGTTTTTGCAGCGTCAAAGGCTTCTTCACCTTGGATGGTTAAAACATCATCTTTTGTCGCCAAGAAATCCCGAACAACGCGACGCAATAGTGAATCTTCGGTATGAATTGTCACAGGCGCAACCGATTCCAATGTCGTTTTACGGATATCGTTCCATAAATTCACAAGGTAATCATAATCCGCCGATATTTCCGCCGCCGTCGCACCAAACGCCGCTGTGCGTAAAACGACCGTCATACCCTTGGGGATTTTCAATGTGTGTAAAATCTCACGCAGGCGCGCACGTTCGGCTTTGTCAGAAATCTTTTTTGAAATGCCGTAACTGTTCCGTTTGCGTGAATTTGGCATCAAAACCGCAAACCGCCCCGCCAACGACAGATATGTCGTCATCGACGCGCCCTTTTGTCCGCGTTCTTCTTTGACCCCCTGGACCAGCAAGATTTGCTTTGGTTTTATTACATCCTGAATCTTGAATTCACGGGCGCGTTTTGCAAATTCTTTGTTATCTTCGCCTGCGCTGTGGTCGTCATAGTCGGCGACTTCGTCAACCTCGTCATCGGGGTCGTCATCGTCATCAACAATGTTGGCGTGCGCCAATTCCAGCAATTTCTTTTTCTGTTCTGGGGTCACCTGGTAATAATCAGGGTGAATTTCAGAAAATGGCAAAAAACCATTTTTACCCGTTCCATAATCAATAAAAGCAGCCTGGAGCGATGGTTCAACACGTATCACCTTGGCCAGATAAATATTGCCTTTTATCTGGGGCTTTGTGGTTGTTTCAACATCAAAATCCGAGACCCGATTATTGGCGGAGTCTACGACGACAACGCGTGTTTCCTCCGGGTGGACTGCGTCCACATATATCTTTTTTGACATTAAATAATCCTTTTGTGTTAAGGGCATAACCGTGGGCAATAATCCGTCCCCGTGGGGCGTCCCAGCCCATGCCAAGGGATAACATCACGATACCCAACAATGTCCATCGAATTAAAGATAAAAGTGATAAAAACAACACCGTTTTATACCCCATCTGTTATATGCCGAACACCAGTGTATCACGAATAAATATCGTTTGGCAAGGTATTTTATCAGTCGTGGGCTTTATTTCCAACAATGTGGGGAATTTTCTGGATTTTTTGTTTTGCTTCGTCAATCCAACGCCGCATGCGCGCACGCAACCAGCGTTCATAGATGAAAAACAGACCACCAACCCCAATCAGTGGCAATACATAGTAAATAATACGATATGCCAGCAATGCACCAAAAACGCTGGCTTTATCTGCACCGTCGGGCAACGCCAGCAAAAACACGCTTTCAAAGACCCCGATGCCACCAGGAACCTGGCTGAAAACACCGGTTGTCTGGGCAACGACAAACAATCCTATAAAAGTACCAAACGGAATGCGCACAAACGGTGTCAAACAGAAATACAGCACCAAACCCGCCAATACACTGTCCGCCATACCAAGTAAAGTTTGTAAAAATGCCATCTTGGTTGACGGTACATCGAACTTTAACTGGCCTATTTTGACGCTTTTGTTGCGGAAAAATACAGTAATTGCAAAATATGCCAGCAATGCCGCCAAACAGAATATGAACAAAGTATTTAACCCGACACTGGCGCCAACAGATTCAGCAAAAATATCGTGCGGAATCAGAAAATATCCAACAACTGCGATTGCCGTCGCACCAAGAAAATAAGTAAATCCATTGATTGTGACGATTTTGACAATATCGCCCCCCCGAATGCGCCAACGGGTATAAAGACGATAACGAATCGCGCCACCACTGATGACTGCGTGGCCGGCATTATTACTGATTGCGAACCCCAGCATCCCTGCCAGCATCCATTTCCACCACGATACTTTGCCGCCCGCACCAACATAATTCAACGCCAAATAATCGTACAATGCCAACGCGATATAACCCGCCAAGCATGCAAACGATGCCAGAACAAGGTTTATAAATGGAATATCCAGCAACGCACGCGCAATATCACCAAATGAATAGTTTCTGAGCTGCCACCAGAGCATACCCGCCGCCAAGCAAAAGAATACTATGCCCGAGTAGCCAAGCAATTTTTTGAATGTTTTTTTTGCATTAAATGACATGAAAACCTTCTTTCAGACCGTAAGAATAACACCAGAAAACCAAAAATGCAAGCACGGATGTAAATATGTCGATGCGATGTTATTTCATCTCGCCGATATAGATATTCATCATGGATGCGACCGATAACAACGGGTCATCGGGTTCGACATACGCATTTGATGTGCACAAATCCGATATATTCGGGTCGCGCGAAATGTCCCCAGCCGCATAAAACTCTGATAATGGCACCGTGACACAATCGTTACCACGCAAAGCAGTCATAACATATGTTTCACGATTTTCAATCGCGTCCAGTGCCGCAGTCACCATTTTCGCACCCAATATTCGGTCGGTTGCGACTGTGTCACCTGAACGCTGGATATAGTCGGGGTATGCGGTGCGAGTATTGATACCCGCTGCAGTCAATTTGCGCGATATCATATCCGCTGGGCGCCCCGAAGAACCGCGCAATTTTATCCCTTCGGACACCATTATAATACCATAGTCACGTTCGGACCCACGGATTCGTTGCACCAATTCGTCAATATTGAACTTTATTTCAGGGATTATAATCGCGTCTGCGCCGACCGCGACACCTGCATTCAATGCCAATCGTCCGCATTCGCGCCCCATAGTTTGGACAACGAACCAGCGATGGTGACTGCGCGCGGTCAATAATAATTGGTCGCAATATTTTACCAATTCATTTGTTGCGGTATCAAAACCAATTGTTCGGTCGGTCAAGGGAATGTCAAAATCAATCGTCTTTGGAATGCATACCAATGACAGACCGCTGTAAATATCGCGGTTTTTCCATGCAAGCGAAAAACTGCCGTTGCCACCGATTAAAATCAACGCGTCCAGCCCCAACCCCGACAGAGAATTTCGTAACATTTTATTAAATTGTGCCATACGCCCTGTTTCTGCGGCGGTTTCAAAATTCATCATCTGGGCATTACCGTTGTGCAGAAAACTGCCTGCAAGACGCGCACATTCAATTGGCACGGTATCATTGTTCATATCAATTATGTTTGCAGGTCGGGTACAAAGCCCGTCTGTGCCATCTATGATTCCGAACACGCGCCAACCGCGATTGGTCGCCCCCAGCACGATACGGTTTATTACTGTGTTCAGGCCGCTGCAATCGCCACCTGTGGTCATAATTCCAATTTTTTTCATATTTTTCCACCTTTTGGGCAAATTATATCACAAATAAGTTGACAAAGAAAACTTTTTTATGCTATTTTGTCCAACGGCATAAAGATATTTATCAGGAGTTAATAATGTCGAACAATAATAACGCGAATATAGGCAAGACAAAACGTTCAACCGACAATATAATCGATGATGCAATCGCACACCAGGATAACTGGCTGGCGCGGCGTCGCAACTTTACGCGCAGATTCTTGAAATCATTGAACGGAAACAACGAACCAGAATCCACTGTGTCCGTTGGACGCAAATCTGAATCCACGACGGCCCCCAATGCAAAATCTGTTTTGCGCGATTATTGGTTCCCGATACTGTGTGCGTTTATCGTTTTGTTTGTTGCTATCTGGGTTATGTTTGTGCGTACAAATATGCCACGGCAAATGGTTGTATTTAATTCGAATCCAAAACCTGTTCAGGTGCAAGCAACAAAAAGTAATAGAAATCCGACGCAATTTACCGACATTCCAACATTTGATATTGTGCGTATAAAGCCAGATGGTATGATGGTTATCGCGGGCCGTTGGCAACCGAACAAGAATCTGTCTGTGTTGGTAAATAACAAAATTGTCGCGACGGTTGAAACCGATGAATACGGCGAATTTGTATACGCGCCCACGACTGGATTAAAGCCCGGAAATTACACAATCAGTTTGGCCGGTGTAAAGCCCGCAAAAAAATCAATCGATAAAGTTTTTCTGTATGTATCAGATGCAGACTATCGCAATTCGTTATCGTTACTGATGACAGCCGACGGCAGTCGCGTTCTGCAATCGCCATCTATTTTGACCGATGGTGATTTAATTGTGTCCAAGATAGATTATCTGGATAACGGACGATTGGTTGTGACGGGTGATGCGTTGCCGCGTCTGCGTGTGTCATTGTCATTGGATGACAAATATGTCGGTTTTGCACGCGTATCGGATTACAAACATTTCGGTGTCGGGGCAGATGTCGGCGATTTAAAGCCAGGCCAACAATACAGTTTGACGGTGCGCCTGCATGATGGCGACGGACAAACAATCGCAACCGTAAATCACGAATTTGTTATGCCAGAGATGACGGGCGACAACGATACATTTTATACTGTGCGTCGCGGCGATTGTCTGTGGGTGATTGCGCGGAATTTTCTGCGTCGTGGCGTATTGTTCAGTATTATTGCAGAACGCAATAGCATCGAAAACCCTGATCTGATTTTCACAGATCAACTGTTGCAAATTCCAACAAGAAAATAAATTACAACCAAGGCGAAATTATCATGACCGAAGAACAAGTGAAAATGATTTTAAGTGGCATTCTGGAATGCTGGAGCACGCTTAGTCCCGCTGAATTAAAAGGATTATTAAAAATTCTGATTGTGCGTGGTGTGTTGCCAAAATGTGCGTGTTGTGGCGAACCAATATTTAAAATGGAAGATTTTTCATTCGATCATATTATCGCTAAATCCAAAGGTGGACCAACGCAAGTCGGAAATTTGGTGCCTATGCATGTATGGTGCAATGTCGCCAAAGGATCAGAACTGGATGAGAAATATTTCTGTCATGTCGACCCAGATTTGTTGGAACGCATGTTAAAAGATACCAAGAATAAACATGTGCGCACCAAGAAACCAAAAGATCAATATAACGATAAACATCGTCGGAATCATGTTCGTGCAAACGGTTTCGATATGAGCTTTACAAAGATACAAAACCGTAAATAGGCATGCACCTATTTTAACCCTTGTATTCGGTCCAATATGTGTGTATCATATCTTGCAGATGCCCCGCAGTCACAGATTCACTACAAATAAAGCAAACACTTTATTGGCAATGGATTCGTGTGACTGCGGATAAATTTAATTTTAAAAAAAGGATTTTAATAAATGGTAAAATTACATAAACACGTCGATAACGACGACATCCAGAACACAGACATCGACCAGGATTTAACCCTGCATGTGTCGTCTGATAAAACAAATTCGAATGCATCGCGTCCCGAATCCGATGACAACGATGATAAAGTTTACTTTATGGCATTGGGTGGGTTGGAACATGTCGGCCAAAATATGTACATCTATAAATATCGCGGGAAATATATTGTCGTTGATTGTGGTATGGGTTTTTTGGAAGAAGAAATCGGCGCAGGCGATGTTCAGTACTGTGATACAAAATGGTTGGAAAAGCGCAAAAAAGATGTCATCGCATTCGTTATTACACATGGACACGAAGATCATATTGGTGCATTAAAATATATATGGCCAAAGTTTCGCAAACCAATATACTGTACACGTTTTCCCGCAGAAATTTTGCGTCGAACATTCCGTGGAATCGAATTAGACTTTGACCCGAAACGGGATATTGTTGAATTTGATGCGGCGGGCGCAACGCTGGATTTGAAACCGTTTGAAATTGAAACATTTCATGTCAGCCATTCTGTACCCGAAGCACAAATGTTGATTATTAAAACAGGTGCAGGAAAAATTCTGCATACGGGCGATTGGACATTTAATGATGGCAACCCAATCGAGCCAGGCACCGACTATGCCCGATTGGCGGAAATTGGATCCGATCCGAAATTGTTGGCGTGCGTATGCGATTCTACATCGGCGGCGCGCCAGACACCGCAAACAACCGAAATCCAGGTTTGTGACACATTGACCGAGATTATGCGTAATGCCCCAGGGCGCGTCTTTGTGACCGGATATTCACGCAGTATTGCGCGTATCAAAATGTTTGCCACCGCAGCCCGTGCCGCGGGACGCGTGGCCGCAATCAAAGAACGCAGTAATCCGAATCCTGTGCCGTATGTCGGATTGCCCGAATTTCGTGAAATTGGGATTGATTTTAAATATCTGGACGCGGATGATGTGTATCAATATTCGGAAATCAAAGATTTACCGGCAGAAAAACAGGCAATATTCCTGACGGGGTCCCAGGGCGAAAAATTCGCGATGCTGACCCGACTGTGCCGTGGCCAGGTCAAAGAATTAAAACTGATGCCAACCGACACGGTTGTTTTCAGTGCGATTATTATCCCAGGTCGTGAACAAGATGTGTCGTTCCTTTATAACAAACTGGCCAAGATGGGGATTCGCACGCATACAATCTATGACACCGACCATGTGCATGCCAGTGGCCACGCCGGTCGCCCAGAATTTGAACGGTTCTATGATATGGTGCACCCCCAGGTATCTATTCCGATGCATGGCGACTATATAAACGAAATGTTGAACGGTAAAATGGCGATTGAACGCGGTGGTGCAAAGCATATGATGTTGGTTCGTAACGGCGAAATGATTGCACTGGCCGATGGTGCGGAACCCTATGTTTGTGAAACAATTGACACAGGCTTTGTCGTGATGGAGGGCGAAACCGAACGCAGCGCCAATGACCAAGTCTATAAAAACCGCAAAAAAATCGCATCAAACGGTGCAATATTTGTGACACTGCCCGTCGACAAGCGCGGATTTTTAAAGGGCACACCCGAAGTATCCAGCGCGGGCATATTCGAATCTGATACAACGGGCTTTATGAAGCGCCAGATTCAGATTGAAATTACGCATGCGATTGACGAACTGTCCAAGGCCGAACGCAAAGTCCAAGATAACCTTGTTCGCGCGGTGCAAACTGCGGCAAACAAAGTTGTGCGTGCGTCGTTGGGTTCGGATAAAAAACCGCAATACAGTGTGCACTTTGTACAAAAGTAATCGCGCCATTTATGGATTTGGGTCGAAACCATTCGGACAGAACGCGTCTTCGGCATTGACAATGGAATAAACATTGTTGTTGACCGATACCTGGATACGCAATGCGACATGTCGCGATGTGGACATGCCATAGTACAATGTCCCATCGGGCGAATAATACCCCATGCCCACAGGCACACATGGGTGGTTTTGTAATGCATCCCCGTTGCATTGTATTTTGCACAGGCCACTGTCGTCCAAAACAGAATAGCCGTCGGCACATTCGTCTGCATGCGTGGTACCGACACAAAGCATCAATGCAAATGGTAATAAAAACTTTTTCATAGCCGCCTTTCATTGGTTTTCTGAACGAAAAAACCACCGAAAAATATGCAGTAGTTGGAGTATTTCTCTGTCGCAAACGACATACTTTGGCAATGGGCTGTTAAACCCCGAACACAGCAACCCGCTGTATTCATTTACGATTACATTTATTGCAAAAACATTTATCAACAAAAAAATCCTGGACATTGGAAAAATTTGTTATAGAATACAGTGTGTAAACCAAAAGGAAGGAATATGCCAAAAAAAACTATTAAAAAACCAGCCGCGAAAGTGGTTGCCAAAAAAAATACAAAAGCTGCGGTGGTCGCGGCAAAACCTGAATTGCACGAATACCACTGTGGTTGCAGTTGCGGGCCTGTGAAAAAAACTATCATATTGACCTGTATGTTTTTGTTGGGCTTTGCGGTTGCAAAGTTTGCATTCTGTGATTGCAAAGCATGCCATCACAGATTCGCAAAAGAACATCCAGTATTTGTAAACGGATGTTTGGATATGCAATCAATTAAATGTCCGAAAATGCAGGAAATGTTGGCAAATGCCGATATGGATGCAGATGGCTGTGTCAGCGTTTCGGAATTTAATGCGGTAAAACGTATTATGCACAATGGTCCACGCAAACCAGTTGCAGAATAAATAAATCACAGATTAAAAACACCCGCGATTGCGGGTGTTTTTCATTATTACAAATAACTAATTAAATTTTACCCGTGGCGCGACGCGTTCAGATTCATCCATTTCAAATAATTTTTCGGGCACAATATTAAACGCACGTGCAATCAAATTTGACGGGAATTGTTCTATCATCGTATTCAATGCCATAACCACAGTATTATAAAACTGGCGCGCGGATTGAATCTTGGTTTCTGTGTCGGACAATTCACGTTGCAATTCAAGGAAATTCTCGTTCGCACGCAGGGTCGGATATGCTTCGCCCAATGCGAACAATTTATTTAATGCGGTCGTCAAGCCCTGCTCTGGTGCCGTGTTATCCAGTGGGTTTGCAGACATCGCCGCATTGCGTGCCGCAATCACCGCGGCCAGCGTATCTTTTTCATGCGCCGCCGCACCACGAACCGTTTCAACAAGATTCGGAATTAAATCATAGCGACGTTTCAATTGGGTATCAATTGTCGCCCATGCTTCCCGTGCCTGGTTCCGACGGGAAATCAATCCATTATACACCGCAATAAAATATAATACCAAAACTGCAACTATGCCGATGGCTGTCCACATTTTTCATCCTTTTTGTTTATCAATTTTGCACATTTATTTTGATATAAATCCAAATTAAAATCAACATATAAAAAATCCCGCATTTGCGGGATTTATTTATTTTTTCCAGAAAGCAAATCCAGAATGTTTCTTTTCTTCGTGGCTTTTTCTTTCTTCACGGGCGCGACGACGTTCGGCACGACGTTCCTGGAACCGCTTTGCAGATTCCTCGTCCCGCTGAATCATTTTTATTGTTGTGACCGACAGTTTTCCATTGCGAACCTCTTCTTCGAATTCAACAATGTCACCTTCGTTCAAGAATCGCAAATCTGCATTTTTTAACGAACTGGAATGAACAAATACATCATCTGTGTTACCATCTTCGTTTGGTGTATCCGGCGCAATAAAACCGAAACACTTTTTACCGTTATACCATTTTACTTTACCTTGACGCATCTTTTTTTCCTTTACTAAGATCTTGTTTATGATTCAACCAACGGGTTAAATCTGATTTGATTGTGGCACATCAGCAAAGTGAAATCAAGCAAATAACGATAGCCAAAAAAGGACATTTGTCCCAGCAAAGTCACCTAGGCATTTCGGTGATAATAACGGTAAACTTCATTCATAACAAAATTGAACAACCGAGTGGCAGGGCTGTCCCCGTCAACAAATTTGCCAAGGCGTGTATACGGCATCGCCGATACCAAAACAAACCGCGCCATAAATCGAAAGATTGAAATCTGTTGCGACATATCCAGTTTTACCGACGAATGTGTGACATGAAAGATTTCATTTTGGACCGCCGCATCCAATTTATTCATTATTGTGTCAACAATATACGGTGGATAATACAGCCTGCATTCATGTGGAAATCCGGCGAACAAAGATAAATCACCACTGCGGCTG
>Ga0310786_10004698_pt1 | contig 18883 bp, 18 predicted proteins | sample AusTroGonzalo_MG_FD_203881 | JGI IMG/M metagenome (GOLD analysis project Ga0310786, IMG submission 203881) | Bovine rumen microbial communities from tropical cattle in Woodstock, Queensland, Australia - Gonzalo_03 (v2) (version 2) | ecosystem: Host-associated > Mammals > Digestive system >... | reverse complement strand
CCTTTCTAACGTGGAACCGATGACCGCTGTCGAAAACGGCGCTACCATCCTCCGCGAAGACGTGCCGGTCCAGGGCTTTACGCTCGAACAGGCTTTTGCTAACGCTCCGGCTGTCGAAAACGACCACTTCGCCATCCCGAAGGTGATGTAGTCCGCTTTGAACAAGGTCAGCTGCATTGTTCCTGCCCGCATGGGCTCGTCCAGATTCCCGGGGAAACCTCTCCTGAAGCTCAACGGCAAGGAGATGATTGTCCGTACTATGGAACGGGCTTTGCTTGCCGGTTGCTTTGACCGCATCGTCTGTGCGACGGATTCTCCTGAAATTGAGACTGTCGTTACGACGGCTGGCTTTGACTGCGTGATGACCGGCGAATGTGCAACAGGTTCCGACCGCGTGGCTGAGGCCGCCAAAAAGCTTGGCCTAGACCTGGTCGTGAATCTCCAGGGCGATGAGCCTCTCGTTGAACCTTCCGTGCTCCGCGATGTCGCCAAAGACCTCTCGGAACACCCCGACTGCTGGGTGACGGTCGCATGCCCGTTGGACCCTGCAGAAGCTGAACTCAAGACCGTCGTGAAAGTGCTCGTGCGCGACGGTGTGGCTGTAGACTTTACAAGGTCTGTGCCGCCTGCAGAAGCGAACCTCTGGTTCCAGCACCAGGGCATCTACGCTTACTCCCGCGATGCCCGCGACGAGTTTGCTTCGCTCCCGCAGAACAAGATTGAGCTGGAACGCTCGCTTGAACAGATGCGAATCTTAGGACGCCGCCCGATCCGTATTGTCGAGAGCGCTTATTCGAGCATTTCCGTGGACGTCCCGTCGGACGCAGACCACGTCGAGAAAATTTTATTAGATCGTTTGCTAAATCCTTCTCTAGATGAACCCTTCAGAAAAGGCAATGAACGTATCTGAAAAAAGAATTCTCAAACTCGCAATCATCCTCTTTATTATTGGCTTAACCGTCCGCTACCTCCCGTGGGGGCTCCCTTCCATCGAAACGTTCGAGGTGGGGGATGCGGTTATTGTCGCAAATGCGTCTCCGCCTGCAATGGCGAGTACGGATACCGTCGATGTTGTAGATAAAGTAAAAATAACAACAGAACCCGATCTGACGAATGGTCTCGCTGATGAAAAAATGCGGGAAGACCGTCCGTTTGAACACTCACGAAAACCCAAAAAGAAGGTGACGCTCCCGCTTCATATAAATGCGGCGAGTGCGGAGGATCTGTGTGCCCTAAAAGGGGTGGGTCCCAAGCTTGCCGAAAAAATTATCGAGCGTAGGAACACTGCGGGGCCGTTCAAGGGGCCCTCAGACCTTAAAAAAGTGCATGGAATTGGAAAGAAAAAGCTCGAAAACATAATACAATCGATAATTTTTGATTAGTTTTAGGATATAAAACTTTACATAAGCATATTTATGAGTGATACGAAGTTATATCTAGGTATTGAAGTTGGCGACACTTCTATGAAGGTTGCCCTTGTGGATGCTACTGAAAAGAAGGTCCTCAAGGCTGCTGTCCTTCCGACGGAGTGCAATCCTATTTACGATATATTCCTTTTTGAAAGTACTCTCCAGCAGTGGGTCGACGATAACCAGATCAAGGATATCGTGGCGACTTCGGTGACTATGCCTGCTACGATGTCGATTATCCGCAAGGTGTACATTCCGCAAGAGGCGGTCGCAAACAAGTGGCAGTACCTGAACTGGTATCTGGAACTTTTCACGAATGCCGAGGCTGGCGCCTACATCGTCGATTCCAAGACGTTGAGTGGCGATGACACTCTGGGCTATAATGAACTGGTGATGGCCGTCCGCAAGGAATGGGTCGAAGCTCTCCGTAAGGGTTTCCGTTCCCGCGTGCTTGCTCCGAAGTCCATGGAAGTCGATGTGCTTTCGCTCATGAACGTGATGGATGTGGGTGAAAAGATCAAGGGCGCTGTCTGCGTCGTGAAGGCCGACTTTGCCGGTGTGACGCTTGCCTGGATGCGCCGTGACGAACTTATGGCGCTCCGCTGCGTGTCGACTCTTTCGATGGTCGGCAAGACCGAAGACGTGGCATACCCGATTCTTGCAAACGAGATTGTCGACCAGATGAGGCTTGTCCAGACCGAAAACGCAATCACTGGCGTTAACGAAGTCCGCCTCTGCGGTGAAATGGCTTCGAACGAACAGTTCGTGAATATTCTCATGGGTAAGCTTGGCGATTACAATGTGGCTTTGATGACCGGCTTTTCGCAGCTCCCGTCCGACGAAAGCGTGAACCCCGTTGATATGATTTGCTGTGTTGGTGCCGTGGGTGCCGCTCTCAATCAGATGGAGGGTGTATGATTCATATGAACCTTATTGCGGTGGCCGATAGGAATTCCACCGTAGGCAATCTGTCGCAGCACTTGCACGTGACCAATGTGGCGGATGTCGAACGCCTGCATAAGAAGAAGTATTTGGCTGTTGTCTTTACCGTCTTGCTTGCGATCGTGGTCTTTAGCGGCTACTTGAGCATGAGCGGTGTTCCGGCTGTATTGGACGGGGTTCTTCCGGAATCCTACCTCAGCCTGATCGGTGCTAAGGGAAGTTTGAACAAGACGGCTGCTGCCGGTCCGACCGCCGAACAGATTGCAGAACAGCAAGAAGCTGTGGCTAAGGCCCGAGCTGCCATGTCTGCCAGGGATATCGCAAACGAGGTGGTTCCGCAGGCTCTGTTTAACAACAAACGAACCGGCTATAGCAGTTACCTGCCGCTCGAAAAGCTTTCGTACCAGAAGACGTCTTTGGCTCAGTTCATGACGTTCCTCAACACGGCTGTCCCGGATGATATCGGTTTCTCGGAAATTGTCTACCAGGCTCCGAACTACTACTTCCTCCGCGGTGTCGCCATCAAGGCGTCCTCTCAGCATACGCTTGTCGACCGTCTCAAGGCGGTGAGCAAGTCGTTCCAGTCTCCGATCGCATCCGAGGCTGCAACTGAAGTGGCCGCGTTTGGTCAGTTCTCTGTGCCGCAGGTGCGCCTCAATATGGTGCGCGGCTTTGTCCCGGCTGCCGAAATCGCTGCTGAAGTCAAGGCGGTCAAGGCTTTGGCCTCTACGAACAAGGTTGTGCTGAAAGGGCTTGAAAAGCCTGTTGTCGAGGACTTTGGCGTCTACAAGCGTTATGCATACAACGTCACGACGACGACGGACTTTGCTGAAATGCTTGCGTTCTTCAATGCGTTTGCAGAATCCCCGATCCGTATGGGTGTTCCGAAGATGGAACTCAAGTACGTGAAGAAGGGCCTGTTCGCTTCCTTCCGTCTCGAAATGTTCGTCCTTCGCTAATATGCCGATACGAATTACAGGCGGTTCGTTACGGGGACGCAACATCGAGTCTCCGGATACCATGAAAACGCGTCCGACAGCTTCCCGCACGAGGGAAGCTCTCTTTAACATATTGCAGGGCGTCGAAGGATTCCGTATGCTCGACCTTTTTGCCGGAAGCGGCATCATGGGGCTCGAAGCGGTTAGCCGTGGTGCCGAAAGCGTGACGGCGGTGGAACTTTCTCGTGCGCAGGCGAAGATGATCGAACGCTCGTACAAGTCGGTCGGTGCAGAATCAAGACTGCGGCTGCTCGAAACGAACGTTCTTACGCTCAAAAAGGAAGTGGTCTGCGCGAACGGCGGCTTTGACTTGATTTATGCGGATCCTCCGTTCAAGGATATGGATTACCCGGATTTGCGCCCGTTCATCGAATGGCTGAACCCCGGTGGCGTTGCCGTTTTTGAAGCCCCGAGCCGTAAGTTGCCCGCATGGGCTGACGGTGCCGATGTTCGCCGTTACGGGGAATCGTCGTTGCTCATTTTTAGGTAGTTTCGGAACGGAATCCCCTGGAATCGCCGTTTTGGAGCGGTTTCATTTGGCGGGGGATTGCAATTTGTGACTCAGTCACTTTTCGTTCTTGCGATTTTTTGTAAATTGTAGACGATGGAGTGGAAATCGATGAAACAGAATAGGGCTGCTTTGGAGGCTAGTCGCGAATCCCGTGTTGCGGTGTTCGCTGGTTCGTTCGACCCATTTACAATCGGACATTTGGATATCGTCAAACGTGCTGCTGGCATGTTTGATTCCTTGGTCGTCCTCGTGGCTCAAAATGCGAGCAAAAAGAATATGTTTGAAGCCTCGTTGCGTAAGGAGATGGTGGAGGCCGCGGTCTCCCGTATTCCGAATGTGTCTGTCGCGGTTTATGAAGGGCTGACGGTCGATTTCATGAAGGCTGTCGGTGCCCGTTATCTCGTTCGCGGCATCCGTAACGCTTCGGATCTTGATGCGGAACAGGCGGTCGCTTGGAACAACAAGGTGCTGTACGGCGATGTCGAGACCGTGTTTTTGCTCTCGGCTCAGGAACACCTCGTGATTAGTAGCAGTCTTGTCCGTGAACTTCTCAAGTGCGGTTGTGCCAAGGGAACCTCTGGCGCTGAACAGAAAAATCTCATAGCGAAGTTCGTCCCGAAAACTATGGTCTCCATGCTTTTAAAACAGTTTAGGAAGCTTTATGAAACCGTTTAAATACTTGCCCAAGGCATTGCAGGTTTTGTTGGTTGCCAATGCCGCCGTTTTTGGAATTGTCCTTATCCTCGGTTCCTTTTTGGGGCTGCACCTGAATTTGCCGGGTGTCGGTTATGGCAGCCTGCGCGAATACATTCTCTACTTTGGCGCGTTTTTCCCGACGAGCCCGCTTGAAGTTTGGCGCTACGTGACCTATATGTTCATTCACGTGGACTTTATGCACTTCTTCTTCAATATGCTGATGCTCTGGATGTTCGGTTCCGAGGTCGCAGAATGGATGGGGATGCGTCATTTTGTTTCGATGTATTTCTTCTGTGGAATTTTTGCAGCGCTTTTCAGCTTTTTCATGTGCCTCCTTGGACTTACGAACAATCCGATTATCGGTGCGTCGGGTGCCTTGATGGGCGTGTTTGTGGCTTACTACAAGTTCTTCCCGGAACGTATGCTCCTCATGTTCTTTGTCATCCCGATGAAGATCAAGCATGCCATCTGGGTGATGATTGGCTTGGACATTCTCTTTGCTAATTCTGGTGATGCCATTGCTCATTTTGCCCACTTGGGCGGTGTGGTGGCCGGATTCCTTTACATGGCCGTTTATCAGAATGGTCCGAAGGTTCTCTACCATTCTCCGCTTTCGGCAATTTTCCGCCTGTTTTCGAGCAATCCCGAAAAGTATGATCAAGGCCGTGCTTCGAGTTCGCGCTCTTACACGCGTTCTTCCGATGAGCCGGAAATCCTTGAAGGTGAAGTTTTTTATGTGGACGAACAGAAGCGTATGGATGAAATCCTGAAAAAGGTGGAACGCGAAGGACTCCAGTCCCTGTCTGAATCGGAACGAGAATTTTTATTAAAAGCGGGCGACAAGTTGCGTCGTCGTCGCGGAGGATTCTAATGAAAAAAGTACTTGGTATGGGCGCCGCCCTTGTTGATATTTTGGCTAATGTGAGCGATGAATGGATGGCTGCTCAAGGCGTCCAGAAAGGCGGCATGAACATGGTGGATTGGCCGCAGATGGAAAAGTTCCTTGGCTCTCTTGAAAATCCGATTCGTGTTCCGGGCGGTTCTACTTGCAATACTATGGTGGGCGTGGCCCGTCTCGGTGGCAAGGCTGCTTTTATCAGCAAGGTGGGCGATGACGAACTTGGCAAGCTCTTCCAGGTCCATTTGAAGAACAACGGCGTCGAATCGAAGGTGGGTCTTTCGAGCGCTGCGACGGGCTGTGTGTTCTCTGCCGTGACTCCGGATGCCCAGCGTTCGATGTGGACGTACCTTGGGGCTTCGGACTTTTTGGGTTCCGATGATTTTACTCCGGCTCTCTATGATGGTGTGGGCCTCCTCTATGCCGAAGGCTACCGTGCTTTTAACGGCGAATGCTTCAAGAAGTCTTTTGAATTGGCTCGTTCGCTCGGCGTTGAAACGGCTCTCGACTTTAGCTCCTTTGGTGTGGTCGAAGCTTGCCGCAAGCTGTTCGATGAACTCTTTGAAAACAAGATGATCGATATCATCATCGCAAACGAAGACGAAGCTTTTGCTTATGCGGGCGTCAAGGAAGAAGCCGCCCTCGAAGTTTTGGCCAAGAAGGCTAAGGTCGCTGTCGTGAAGATCGGCAAGCGCGGTGCCTTGATCGCGAAGGATGGCAAGATCACTCGCGTGTCGGCGGGTGCGGCCAAGGCCATCGATACGACGGGTGCTGGTGACCTCTGGGCATCGGGATTCTTGTATGGTTATATGAACGGCTGGGATATGGAACGCTCGGGCAACCTCGGTAGCATCGTCTCGAACGAAGTCGTCCAGGTGATGGGCGCCCAGATTCCTGAAGAGGGCTGGAAGCGTATTTACGCCCAGATGTAATCGAGGAACGGTACTATGGTTTCTGTTGTGCGTCCTTTTGTGATGTTGCTTGCCGTTCTTGCATTTGCAGTGGCGCCTGTGCTTGCTGAGAATGCAAAAAACGGTGAAGCTCTGGATAGCGAAAAGGCGGAACTTGTCGCTGAAATTGCCGTCCGCGATAGCGTGATGGCGCTTCACGATAGCGCTTGTACCGTCGAAAAGAAGTCGCTCCGTTCGGATCTTGAAGTCGAGCGTGCCAAGTGCGAAAACTGGGAACAGAGCTACAACACCTTGAAGAAGAGCAACGAAACCTGTGCCAAGGCGTTGAGCGTTGCTCTCGAGGCTAGCCAGGAACAAGCCCAGAAAGACAAAAAGGAAAAAGAAGAAAAGGAATCTTCTGACCGTGCGATGGCGTCTGTCTCGATGCTTGGAAGTTTTGGCATCGGGATGCTCATCATGTGGCTTATCATGAAGTAGTTGACGGAGTTCATTTTTAAAAGGGTTTATCGCGGTCTTGCCGCACAAAGGGATGGTATGAAAAAATTCGCTTTAGTCTGTAGCTTGCTCCTGGGCACAACCTTTGGTGCGGGAGTCTCGTTTGCTAAAAAATCGGAGGCCTCGGCAGGTCCGTTCCAGAAGGGCTCGGTGCTAAAGCAGATTGCTTCAGTTCCTATGACGACGGCCGAAATTTCGGCGTTTATGCCCGAAAAGAAGGTCCTGTTTGTCGTCGGCGGCGAAAACGTGATGGAAGTGGTCAGTTTGGCCGATCCGTCGAACCCGAAAAAAGTTAGCGAAGTGAAGTTGCCGGGCGGAGCCTCCAGCGTGACGGTCTTTGGCGACCTCGTGGCGGTGAGCCTCTTGAACAACCCTGAATGGAAAAAGGGGCACGTGCAGGTGATGCGCTACAACAAGGGTGTCGAAGTCCTCGGTGTCCACGAACTTTGCTACATGCCCGACATGATCACGTTTACTCCGGACGGAAAGAACTTGCTTGTCGCTTGCGAAGGTTCGCCGGATGAATCGTTCTCCGAAGATCCTGCAGGCGGTATTGGCGTTCTGTCGATTGGATCTGCCAAGGTGGATGCAAAGTCCTGGGCAAAGCCACAAAAGACTGTTGTGGGTTTTGATGGGCTTGACTCGCTAAAGCTGATGGCGGCAGGAGTCCGCAAGATGGGCGTGAAGAGCTTTGTGCAGTCGCTTGAACCGGAATATATCACCGTTGCGCCTGATGCCAAGACCGCTTGGGTGAGCCTGCAAGAGAACAATGCTCTTGTCAAGTTCGATGTCGAGGCCAAGAAAATTCTGGATGTTTTCCCGCTGGGGTATGTCGATCATTCCATGCCGGGTTTTGGACTTGACGTCAAGAAGAATAAGACCATCGAAATCAAGAATTATCCGTTGCGAGGCTTGCGCCAGCCGGATGGGATTTCTTCGTTCTCGGTGAATGGACAGACGTTTGTCTTGACGGCGAATGAAGGGGCTCCGGTCAACGATTACAAGGCCTGGACTGATGCGACGACTCCGATGATGCTTTCGCAGCAGGGAGTCCTTGATCCGAGCGTGTTTACGGCCGGCGTTCTTGAGGATCTGAAAAATGTGACTGTCAGCAACTTGGAACGTTGCGATGTTGCGCCGGATAAAACGGCAAATGGAAAATGCCCTTACATGTATTCTTTTGGCACGCGTTCCATCAGCATTTTTGATGGCGCTACGGGTCATTTGATGTGGGACTCTGGCGATGTGTTTGAACAGACTGTCGCTCGCCTGGCTCCGGATTACTTTAACTGGAATTCCAAGAAGGGCAAGGTCAAGATGGATGCCCGCAGCGAAGACAAAGGCTGCGAACCGGAAAACGTGACATCGGGTGTCGTCGGGGACAAGCGTTATGTCTTTGCGGGACTTGAACGCACGAGTGCCGTCGCTGTGTTCGATGTGACGGGCATCGAAACTGGACACGAACCTAAGCTTGTGGACTTCTACTTGAATCCAAAGGACCGCGGCCCTGAAGGCGTCCTGTTTATCCCTGCCGAAAAGAGCCCAAATGGCGAACCGCTTTTAGTCGTCGGCTATGAATACAGCAAAACCCTCGCAGTGTATACTGTGAAATAGGTTCTCTGTGTTAAAGTAAATTTCAGAAGCATTAATATTATTAAAAGGATTAGCGTTTTTTTATACAAAAAGCGTCGGCCAAGGTATTTTCTTCGCAGTAGCGTGCAAAACGAGTGTCGCGAACGACTGCTAGCAGGCGTTCATGACCGAGTGAAGCCGCTGACGCCATAGGCGTCAAAAGCATCAAAGGCGAATGCTGCGGTTGCACTTGTGCAAACATAGCTGAGCCGTAATTGCTGATGCTGAAAGCATCCACTCCGAGCTGGGGCCTCGCCCGCATATAGTTCAAAAAGAATTTTTTTTCATGTAATGAATTTACATGACTTTTTCAGGCCACGGATGTTTTGGGTATCTTCCTCGTAATTCCTTGCGGACTTCGGCGTATGTGTTCTGCCAGAAGCTCGTGAGATCCCATGTCTTTTGGATCGTGCGGAAGTTCGGTGCCAAAATGTCGTAGCGAACTTTGAGATGACCGTCGGCGATTTTATGTTCGCCACGGAGCTGCATAAAGTCTTCGATGCGTGCCGATATTTCGACAAGAACTCCGTCTGCACTTTGGACGATTTTGCCACTGCTCTGTTCGTCGGCGGTTGCGACCGGCAAATAGCTGTAACGTGCGCGCTTGCCGTTGGGCAGAACATAGTGGTCGGGGAATGTCTTTTGCAACCAAGCTAACATCGACTTTCCAAAGTAGTCTTCGACGATGTTCCTGTAACGATCGTCGTTGATGTCACGCAGCAAAAAGATGCCGTCGGTGAGTTCGTTGAAGATCAGTTCCATATCTTCATCGTTGAATTCTGGGAGCCCAAAGTCGGGGTAAAGCTTTGACGCAAGGCGCATCTTGATGAGGAGCGTCTGCATATCTTCGGTCATATAGCGGCCTGTCCAGTTTTCTTTTTCGAGCTTGTCCCTCCAGGCTTCTACGGTAAGCTCTTTAAGTTTTTCGAGAACCTTGGGCGATGCTTCTTGCGGGAGGACTTCCTTACGGCTGATTTCGCGGACTTCGCCCGTGGGCGATTGGTCTTCGTGAATTTCGACTCCGATAAAGCGTTCTTGACCGCTGCGCCACAGAAGTTCGTAACGCACGACTTCGTTGTCGCCACCGAGCAGCTCTTGCGGAATGGGGGCATAAAGGCTGACGCGAAGTTCCGACTTGCTCCCGCCTCCGGTTCGCAACATCGTGAGGGCGAGTAATGCGTAGGGCGGTTCTGCGACTTGTAAACGGATGGTATTGCCGTTGCTTAACTTGTATGCGTTTCCGCTTGGCGTGGCAAGCCTGTCCGGGAAGGCGTCGAGCAGTTGCTTGCAGATGAATTGTGAAGATGGGCCTTCGCCCTCTTTGATGTTGCCGTTTTTGTCATGCCCGCCTTGAGCTCTTTGATCACTTAGTGCTTTAGCACTTATGTGAGCATGATCCGCGTATGGGGAGGGCATCTCCTTTAGGGAGCCTCGAAAGTCGCGGAGTTGCCTTAGCGTAAAGCTCACTTCTTTTGGAACGTTTACGGCCTTAGAGAGCGTGTCCTTCGCGAGCGTGAGCAGATCCAATGAAACTTTGGACTTTTGTACAAATTCTGTACCTGAGTGGATCCATGCCATTGCGGCGAGCAGTACGTCGGGGAGGTCTGCGGCGGATTTGGCCTTGGCGAGAATGAGGGCGAGCGGAATGCTTGAAATCGGAGTCTGGATGGTGCGCTTGCCAAGTTCGGTGATGCGTCCGTCCTTGAGCATGCCGAAGTTCACGAGCAATGATGTGGCGACTTTTTCGCGGATTTCGGGAATCGCCGTGGGCAGTTTTATTCTAGATCCATCGACGGAGTTTATCCCGGACTCCGTTCCGGGACCTAGGATGACATTGCTTTCGAGCGCCGCTTTCTGCAATAAAAGTTCCGAGGGCTCGATTTGCAGAACTTCGGGCACGATGCCCTGTGGCATATGCTTCTCGGCATCTTCGGTCCAGAGGCGGATGGCACAACCGTTCTGCGTACGGCCGCTACGGCCACTGCGTTGGATGGCGTTCTGCAATGAAATCGGAAGCGTGCGCAGCACGTTCACCTTTTCGCTGTCATCGTATTCGCTGACACGTTCGATGCCGCTATCGACAACGCCGGTGACGTTCGGTACGGTAATGGATGTTTCTGCGATGTTGGTCGTAAAGATGACTCGCGGACGTTCCGTTTCTTCGAAAATGCGGTCTTGCGTTTCGCGGTCTTGGCCGCCGTAGAGTTCAAGGAACTCTGCGACATTGTCGCCAAGCGCCTCGCTTGCGGCGGTATGGCATTTGGCGATTTCTGCTTTACCCGGCAAGAATACGAGCGTGGTCTGCCAGATGTTGTTGCGGTAAAGCGTTCGCAATGCGCGCACGACTTCGCTTTCGATTCCTTGGCCGGTCGTGATGTTCACGACCGAGGCGGGCTTCTGGTGTAGAATTTGCACTGGGTAAAGCGGATGCCCAAGTTGCAGGCATTTTACGCCGAGCGCTTCTTCAAGTTCGCTTCGGTTCAGTGCCGCCGACATCACGGCTACGCGTGGCTGAGTCGTTCCCGCTTTGAACGGTAATTTTCCGTTAAAATACGCGAACAGCAAGTCCATATCGGCACGGCGTTCGTGGTATTCATCGAACACCACCCATTCTGCGTCGAGCTTTCCGTGCAATAGTTCCTGTAAAAAGTTTCCGTAGGTTTGGAACAGAATTCTCGTTTCGCCCGATTTGCAGCTGTCTTGCCTGAACTGGTAGCCGACAGTCTTTCCGCACGGCTCGTTGTGGAGTTTCGCGGAGTACTGGGCGAGTGCAAGTGCTGCAATTCTTCTCGGCTGCAAAACGACAATGTGACCTTTAAAGTGCCTGCTCAGGAACCATGGGATGTACAAGGATTTACCGCTGCCGGTGGGGGCTTCGATAAGCAGGTTCCGTGAAGACTCGACGGCGTTGATGAGCTTGTCTTCTTCTTCGGCAATGGCTAAATCTTTGTATGTGCGCATTGTAGATTTTCTCTTTAGGTCTTTTTTAAACAACAGACCCCGGCACATTGACCGGGGTAAAATAAACTAACTTCCTACTTCCTACTAATTATGCTTTCGGGTATCTCAGCTTTTCACCCGTAGCTTCGTCCATGTAGGGCGGCTTGCCTTCGCGGAACTTCTGGTTGATGACCAAGTTCTGGAGTCTTCTGCGGATGCCGGCTTCGGTCTTGCAGAAGAAGAACACGACCTTGTTCGTTCCCGGAACCTGGAAAACGGCAAGCTTGAACTTCTGCGAAACAGCGCGGCGGAAAAACTTCACATCTTCTTTCTTCGGAATGACCTGATCGCTGCCCGGCTTGATTTCACAAATCATGTCGGCATCGGCAAGCAAGGCCTTGGACTTCTGCTGGAGAGCGAGGAAGTTCGGCTCGGTGCTCTTGCGGATATTTTCCATGTTGAACGGGCTTCTTGCCTTCAGGCCTTTAAGGGCACCGCGAATGGCAAAAAACAAAACGACGACCACGACCAGGACAACCAGGTACGGCCAATAGTTTGCAAAAAAGTCTAACATAATCACCTCAGTTTGGTGCTTCAAATATAGCAATATTTAGTGTATTCGTCGAAAATGCAAAAATGGATGGAGAAATCCTTTAGTATCTTTAATTCACTATTGTAGGAAAAAGATATGAAAGTGTTAGGCTTAGTTCTGGGTGTTTTGGGGACTAGTGTTGGTTTATCATCTTCTTTTGCCGCGACTTATGCAGCTTCGTCGAATCCATTTCGTGAAGTCACGAACGAATGTACCGATGGGACTCCCATTGCGTCCATAAAGCTGAGCGGGCTTGAGCATACTCAACCTCATGTGGTTTTACGCGAACTCATCCACAAGGCCGGGGATGCCTATTCTCAGGAAATCTTTGATACTGAGAAGCGCCGCCTGCAGGACTTGGATCTTTTTACCGATATTACGGTTACTTGCGAACCGGCGGACGAATCGATTAATGATATGCTGGCCGATGCAATAGCCTTGGATCCTCCTCCCAAGACAAATCAAAACTTCGTTCAAGAATCATCTACAAAAAAAGAAGTCATTGACGCTCTTGTTTCGAATCTTTCGGTAAATGCGGATTCGCTTTCGTCCTTGGTCTCACGTCTTTCGCTGAGTACGGACACGATTTCGGCGCTTGTCGAATCGCTTCCGTCCAATGCCGATTCACTTTTGTCTATCGTGGCCCGCCTCTCGTTCAGTTCCGAAGAACTCTCGAACATTGTTTCTCGACTTTCGTCAAATACAAGTTCGCTTTCGGATAAGGCCTCTTCGAAGAATACGGAAAACGTCGACTCCTTTAGACCGACGTCTGGCGCAAGCTACCTCTCATCGGCCCATTCTCTGAATGCGGTCAGTGTCGTTTACCACTTTAACGAAATCTTCCGCTGGATTCCGTCGCCTGCAGGTAAAAAGACAGACCGCGATGGATTCATGCTTGGGCTTGCCCTTGCGAACCTGAACATCCTTGGCGAAGACATCCGTGCCGAGGTGCAGTACCGCACGTCCATTGATCCGTTGTTCGATAACAACGAATATGCCTTTTATGCCAGTTCTCCGTATTTGCTTGGACTTCCGGTGGGCTGGAATTTTGAGTTCTTGCGCACGGATAGCTGGGACGACATTCGCAGGTTCCATGACGCCAGCTGGCTTGTTAGTTTAGATGCAAGCTGGAGGCTGTTGCCGCATTTTGCCGTTCTCGGAAAGACGGCTTACCGTTACCTTGAAGGTGGTCCGGGACACTTGCCGGAATTTGGTATCGGTTTTTCTGTGGATTTCCGCGATAGCGAAATTGACACGCGTAAGGGTATCTATTTCGAAAGTGCCGTGTCGCATATGGGTATTCGCGAAAAGAACGATGAAAGTTATACGGAATTCCTGGAAGATGCCCGTGCCTACTATTCGTTCGGCCCGTTTGTGACAAACGCTAATGCCTTGGTCCGCTTGAGACCCGGCGATGTGAAACGCTATGACTACTTCTATCACGGTGGCGCCAATACCTTCCGTGGCCATGAATCGGATTCGTTGCATCTTGGCGAACACGAAGTGCTTTTGAACCTTGAAGAACGTTTTGTGCTGCTTGAACGTCGTCCGGCGTCGCTGTGGGGAATCAACTTCTTCTATGGAGTCCAGCTGGTGGCGGGTCTTGACGGTAGCCTGCTTTGGAGCAAGGGCCATCCGGGCTGGGATAACTACGAAGGAGCCGTTTACGGAGGCATCCATCTTGTGATTCCGGCGCTTGATCGAATCCGTTTCGAAGTGGGGTATAGCCCTGATCACGGTGAACCTGTATTCCACATCGGTCTCTTCGAAAAGACGACGTCGGCTCGTTGGCGCAGCAGGTGAGCCCCCTTGTTTTTCTGTAAATAAATGTTAAATTTATCTTACTGTATTGAATGAAATAAAAATGTGGCTGAATGTCAAGCCTACGGAGAATAAATGGCAATTAACTATCTAGATCTTCCTATTGGACGCAAGTATCCCTACGAAGTGGACTGCGTTGTGGAAATCGGCAAAGATACGAATTTGAAGTATGAATATGACGAACGTCTGCACGTGTTCCGATTGGACCGTTGCCTTTTGAGTTCGATGAGCTACCCCTGCACGTATGGCTTTATCCCGAGTACCAAGGCTGACGATGGCGATGCCCTGGATATGCTCATTTACAGCCCGGCTTCCATGATTACGGGGACCGTTTGCACCTGCCGCGTTATTGGCGCTCTTGATATGACCGATGGTGGCAAGAAGGATTACAAGGTCTTGGGTGTTCCGGTTTTCAATCCGCGCCCGTTCCGCGATATTACGGATGTGGACCAGATGTTCCTCCGCATTACGAGAAACTTCTTCCAGAACTACAAGGAACTGGAAGGGAAGGATGTCCAGATTGGCGAATGGATGGACGCTGCTTTTGCTCGCGAAAAGGTGATCGCTGCGCACAAGGCCTACTTTCAGAACCAGGTCCAAGTACCGGAATCCTGCTACCAGGAACCCGAACACGACGACAAGATTCCTCCTGAGGAGCTGATTTAAAGGCGAGTGCAGCGACGGATTGCTGAATAAATAACCTTGTCATGGACAAGGTTAATTTTTTTTAGAACTTCATTGGTTTTGAGATAAGATATTTATATATTATCTTTGTCGAAACAATCAAAGTAAATGAGGTTTTATGAATAAGCTTATTTTGCCGATCGCTATGTCGCTCATGCTTTTTAGCACGTCAGCAATGGCATTGACGATTAACATCAATAAGAAGAAGAGCGAACCTGAAAATGTTCAGGCCCCTCCTCCTCCGCCTCCACCTCCACCTCCGGTAAGATGCCTTTATTCTGAACCGAAGTGCGACCGTCACGACAGAATTCATGCAGAACGCTATGAAAACGATCAGCAGAAGTATAGCCGTGGTCAGTGCATCCGTGGCGAAAAGGAACGCAACTTTGACTTCTATTGCTCCAATGGTGATCTCTGGATGAAGATTGATTACCGTCGCGACGAAGCCGACCGTATCGAATGCTTTGATCCGGAACGCGGGAAGTACTTTGCAGCCCGCTCTATTGGCGAATGCGAACAGGCTAACCGTCATGGACATGGCCCGAAGCATCGTCACCACCATCACGATCGCTAATAGATTATAAAAGATCTTGATTTGGCCCCGAAGGGATTTCCTTTCGGGGTTATTTTTTATAACAAAAAAACTTAAACAAGTGAATGTTTAAGTTTTAAAAGTGTGTCTGTTAAGTTGTGAATGCGATTTACTTTTCGATGCAGCGCACGGAGAAAGCGTTGTTTTCTTCGATGGCGCGTTCTGCATAGCGCTCGTTGTAACCGCCGATCGTTACGAAGTTAGCGATGTAGGTCGTTTCTTCGGTGGCTGTCCAGAAGAAGGCGGACTTGTCCATGTCTTCGTAGGCGAAGTGGGAGTCTTTTTCGCCGGGAACGCCGAACGACTTTGTGCTTTCGCAGTAGGGGCTCCACATTTCGTTATTGCCGAAGCAGATTCGCTGACCGGCCTGCTTGACTCTGAATCCGTTCTTCTTGCTTGAACCGAGATACTTGCTCAGGAAGTTCCAGTCCTTGCGATCCGGGACTCTCCAACCGGTGGGGCAGGCCTTCATAGCGGCTTTCCACGTGTAGAGGCGTCCGTACTTGTGGCAGTTCGACTTGTCGTCGTTGTAGCAGTAGCTGCCCTTCGTTGTTTTGTACGTGAGGTTTTCGGCGAACCAGTTGTGGTTGCCAATTTTCACAATCTTATACGTGTGTCCGTCGCGCGGATCCTTGAATTTCTTCGCAGAAGCTTTTTTGGAAGGGGCGGCGACCGTGAGGCAGGCCGCCAGAAGCATAAATACTAAACCAATTCTCATATAAAAAAATTTAGAAATTTTACGGTCGGTAATTTTTTTTATTTTGTAAAATCGTAGAGGTTTTAAAAGTTGATCATTGAAGACGTAAAAAAATCAATCATGGAAGCGGGCTTTCGCGATGGCGAAAAAATGCCTTCCGTTCGCAAAATGGCGGAACGGCTTGGCCTTTCCGTGAATACGGTTCACGGGGCTTACAAGCAGCTCGCTCAAGAAAAAGTAGTTCAGTTGGTTCACGGCAAAGGTTGCTTTTGGGGGGCGGCTCCTTCGTTTGAGGTGAAACCCGAAGAAAGCGTGTATTCGCTTGTCGAACGCCTGTTCCAGAACGATCTTGAAAGCGGCGCTCTCAATGCGTTCGATGAACTCCCGTCGTGCAAGGAACTTTCAAACCGCTATGACGTTTCTCCCTATATCGTCAAAAAGTTCCTGATGCAAAAAAGTGCCCAGGGCATTTTGCGTCATGTCGGTCACCGGTTCTTCTTTAGCGAAGGCCGTCCTGTCGAAAAGTCGAATTACGTCTTGTTCATCCATCGTTCCGATGAATTCGGCCGCTTGAAAATTGAGTCGGAACGCGAGTCCGATGTGTTCCGTACCTTTGCGCAGATTGCGGCCGAGCAGAAAATTGCGGTGAAGTTTATCGGGTATCATGAAGCGTCTAACCAGTTTTACTTGTCGAACGGAAACAGCTACACCATAAAAAATGAATTGCATTGTCTGGGCGTGTTCCTTTCGACATGGCTGGTCAATGATGCCGCGAATTTATTTGCGCATTTTGCGACGTTCAAGAATCCGATTTCGGTATGGTGGGAATATGCGCCGGATATGGTGCCGGTGAGTGCGCGGAACCGCAAAAAATGGGCGTTCTACAATGTGGCTTTTGGTAAAGAGGCTGGCATGATTGTCGGTCGATACCTCAAGAATAAAGAAATGGGGCGTGTCCATTACCTGTCGCCGTACCATGCGAGTTTCTGGTCCAAGGCCAGGTTGCAAGGGCTCCTGGAGTCGGGAACGGACGTGGTGCCGTTGGTGGACGAACGCTTTGCTTCGCCGTTTGACTTGATGGATGCCGCTAAGCGTGATGGAATCGATAGTCAGGTTCTTTTGAACAACGTTCTCGAAGAGTTGCTGAAAAAAGCAACGTTGGATAAGTTTGTCTGTTCCAATGACTGGGTTGCCGCTTCGTTGATCGACTTTTTCAGGGCGAAAAAAATGCCCACGCCTTATGTGGTGGGCTTTGACGATACCATCGAAAGCTATCGCTATGTATTCGATTCGTTTGCGTTCAACGTTGGCACGATGGTGAAAGAAGCGATTTACCACATCGTCGCACCCTCCATATATGCAGAACAGCGGCGCCAAATGCAGACGCCGCTGGGAAGGGTTGTCGAAAAACAATAATGCTTTTTAAGCGATGTTGAACTTGCCGGAGCAGGCGAGGAGTCCGAGCATGTAGAGGAGCCCGTCGTAGTAGCGCCATGTTCCTGTCGGAACTTCCATATTCCACAGGTCTTCTGCAAACGGCTTAATCAGCGGATCGCCTTCCGGGAGTGCTATCGTTGCGGCTGCGTTCATCGCAATGAGGCCGCCCGTGGCAAGTCTTGCCTCGCGCGGGAACGCGCTCCCGTCGATACGCATGTCGGCGAGGTACGGGCGGCGTCCGTTGAGGTAATTCAAAAGCTTGCGGATGGAGGCGACTTCCCATTCGTGGACTTCGGGTTTTGCTTTCTTGTCCTTGAGCGTTGCTGCGTCAAGACCCATATTCCAGACAACGCGCCAGGCGTCACCGCAGAAGCAGTCGCTCACCGGGTGCCACGGCGTCAGTTTCGGAGTGCCGTCGAATTCACTGTAGTCTGCCGAGAGACCTGTTTCCGGATGTACCGCTTTTTTCAAATATGCAATGCTGTTGTCGGCAATCTTGTCCCAGATGGCATCGCCGCTAGCTTCGCCGTACATTCTGTAGAATGCGACCGTGTTGTAGCTCGGGTCCGTAAAATCGTTCCCTTCCATCGGCGAAAAACGCACGAGTCCGACATTCGCATCCATCATCGTGTAGACTTTTCCGGCCTGCGGCTTGTGCGCCATATCGTTGATGAGTTCGACGGCTTCGTGCTTGTATTCGTCGCATTTGAACTGCTTGGCGGCGTAAAGGAGTGCCGCAGCAAAGTATTCTTCGCCATCGGGAGCCGGACCCGGGTCCATCATCGTAAAGTCAGTTGTTGAAACTTGCCAGGAATAGTAACCCTTCAGGTCGCCTTCGGTGTTCTTCATGTGAGTCTTGGCGAACTTCCAGAGTTTGTCGAAAAGGTCCTTCTTGTGCAAAAGGGCGGCTACTGTCATGCCATAGCTCATGCCTTCGGAACGGATGTCGTTGTGTCCGATATCGACGATGTATGCCATGTCGTCGCCCTTGTCAAAGCAAATGCGTTCGTTTTCGTGGTCGCCTTCAAAGAGCTGGGCAAAGGATTTGTTGAGTTTTGCCTCGATTTCGGCAGGAGTCTTACCAATTTCTTCAAATATGTTTCTCATGACATCTAAAATAGAAATGTATTGGGAATCGAGATTGCTTTGCGTGTTAATTTTGTAAAAACTGTTTTATGTGTTTTCCGTTATGAAAAGGCGACCCCGGAATAGTATCCGGGGTGACATTGTGCGGGCTATTGTATAAAATAAAAACGCCCGCATTACTGCGAGCGTCTTTAAAAGCTTGAACCTTGTCGGCTCTAAACGGCTTACCTGGAGTAGTATTCCACGACGAGCTGTTCTTCGAGCTTGACCGGGATCTGGTCGCGAAGCGGGAGCTTCACGAGAGTACCCTGCATCTTCGGAAGATCGACAGACAAGTATTCCGGAGCCTGAGCAGCTGCCAGGATAGCTTCCTTGATCTGTGCGTGTTCCTTAGACTGTTCACGAACAGCGATCACGTCACCAGCCTTGATGAGGCGGCTCGGAGAGAAGCTACGAACACCGTTCACAGTGAAGTGACCGTGTGCAACGTACTGACGGGCAGCGAAGATTGTACGAGCAAAACCCATGCGGAAGACGACGGC
>Ga0310786_10004697_pt1 | contig 18885 bp, 20 predicted proteins | sample AusTroGonzalo_MG_FD_203881 | JGI IMG/M metagenome (GOLD analysis project Ga0310786, IMG submission 203881) | Bovine rumen microbial communities from tropical cattle in Woodstock, Queensland, Australia - Gonzalo_03 (v2) (version 2) | ecosystem: Host-associated > Mammals > Digestive system >... | reverse complement strand
TCCCGAGAAGGCACTCTTATATGAACTCAGATCCTTTAGGTGCGTGCCGAGATTGTCCTTGGCATTGCCGGACTTATCCCAGGCCTTCACCTTGTTGTAGACCTTGTTAACCGATATATTCTTGAGCGGTCCCCACTTACCTTCAGCTGCCGTGTATTCAGCAAGAAGAGCGTCTGCATCCTGCGCGAGGAAATCCTTCTCCCATGTCTGCAGGATCTGCTTACGTGCATTAAGGAAGTTCTCACACTTAGTGCGTGCGCCGTCAGCCGAAGCGATGTCGCCGCCTGTCACGAGTGAAGGATAAGCTCCTCTGATCTCGTTCAGCTTAGCCTCGTAATTGTTCGCACCATTCAAGAGTGCATCGAGTTCTGCGGGAAGCTTTACCTTCGCCTCCTGGCTGTACTCCGTCGCACCTACAAACGATATCACGCCGGCAGTCTCACCGCTGATCGCGATATACTCCTCAAGTGCTCTTACAGCCTCTTCTACGGCGTCCTCCGTGAGACCTTCATCGTATCCGTCATCGAGCACTACATCGGGCGCAGCGCTGTTCTCGGAGTAGATACACAGCATCTCATAAAGAGAGTAGCCGTAAGGTGTCGCCTCCGACAGCGCATCGGCATAGATATCGAGCTCGTCGCGGCGCTTCTGAATCTCCTCCAGAGCCTTGTCGTAACCTGACGCCGGTAGATTCTTCGTCTTGTACTCGAGCGCATCCTTAAGCTGTTCGAGAACCCATCCCTTACGGATCTTGTTCGAGTGCAGCTCGAGACTGAAGGGCTCGAGGCCGATCTTGCCTAAGCGCGAGTAAACTACGTCGAGCGCAGCCTTCTTCTCCGCAGCGAAAAGCACCGTCTTGCCGTTAGCTATGGCGTTGGCGATCATGGTGGTAATAGTCTGTGACTTACCGGTTCCCGGAGGACCGTGCAGGACGAAGCTCTTGGGTTCGTGGTTATTTTCGTTGGTGCCGCATGCCTGCTGTATCGCGTAGAGCTGCGAGTTGTCGGCAGAGATGGGAAGCAATATGCTGTCGTCGCCCTTGAATTCGCGTGAGCGTTCTTCCATGTTCTCGTAAGTCCATGCCAGCTGGCCTTCCATGAGGCTTCTTACGACCTCGTTGGAGGCGAGTTCTTCGCGGTGCTGGCGCAGGTCGTTCCACATGACAAACTTCGAGAAAGAGAACATGCCGAGAACGCATGCGTCTATGACCTTCCAGCCTTCCTTAGTCTCCAGTGCCGAACTAAGTGTCTTGAAGACAGCGGCGACATCCTTGCCTTTACCGTTTTCCTCGTCTCTGATCTCGCCGTCGAGTTCTGATAAATCGATGTCGAAGTCGCGCTTGAGCTTCTCCACGAGCGACCTGTTCATGATCGCATCGTCATCGGTTTTTCTTAAGACGTATTTACCTACGCCGAACTTCCTTACGAGCTCGACCGGCACAAGTACGATAGGCGCATAGTAAACGGAATTGTCCTTCTTCTCGTCGATCCACTTAAGAAGGCCGCATGCGAGGAAGAGAGTTCCTGCGCCGTCTTCTTCGAGTGCTGTCTTGGAGTTTCTGTAGAGAGCCTTGATCTTGTCCTCGAGTTCCTTATCTGTGAGGCTCGAGTAGAGTTTATGTTCTTCTTCGGCCGCAGCCTTCTGAATCAATTCGTCGAATTCTGCTGTCTGCTCGAGATCTTCGATGCCGTACTCCTTGGCAGGAATTGCCTCAGTAGTGGATCTCGAGATTATGATGTAATCCTCCTCCGCGTAGACGGAGTCTTCGATGTCGCTTGCGGACGTAACAAACAAAGGGATCATGTTGCCCTTAAGTCTTACGTTGAGAAGTGCGTTGCGTGTGGTCAGATCGAGGAGCTTACGTTCCCACTGATCTACCTTGGCGTCCTGGCGTGAAATGGTGTTCTCAGACATAGCAATCTCCTTATTTCACTTAGGTGAACACAACTATTATAATATAAAAAACACTTGAGGAAACCACACCGAAGGGACTTGCGATGGCCGAGCATAAGAACAAGATATCGGTAAAAGAAATATTCTCGCTTCACGAAGATGCCGCGAGCCACGAGGAGATCCGCGACAGACTTCTGTCAGGCGGACGCGTTACCGGAACCAACATGGTCGTAATGATCTGCGCGATCGGAATCGCATCCGTAGGTCTCAACATGAACTCCACCGCGGTTATCATCGGAGCGATGCTTATATCGCCTCTCATGGGCAGCATCCTCGCTATGGCTTACGGTTCTGTATCGGGCGACTTAACTATTACCGAGAACCACACGATCGGATTCATCTTCCAGGTATTCGCGAGTATCCTCGCAGCGACGATCTACTTCATATTGTCGCCCGTTAAGGAAGCAACGCCCGAGATCATCGCGAGAACCAATCCGACCTTCTATGACGTCATCGTCGCATCCTTCGGAGGCATCGCGGGAATCGTCGGCCAGACACGTAAAGACAAGGCCAACAACATCATCCCCGGAGTCGCGATCGCGACGGCTCTCATGCCCCCTCTGTGCGTATGCGGTTATTCCATCGCGAGATGCGACTGGGCCATGCTCGGAGGCGCCGCTTATCTGTTCCTCATAAATACATACTTCATCTTCATGTCAGCGTCCATGATCCTCACATTGCTCAAGATCCCTCGCGTTCGCGAGCTGAGTGAGAAGGAGTGGAAGAGAAAGAAGCGCATCATGATCCGTAACGCGATAATCATCGTGCTCCCGAGTATCGTCTACGCTATCGGTCTGGTCACATAATGACGGGTCTCATCTTCGACATCGACGACACACTCTACAGCAGGCAGGATCTGTTCGTTAAAGCGGCAGAGAATGTCCTTGGCCTGAGTGTGGAAAACCCCGGTGAATTCGTGCGCATCTTCTATGCGAAAAGCGACCTCAACACCGCCGCGCTGGAAGCGGGTACCATCACTACACGTGAGTGTAACGGATGGAGATTCGAAGAGACTTATAAAGAGTTGGGACTTCCCTTTGTTGATGGCGACGGAGTGAAGACTGCAGATGAATATCTGGAGCTTCAAAGCCACATGAGTCTTCGTCCTGATATGGTCGATGTCCTGAATAAACTTCGTGACAATCCTGCTGTTAAATTAGGGGTTCTCACAGCCGGCGAATCGCGTCATCAGTGGAATAAAGTCGATATGCTCGGACTCACCGAATGGATACCTCGTGAGAATGTGATCGTCGCAGGCGATGTCGGAGTGAGTAAGCCGGATGTGAAGATATTCAGAATTGTTGAAGAACGACTGGGGCTTGATGCATCCGATCTGTGGATGATCGGCGACTCGTATAAACACGATATCCGCGGTGCATTAGATGCCGGCTGGCATGCATTATGGCTTAACCGAAGAGGTCTGTCTGATGTCGATGTAAATCCTGATATTACTGTCGGTACAGATGCCGAATTGGTTGCTGCATTGATCAAGGAGTTTACGTGATGTTCGGACTTGGTAAGAACAAAGATAGGACCCCTTCATACGATAAAGAGACTGAAGTTCCCGCTCTTAAGAGCAGCATCTGCACAGGTGAGCAGACTGCCGGTTTCCTCGATGTGAATACCGGCAAGTTCCGCGATGTCATGTTGATCAAATCTCCCGCCGATCTTGAAGTGTTCAAGAAGACATACGGCGTGGATGAATTGAAGAAGATATACTGAACAACAAAGCCTGCGGTTTCCCACAGGCTTTAAATAATCTCTTAATGTGAATCTTTCAGATGACACCCCGGGCATCCGTCACACGATCCGTGACAGCCTCCGCCATTCTTCTTATTGCGGATAATGCTCAATACTGCGAGTGCCACACAGGCTGCGATTACCGCGATGATCACGATGTCCCAGATATTCATAAGATCATTAACCCAGTCCGCACCAGATGCAGATCCATCTTGCTATGAAAGCCATTACCCATGCGAGTGCGCACTGGAACAATACGACGGACAGTGCCCATCTGCGTCCCATCTCGCGGCGGATGGCAGCAACTGCTGCGACGCAGGGTGTATAGATCAAAGAGAAGACGAGTATGGATACCGCAGTCGCGGTTCCGAGTGACGCCACGCTGTCGCCGAACATCGTCGACATGACGGAGACGACGCTCTCCTTGGCCATGAAGCCTGAGATGAGGGACGTTATGATTCTCCAGTCGCCGAGTCCAATGGGAGCCATGACGGGCTCGAGTACACCTGCTATGCTTGCGAGCATGCTGTCCTGTGAATCTTGGGAAAGATTAAGTCCGAAGTCGAAGTGAGACAGGAACCAGACTACGATAGTCGCGATGAGGATTATCGAGAACGCGCGCTGGATAAAGTCCTTGCTCTTCTCCCACATAAGCTGTGTGACGTTACGAATGCCGGGGAGACGGTAGTTAGGAAGCTCCATAACGAACGGTACTGCTTCTCCCCTGAAGATCGTGCGCTTGAATACCGACGCTGCGAGTATGCCGGTGACGATACCGAGCAGGTAGATTAATGATATCACGAGCCAGCTGTAACGCGGGAAGAAAACGACTACGAAGAAGCCGTAGATCGGAAGCTTCGCCGTACACGACATGAAAGGCGTAAGAAGGATCGTCATCTTACGGTCGCGGTCGGAAGGGAGTGTGCGCGACGACATTACGGCAGGCACCGTGCAGCCGAAGCCGATGAGCATCGGTACGATACTTCTTCCCGACAGACCGATCTTTCTTAGAAGCTTATCCATAACGAAAGCAACACGCGCGATGTAGCCGCTGTCCTCGAGAAGCGACAGGAAGAAGAACAGCAGAATAACGATCGGAAGGAAGCTTACGACAGTTCCTACGCCCTCGAAGATTCCGTCTATCACAAGACTCTGGATAGCCTCGTTAACGTTGGCTGATGCCATTCCCTTCTGCACAAGGTCGCTGATAGCGCCTATGCCCGATTCGAGAAGATCCTGGAAGAACGGTCCTATAAGGAAGAATGTCAGATAGAACACGAGTCCCATGATGATGATAAACATCGGGATTGCCGTGAACTTACCCGTAAGGATACTGTCGATCTTACGGCTTCTTACATGCTCACGGCTCTCGTGTGGCTTGATGACGCACTCTGCACTGAGCTTCTGAATGAAGTCGAATCTCATCTCCGCCATGGCAGCGCTGTGATCGAGTCCTCGTTCGTTCTCCATCTGCAGGATTATGTGCTCGAGCATCTCCTGCTCGTTCTTATCGAGTTTAAGCATCTCCACGAAAGACATGTCTCCCTCGAGAAGCTTGGCTGCCGCGAATCTGAACGGTATGCCTTCGCGCTTTCCGTGGTCTTCGATAAGGTGGCTTACAGCGTGAAAAGCTCTGTGGACCGCTCCGCCGTGATCTTCGGGATCGCAGTAGTCGTACCTTACAGGTCGCTCCTGGTATTTGGCGATGTGGATAGCGTGGCGTACGAGCTCATCTACACCTTCGTTCTTGGCTGCGGAGATCGGTACTACCGGGACACCGAGCATGGCCTCCATCGAGTTGACGTCGACTGTACCGCCGTTGCCTCTTAATTCGTCCATCATGTTGAGCGCGACTACCATCGGCACGTTCATCTCGAGAAGCTGCATCGTCAGGTACAGGTTACGCTCGATGTTTGTCGCGTCTACGATGTTGATGATGGCCTTCGGCTTCTCGTTAAGTACGAAGTTTCTCGACACCATCTCCTCACTCGAGAAAGGGGACATCGAGTAGATACCCGGAAGATCCGTGATGAGTGTATTAGGATGACCTTTGATCTGGCCGTCCTTGCGGTCTACGGTAACGCCGGGGAAGTTTCCGACATGCTGGTTTGATCCCGTCAGCGCGTTGAAAAGCGTCGTCTTGCCGCAGTTCTGGTTTCCTACGAGAGCGAACGTGAGCAGGGTACCTTCAGGGAGGGGGTCGCCGTCACCTTCACGGTGGAAACGGCCTTCCTCACCAAGACCCGGGTGCTCATGAGTCTTACGGTTTGCGAGAGTCTTCTCGTTAACTTTATTCTTCGAGTCAGAAGAGCCGGCTTCGATCTGTTCGATGCCGATCTGCTCTGCTTCTGAAAGTCTTAATGTGAGTTCATATCCGTGGATCCTAAGCTCCATCGGGTCGCCCATAGGGGCGAATTTGATGAGTGTTACTTCCGCTCCGGGTATAACACCCATATCGAGAAAATGTTGTCTTAGTGCGCCCTCTCCGCCTACTTCAGTTATGCGTGCGGATTGGCCGGGTTTAAGGGAGTTAAGCTTCATGAATTCGAGTACTTCTCCCTGTGAGCTTTGATGGCATTGAATGTCTTATCGCTTATGTAGTGCTCGATACGGCATGCATCCTCGGAAGCTGTCTTCTCGTCGACACCCAATCCGATAAGAAGTTCGGTGAGAACCGTGTGGCGCTCATAGATCTTCTTGGCCTTCGCGAGACCTTTACGTGTGAGCTTAAGGGAGCCTGATTCATCTACAGTAACCATTTCCTCTTCCTTGAGGATGCCGAGGGCACGGCTTACGGAAGGCTTCGAGAAGCCCATTTCCGTGCCTACATCGATGGCTCGTACGTTCGCATTGTCCTTGGAGAGGACATATATAGTCTCAAGATACATCTCGCCTGATTCCTGCATAACGACTCCTTATTATTATTAATAAATTAGCGATAGCTTACAACAAAAGCTTTCTATTGACAAGTTAGCGACGGGTAACTACAATTATTGCGGTTAGTCCCCGCTAACCAATAATTAGTGCAGGTTAGCAGATGCTAACAGTATAGGAGGAAAGATGATGCCGTTGGTTATGGCAGATATGGGAGAGCCTCAGATTATAAAGAAGATCGGCGGAAGCCCTGAAGTAAAGAAACACCTGGAAGACATGGGATTCAACGTCGGCGGCGAGGTTAGTGTTGTCAGCAGTCTTAACGGAAATCTGATAGTTAAGGTCAAGCAAAGCCGCGTCGCCGTAAGTGAAGAACTTGCCAGAAGAATCATGATCTAAATAACAGGAGGAAATATATGAAAACGTTGAAGGATGTAAAGATCGGCCAGACGGTCACAGTGGTCAAGCTTCACGGCGAGGGTGCCGTTAAGCGCCGCATCATGGACATGGGAATCACGAAGAATACCACAGTCTATGTGCGTAAGGTGGCGCCCCTCGGAGACCCTATCGAAGTAACAGTTAGAAACTACGAGCTGTCGCTTCGTAAAGCGGACGCAGAAATGATCGAAGTAGAGTGAAGCAGGAGAAAGGAACATTAATAACATGAGTACGGTAATCGCATTAGCAGGTAACCCGAACAGCGGTAAGACAACTCTGTTTAACGCATTGACGGGTTCCAACCAGTTCGTAGGTAACTGGCCCGGAGTAACAGTAGAGAAGAAGGAAGGTAAGCTTAAGAAGCACGACGATGTAACTATCACTGACCTTCCCGGTATATATTCGCTTTCGCCTTACACACTCGAGGAAGTAGTAGCAAGAAACTATCTTATCAATGAGCGCCCCGATGCTATTCTTAACATCATCGACGGTACAAACCTCGAGCGTAACCTCTATCTGACAACACAGCTGACAGAGCTCGGTATCCCGGTAGTAATCGCAGTAAATATGATGGATATCGTCGAAAAGAACGGCGATAAGATCAATACGGAAGAGCTTTCCAGACAGCTCGGATGCAAGGTAGTCAATATCTCTGCACTTAAGGGTGACGGAGTTATCTCGGCAGCAGAGGCTGCCATCGATGCAGCGAAGAACGGCAAGACAGTTCCGATGCATACATTCTCAGGCCCGGTAGAGCACGCACTCGCTCATATCGAAGAGGCGGCAGTTCATACTCTTCCCGAGGAGAGACAGAGATGGTATGCGATCAAGATCTTCGAGAGAGACGATAAGGTTCTTGAGCAGCTTAATATCGATCCCGGAACTATGCAGCACATCGAACATGATATCGCTGCCGCCGAGAAGGAGCTTGATGACGATGCAGAGAGCATTATAACGAACGAGCGTTATATCTACATAGCGCAGGTTATCAAGTCCTGCTACAAGAAGAAGAAAGAAGGCGGACTTACGACTTCCGATAAGATCGATAAGATTGTAACTAACAGATGGCTCGGCCTTCCTATATTCGCAGTCATAATGTACCTCGTTTACTGGATCGCGATGGTCGGTGTCGGCGCGTTCGCTACTGACTTTACTAACGATTGTATCTTCGGTGACGGCTTCCACCTTTTGGGTATGGACGGAGGCTATGCTGATATTGCAGAGGAGTACGCGGGTGCTTCCGCTATCGTAGACGGCTACGATGCTTATGTGGAGGAGAACGGCGAGGCTCCGGCTTCTGAGTTTACATATGAAGTTGAAGACGAAGAGACGCTCGAGATCTCAGAGGAGACAGCAACTATCGCAGAGTACGAAGATGCTGCCGCTTACCTCGATGAGATCGGTGACGAGCCCGATCCTGCCGACTACGGCACATGGGTTCCCGGTATTCCTGCGCTTGTAGAGAGCGGCCTTGATAAGGCTAACGCTTCCGACTGGGTTAAGGGCCTTATCCTCGACGGTATCGTCGCAGGTGTCGGTGCGGTGCTCGGCTTCGTTCCCCAGATGCTCGTATTGTTCCTGCTCCTCGCTTTCCTCGAGGCATGTGGTTACATGGCGAGAATCGCTTTCGTACTCGACCGTGTATTCCGTAAGTTCGGTCTTTCCGGTAAGTCCTTCATTCCTATGCTCGTAGGCGTAGGCTGCGGCGTTCCGGGTGTCATGGCAAGCCGTACGATAGAGAACGAGCGCGACCGCCGCATGACTATCATGACTACTACATTCATCCCCTGCGGCGCGAAAGTACCTTTCATCGCGATGGTAGTCGGTGCCATCTTCGGAGGTAACGCGTGGATCTCCGCTTCCGCTTACTTCATCGGTATGGCAGCCATCATCATCTCGGGTATCATGCTCAAGAAGACAAAGATGTTCGCAGGTCAGCCTGCTCCGTTCGTAATGGAGCTTCCTGCTTACCATATGCCTACATTAGGCAATGTCCTGCGTTCCATGTGGGAGCGCGGCTGGTCCTTCATCAAGAAGGCCGGAACGATCATTCTCCTTTCTACTATCGTAGTCTGGTTTACAAGCTTCTTCGGCTTCACAGACGAAGGCTTCAGAATGCTTGAGGAAGACGAGCTTAGCATGTCCATCCTCGCGAATATCGGTAATGCCATCGCGTGGATCTTCATTCCTCTCGGCTGGGGTAACTGGCAGGCAACTGTAGCTTCCATCACGGGCCTCGTAGCTAAGGAGAACATCGTAGGTACTATGGGTATCCTCTACGGCAGCGGCGAGCTTACAGCATGGCAGGCTCTCGCTCAGACTTTCAACGGCATCACAGGAATGTCATTCCTCGTATTTAATCTCCTGTGTGCACCCTGCTTCGCTGCTATCGGTGCCATCAAGCGCGAAATGAACAACGCGAAATGGACATGGTTCGCCATCGCTTATCAGTGCGGTTTCGCTTATGTGATCTCGCTCATGATCAACCAGTTCGGCGCACTGTTCACAGGTGACGTTCATCCCGTGGGCCTGATCTTCGCCGTAGCGGCGCTTGCAGGTATGATCTACATGCTCTTCATCAAGAAGTACAAGGAAGCAGACAAACTTAAGGTATAAAGACTATGCAGTGGATCGCAGATAACATCGGAAATATCGTGATAATAACTCTTCTGGTCCTGATGGTAATCGGGATCGTGATGAAGTTGATCAAGGATAAGCGTAAGGGTAAATCATCCTGCGGATGTAACTGCGGCCACTGTGCAATGTCCGGTATGTGTCACAACCAAACCGGCAAGAAATAACTGATCAAAAGAGTACCTCCATATACTTAATTGCCGCCCCGCATCTTGCAAGGGATGCGGGGTTTATTTGGAGATTTTGGAGAAATCATAATGAAGAAAACAGGCTGTCAGCCGGAAAAATCATAATCAAGAGGTATATCGATAATGAGTAACAACAAGAAGCTTCAGGCAAAGGATTTTATTACCGTAGGTATATTCACGGCATTGCTGTTCGTAGTCGAATTCGCGTGCGGAATGCTCGGATATATTCATCCGTATATCGTGGCATCTTATGTAGTCATGATCCCTATTGTGGGTTCCATCCCCATGATGCTGTTCTATACCAAAGTTGAGAAGTTCGGAATGATCTCGATCATGTCGGTGCTTCTCGCGATCATCATGTTCGTAACGGGTATGGGTTACCTCGGCGCGCCCCTCATCATCCTGTCAGGTGTTGTCGCAGATCTTATCGCGAAGTCAGGCGGATACAAGAGCTTCAAGAAGACTATCTTAAGCCACGGCGTCTTCTGCCTTTGGATCTGCGCGAATTACTTCCCTGTCGTAGTCAGTGCTGACAGCTACAGGCAGGACCTCATCGACGGAGGCTACTCTGCCGAGTACTGCGACAACCTCTTCCGCGCGATCAACTCGAAAACAATCTTAGTGCTGCTGGCGCTTTGCTTCGTATTCGGATGCGTCGGTGCCTTCGTAGGAAAGGCTGTAGTCAAGAAGCATTTCGAGAAGGCCGGTATCGTGTAAGATGAAGCTCGATCCGCGCACAAAACTGTTCATGATACTCGTCGTTTCCTCGGTGGTAATGATGAGCGCGACCACACCGCTGCTGTGGTCTATAAGGATCGCCATAACATTAGTGCCGATTACTCTCCTAATTCTCGAGAAGCATTATGCTTCAGCTTTTCGATTTATTGTCCTGTACGGAACTGCACTGTACTTAACGTTTTCTTTTATATCGGCACAGTCAAGGGGTTTTGTTATGGCGTTCCTTGTAGGCTACTGCAGCATTATAGTGCAGTTTCTACCGGCCCTTATCACGGCATGGTATGTGGTGCGGACGACCAAGATAGACGAATTCATATCCTCTATGCAGAAGATGCATGTGCCTGACGGTATCACGATCTCGCTTGCGGTAGTGATGCGTTTCTTCCCGACGATCAAGGAGGAGTACTGCGCCATACAGGATGCGATGAAGATGAGAGGCGTGATGCTTGCCGGCGGTAATGTGGCTCAGATGGTCGAATTCCGCATGATCCCATTGTTGTTCTCGTGCGTAAACATCGGAGATGAGCTGTCTGCGGCGGCAATCACCAGAGGTCTCGGAGGCAAGGTCAAAAGAACGAGTGTGGAGACGTTGAAGTTCAGTGCTTTGGACTACGTCATGATGATCTGCTTCACGGCTGCTGCGGCAGTATTCGTTTACCATAAGTACTTTAAGTGATGAGCAATATAATCGAGATAAAAAATGCAGTCCACAAGTATAAGGGGGCGGGGAATGAATCCCTGAACGGTGTTTCTCTGTCCGTAAAGCGTGGTGAGACGATTCTTCTGTGCGGTGCGTCCGGGTCAGGTAAGACATCGGTCATAAGACTGATCAACGGCTTGATCCCTCATTACTACAAAGGCGAGCTGACAGGTGAAGTCCGTGTAAAGGATATTGACGTCGGTAGTGTTGAACTATACGAACTTGCAGGTATAGTCGGAACCGTTTTTCAGAACCCCAGAAGCCAGTTCTTCTCTGTCGATACAGACGGTGAGATTGTATTCGGTCCCGAGAATATTGGGATTCCTCCTGATGAGATCAAGGAACGTAAGAATACTATCGTCTCGCAGATGGATCTGGACGGGCTGCTTGGCCGGTCGTTGTTTGCACTGTCCGGCGGTGAGAAGCAGAGGATCGCATGTGCTTCCGTAGCGGCTCTCCTGCCAGAGATCATTCTGCTGGATGAACCCTCTTCCAACCTCGACCGCGAAGCAATACTTAAGCTTCACGATATTATCTGCGAGTGGAAGAAACAAGGTAAGACGATAATCATCTCGGAGCATCGTTTGTGGTATCTCACGGACCTTGTGGATCGCGTTATCTATATGAAGGATGGCCGTAAAGAATGCGAGTGGACATCGGAAGAGTTCAGAAGTTTAAGTTATGAGCAGACAAGCACACTTAAACTTCGTCCGACCCGTTTGGCGGAGCACCGGATTGATGAGGTTCATACTCCTGATGATAATGACGGGATAGTGCTTAAGGATTTCTTTTTCTCTTATCAGCATCACCCGTACATTCTGTGGAAAAGGAAATATACTGAGGCTGATGGTGACATGCTTGCTTTGTGTATTCCCAGGCTTGTACTGCCCCGGGGTAAAGTAATCGGCGTAACGGGAAGGAACGGTGCCGGTAAATCGACATTCTTAAGGTGCGTATGCGGACTTGAGAAGGATTGTACAGGCGTAATCGAAGTTGACGGCGAAGAGTATAAAGGTAACCGCAGGATCGGCTTAAGCTATATGGTTATGCAGGACGTTAATCATCAGCTGTTTACGGACAGCGTTCAGGCTGAGGTTATGCTCTCGATGAACGATAAAGATGAGGAACACTGTCATGAGATTCTAGACAGCTTGGGTCTGCTTGAGTTCAAGGACACTCATCCGATGGCTCTGTCAGGAGGTCAGAAGCAGAGAGTTGCTATTGCTTCTGCCATAGCAGCGGGGGCGAAGATACTGCTCTTCGATGAGCCGACGTCAGGACTTGATTTTGCCCATATGGAGAAGGTGGGAGAGCTCCTGAAGCAGCTCGCAGCTGCCGGAAGCACGGTGCTCGTATCGACGCATGACCCGGAATTAATAGACCTCAGCTGTGATTACGAACTTAGGATAAAACACGGCAGGGTGGAGTATTTCAGTTCGTTGGTCGGCGGATGACAGATGGAGGTAAGCATGAGACGTAAAGTATTGGTTTTCGGTGCAGGTGTTATCGGGGCTTATCTTATACATGTTCTTACAGAAGCTGGAAATGATGTTACCGTGCTGGCAAGAGAGCAACGTGCGGATTCTCTTAACAGGAACGGCCTTGTGATCTATCACCATCTGCAGAAGAAGACCACGAAGGATGAAGTGAAGGCTGTGACTGACGTAAGCGGGATGAAGTTTGATGCCGCTTTCGTTGTGATGCCGTACCATAAGCTTCTGAGCGCACTCCCGACTGTATACGGGTTCGAGACGGATCTGTTGGTGCTTGTAGGCAACGACCTGTCGCCCTCGGATGTGTATTCGCGTGTTCAGGATAATGCACCCGGTGTGAAGAAGATAATGTTCGGGTTCCAGGTGTCGGGAGGCAAGAAGGAGGCAGACAGCTATATCTGCGAGCGCTTCGCCGGAAGCTGGATGGATGTCGGGTATCTTCACGGGCCTGCGGATGACAGGTCGAAGGCGGAATTCGAGAGCATGTTTAAAGGCACGAAGTACAAGATCAACTGGAAGGATGACATGGATAGTTATCTTCTGTGCCATCCCGCCGCTATCCTGCCGATCGCTTATCTCTCATATATCTGTGGCGGAGACTTAAGGAAGTCCACAAGAAACCAGAGGAAGACCATGTATGACGCCTCTCATGAAGCGTATGAGTTTCTGAAGAGTATAGGGATCACTGATCCGTCAGGAGACGATGAGTTCTACCGTAGAGGCCCGAGCGGCACACTGATGAAGTTTCTGTATTTTATTATGGCAAAGTCTGTTATGGGTGATCTGGTAGCGTGTGAACACTGCAGGAATTCCGTGTCTGAGATGGAGCAGATAGATCTGTTTTACACAGAATTTATGAAGGGATACCCGGAGTCAAAGCTGACCTCTTGGAACAGTCTTAAGAGGAAGATGCCGTCATGGGAAGAGCTTCACAGATTGTACGGGAACTGAGGTTATATTAATGATCATCCTGCAGCTTGTTATATATTGTCTGATATTCACTCTGATGGTCAGATTCGCCGTTCGCGGCGGAGCGATAGACGGACTGTATTTCTATCCTAAGGATATCCAGAACAGAGCGATCGAGCTCGGGCTCGCCACGAAGGAGAGCATTAACAGAAAGCGAAAGATCTTCATGACGGAATTTTATGTCATCATGCTGGTAACCCTTGTGCTGATCATCGGGCTGTGGAATCACATATCGGACTTCAAGACAGCGTATCTTTATGCGCTGCTCTTCCTCGAAGTGATGAATTGGTACGACGGTATCTTTATCGATGAACTGTGGGTCAGATACAGTAAATTCTGGGTGCTTCCGGGCTGTGAAGATATGCCTTATGTTCAAACAATCGGGCAGATGCTGAAGAAGAGAATTTTCCTGTCGCTTATCTGGGTGGCAGGAGCTGCGATTGTAGCAGGGCTCGTAGTTCTGATATTTAGGTGAAGGGGAAGAGTTAGCATGAAGATAAAGCAGCAAAAAGACATAAGGAAGTTTCTCGAAAGTGAGTTCTCTGCGAGCGAAGGTGAGGAGCTTTTCGCGAGGCAGGAGAAGATCCTTCTTGCTATGGTGCGTGAGCTTCAGGAGAAGGATAAGAGCCGTTATAAGACGCTGGCACAGACGATTTATCCGAGAATCGCGCTCTATAAAGCGCTTCAGGAGGCGCTTCCCGAGAATGAGAAGTATCAGGTCATGCGTAAGTACATGCTTGATGTAGTGGCTGCTGCCAAGCATAAGGCTACTGCCAGGATGGAGATAGTGCCCGGATTCTTCTATATTTACAGGGCGGTTTTTCTAAGGATAATGCGAACTACTACTTTGCAGGAGAGCACGCAGTCTAAGGGCAAAGGTTTCTACGATATCACTCTGACCCGGTGCCTGTGGCATGATGCATGTGTGAAGTACGGGTGTCCCGAACTGTGCACACTGTTCTGTGATGTAGATGACGTGACTTACGGGAACTTAAGAAAGATAGGCTTTACAAGAACGAAGACCTTAGGTTACGGCGGCGACTGCTGTGACTTCCATTTTTATTCCAAGGCATGAGAAGAGGTTTGTAAGTGAGATACAATCACTTTAGCATGGCAGAACACGGCTTTGTCGGGTATATGGCAAGTCCCGATCAGGGGAGCGATAAGGCGGTTATCATAATAATGGGCGGGGAGCAGAGTATCCTTCCCGGTATAAAGTTCGCGGAGCGATTTGCAGATTATGGGATCATCGGACTCTCTGTGTCACTGTTCGGTGCAGAAGGTATTCCTGATTCTCCGAATGCGATACCGGTCGATATGTTCGTGCCTGCTTCAGAATATCTCAGAAAAGAGTTGGGTATAGAACATATAAGTATTTACGGTCAGTCCATGGGGTCGATATTTGCCGTGCTGGCGGCTCAGTATATCGGCGGCTTCGAGAACCTGATCATGGTATCGCCCACACATGTGCCTTTCGAAGGGACTCTCAAGGACAAGAAGACCATGACGGGAAGAAGTATCGCTACCTGGAAAGGAGAGGATATTCCGTTCGTCAGGGAAGATTTCTCTTCTGTCAAAGCCACGAGGTACAGTAAGGTATCCGGCCTTCCATATAAGGTTACTGGCATGTGGATTGCTTATAAAAAGGCATATGAGGATAAGGCAGAAGAAGCAGCGGCGATGCTTCATCCTGAGAACTCAGATGCCAGGATACTGCTTATAGCAGGCGATGAGGATGAATGCTGGCCTGCTGTTTATTCGGTCACGAGAATAGAAGAACAACTTAAGGATATTCATTACGACCAAGATGTGAAAACTGTCATTTACCCTCACGGAAGCCACCTTAACGGGCTAATGCCAAACAGGGAGCGTGAGAAGAAACTGTACCGTATGATTCCGTTTATAGGTTTGATGTATAGAACCTTCGGCAAGTACCGTAAAGAGAATATAAGATATTTTGAAGAGTCGGAGAAACTGATAATAGATTGGATTAAGTATGACTGATTATAACGACATTGGAATCAACAAAGAATTAAACATAGCAAGAATCCGTAAATTATTGTCGATCGGTTTGATAGCGGCAGTATTAGTTCTTATCGGTGATATGCTGCTTGGCTGGAGCGTGATTGACGAGAATTCTGATATCGGAGTCTTCTCAAAATTCATAGGAATATCAGATGCGCGCATATTCTGGTCGGCGCTTCTTGGAATGATCGGAATCCCTCTTGAAGGCTTATGTTATTTTGGTATATACAGACTGATTGCATATAGGTCTGAGAAGCGGGCACATTCATACAGAACCGGAATATTAGGCGTTCTGACCTTCGGAGGCTTTGTTCATGTCATGTGCTGTGCAGCTGTCTATTATCTTAATCGGATATATGAATTAAAGCCCGAAGTATTAGAGACTGAAGTAATGCAGTTCGCCAAGTATTATCTCTTCCCCGCGAGCATAGTGTTCTTTATTTTCTTTCTTGTTCTGAATATTACTCAGATAGCGGCTTTTATTAAGGGCGAGACACCTTGTCCTAAGTGGTGCGCTGTCTTCAATCCCGCTATAGGTGTGATAGTGATTGTATTGGCGAAGATTATCGGTAATTATCCTCTGGTAAATGCACTCTCGACAGGGTGGATCAGCATCGGAGGAATATGCACATTTGGCGGGTTGCTGTTATTCGGATTAAAGAATATTAACTTAGAGTGAGCACCGTACTGATTTGAGAGGAAAACTTTATGACATCTAAGCGGATGGCTTTGGCAGGTATATTCGGTGCCGTTATATATGGAATAGCCGATATGTTTTTATATTATGGGATGGATATGTTCTCTGAGGATGTAACAGCTTTATGGAGGGTTCCGGAGTGGCGCCTTATGACGTCTATGGGAATCGGCGTTGTCGGAAGTCTGCTTTTGATATTGGGCTTCCTAAGTCTTTACAGGTTGTACGAGGTATCCTTCGGAAAGTGGGGAAAGGTATTGATAACACCGTCATTTCTTTGTATTGGCGGGGTTTTATATATGCATTTTACACTCGGCGTTTACAGTCCGCTAACCTTTATGTCGGCTATTAAAGCCGGAGTCAGCGAAGCATCAACAATCGAGCTGATACAGAATGCTCAAAGTTATATGGAGCCCTTAACGCTTGCTCTGGTAATACTCGGATACTTTACCGAGATTGTTATCATCACAGGGATTCTTACAGGAAGGATAAAGCTTCGTAAGAGAGTACTTCTTTATATGTACGTCGGATATGTGGTTGTTTTCGCGGCGTTTATGCTTATAGGCAAACTTACGGGAGAATGGGGGCTTACGGGTTCGCTCGAGAGTCTGTTCGAGACCACATTCTTTATCCCTGCGTATGTTTATTGGAACCAGAAGGAAATGAGGGCATAGAAACGTGTTCACTGTAATGGTTCCCGTACGGTGTCAGGATCCGGACTGACAAGCATTGACAGGGATAAGGAGATAGAGTAAACTCTGTTAGCTAACGGCGATAACATACAAAAAGGATTCATCCTGAATGCCCAGAGATAAGACAATAAGCCACGAGAAAGTAAACCGAGCAATACGCGAAGAATTCCTTGAGAAGGGATTCGAGGGGGCATCTGTCAGAAGTATCGGCGAGAGAGCCGGTATGACTTCTGCCGGCTTGTATCGTCACTATCGTGATAAGGCTGCGATGTTTGATTCTATAGTTGAACCTGTTATTAGTGCCATAGATCTGTGGGCCGCTGATCACAAGAAAAAGGCGTATGAGCACGTTGAGAACCGGACTGGTGACAGCGATCTGTTTGATGAGACGTTCCTTGATCTCATAAGGGATATCATCATTCCTCATAAAGATGAGTTCAGACTTCTTCTTACAAGTTCAAAAGGTACAAGATACGAGAACTTCGTAAATGATTTTGTGCTGAGCAATCAGGCCGAGATGATGGAGATGTTCGGTTATCTCAAGAGCAAGGGGTTTCCTATTAAGCAGATTAGTGAGGAGGAACTTCACATATTGTTATCAGCGTATCTGACAGCGTGTTTTGAACCTGTCATACACGGGTTCCGAGATGAAGAGATAGAGGTATATCTGGGAACTGTCCGGGATTTCTTCTTGCCCGGGTGGAGAAATCTGATGGGAATGCAAAGAGAGCCGTAAGGCTCTTTTTTATTGCTTAAGTTATCGAAAATGCTTTTCGATAGCTAACAAATAACGTTTATTAACAACAAGGAGGAATATATTTTGGGAAAGGCACCGAAATACGATCACATGAAGCTGATAAGGCAGTTTGCCGGAGGGCATAAGCACCTTATCACGCTGGGAAGGATACTGGCAGGATTAAGCGCAGTTGTAACACTCATTCCTTTTTATCTTCTCTGGAAGATAATTGCTGTCGCGATAGAAGGAACGGATCTTGAAAGGATCAACGGATATGCATGGGGAGCGGTTATCCTTACCGTATCGGCTCTTCTGATATATATCTTCGCACTCCTGTGTACGCACGTGGCGGCATTCAGGGTACAGGCGAATATGAGGAGCGACTTGATGAGAAAGATAATCAAGCTCCCGCTCGGAATATTCGATGAGGACGGCACGGGAAAGATCAGAAGGATCGTAAGTGATTCGACTGCGGCTACTGAGACATACATAGCGCATAATCTGGCGGATAAGACCGTCGCAGCTGTAACGCCCGTGGGGTTGATAGTCCTCATTCTCGCGTTTGACTGGAAACTCGGCCTGATCTGCATGATTCCTGCGGTCATCGGGTTTATCTGCATGATGTCCATGATGGGCAAAGGAATGCAGGAGAAGATGAAGGAATACCAGAATGCCCTTGATACCATGAGCAGTGAGGCTACCGAGTATGTCAGAGGTATTCCCGTGGTTAAGACGTTCGGTCAGACTGTTCATTCGTTCAAGCGTTTTAAAGATTCTATTGACGGATACGGGAAGTGGACAACTGCTTACACATTGCAGTTAAGGATGCCCATGATCGGGTTCATGACTTGCATCAATGCCATATTCTTCGCGATCGTGTTGGGAGCTTTTTACCTTACCAGGAACGGAGTTGCAAATGCGGATATCCTGAACGTCATGTACTACATAATAGTATGTCCTCTGGTTACGGTAACGCTTACCAAGATCGCTTATTCCGGCGAAGCGGAGATG
>Ga0310786_10004696_pt1 | contig 18886 bp, 11 predicted proteins | sample AusTroGonzalo_MG_FD_203881 | JGI IMG/M metagenome (GOLD analysis project Ga0310786, IMG submission 203881) | Bovine rumen microbial communities from tropical cattle in Woodstock, Queensland, Australia - Gonzalo_03 (v2) (version 2) | ecosystem: Host-associated > Mammals > Digestive system >... | reverse complement strand
CATTATCTGGGGCAGCTACGAGGCCGAGGTGCTCGTGGCCGGAGTGGAGGAACGCCAGCTCAACTACAGCTTCACCCATTGCTGGGTGAAAGATGGCGAAAACACGGCCGACCCGCAGTTTGTAGACATCAAGAAACACAACTACCGCCTGCAGGAGGGCTCTCCCGCCGCAGGTATGGGGTATCAATACGATAACTAAACACCATGTACGAATATATCAAAGGCCAACTGGCCAATTTGGAACCCACCCAGGCGGTGATTGACTGCGGCGGCGTGGGGTATCTGCTTGAAATCACGCTGAACACCTACGAGGCGCTGCAACGTGCCGATGCCTCGCAGGTGAAACTGTATGCCCATCTGGTGGTGCGCGAAGACGCCCAGCAGCTTTTCGGCTTCTATGACATGGCAGAACGCGAGATGTTCCGTATCCTGGTCGGAGTGAACGGCGTGGGGAACCAGACGGCGCGTGTCATGCTGTCGTCGCTCACCGTCGACGAGTTGCGCACGGCCATCCAGACCCAGGATGTCAAGAAGGTGCAGCGTGTCAAAGGCATCGGCGCCAAGACCGCCCAGCGTATCGTGCTCGAGCTGGCGGACAAGATTGGCGTGGTGCAGGGAGTGTCTGGAGTGCCGGGCGTGAAGGTGAACCAGGCGCGCGACGAGGCCATGTCGGCCTTGCTGATGCTCGGCTTTGCCAAGCCTGCCGTCGAGAAACTGCTGATGGGCAGCGACTGGATGAATGCCGACGGAAGCGCCATGACGGTCGAAGACATTATCAAGGAGGGCCTGCGCCGTCTGTAGGCACAATAATTGCAATATTGCCGCGTTTATATCGGACTAACGCCTGACAGGTGCTGAAAAGAAGACACATATTTGCGTTGTTGCTGCTGCTGGGACTGCATGTCGCGGCATGGAGCCAGACAGACAGCACGGACTTTACTCCCATGGGGTCGGGTTATACGCCGTCGGCGTTGACCGACACGGTGGAGTACAACGCAGAGACGGGCGACTATATCCGTGTGACCAAGCTGGGCGACATGGTCCTCAGCCGCGAGTACATGACATTCGAGCAGTATCAGGACTGGAAGATGGACCAGCTGATGAACCGCTACTGGCAGGAGAAGACCGAGGGCTCGGTGCTCGACAATGCCGAGGGCGGCCTGCTGAGCAAGATTCCCGGCTTCAACCAGATATCGCAGAAACTCGACCTGCTCGACGGCAAGCCCCTGGTCAGTATCGACCCCAGCGGAAGTGCCGAATTGACGTTCCAGATTGTAAACAACTACCGAAACGACCCGCAGCGTGATGCCCACGAACGCAGTGTGACCACCTTCGACTTCGACGAGAATATCCAGATCAACCTCAACGCCAAGATTGGCGACCTCATCAACTTCGACATCAACGAAAACACCAAGGCCACTTTCGACTTCGAGAACAAAATCAAGCTCAAGTACGAAGGCAAGGAAGACGACATCCTGCAGCTGTTCGAGGCTGCCGACATCTCCTTTCCGCTCAACACCACGTTGATACATGGCAGTCAGCAGCTGTTCGGTTTCCATACCAAGCTGAAGTTCGGCAAGTTGACCGTCGATGCCGTGCTCTCGGAGAAAGAGACCAGCACGGAGAACATGCAGGTGAAGGGTGGTGCCAGCAGCCATGAGTTCGAAATCAGGGCCGATGAATACGAAGAGAACCGCCACTATTTTATTGCCCAATACTTCTACGACAACTACAACCGTGCCTTGAGCACCCTGCCCGTGGTGAACTCGAATATCCGCATCTTGCGCATCGAGGTGTGGCGCACCAATGTGGGTGCCGCGGTGACCCAGAACCGAAATATCCTGGCCTTGACCGACCTGGGAGAGGCCAACCCCGCCAATGGCAGGGTGACGCGGACGGGGACCTCCCTCCTTCCGGGCAACGGGGTGAACAACCTGCTGCAGTTGGTCAACCCGTCTTCGGTGCGCAGCATCAACTCGGTGACCAACTACATGCACGGCCTCGGGCTGACGGCCGGCACCGACTACGAGAAAATCGAGAGTGCCCGCCTGCTGAACAGCAACGAATACACCTTCAACCGCGAACTGGGTTTCATCACCCTCAACCAACCCCTCAGCAACGACCAGGTGCTGGCCGTCGCCTTCCAGTACCAGGTGGTGGGCGACACCAATGTCTACCAGGTCGGCGAACTGACGACCGACGGCGTGAACGACCCCAACACGCTTATCGTGAAGCTGCTCAAGGGTACCGCCACCGACACCCATGGGCCGCTGTGGAAGCTGATGATGAAGAACGTCTACTTCCTCAAGAGCAGCCAGCTCAGCCGCGACAATTTCCGTCTCAACGTGCTGTATGAGAGTGCCGACGGCGGGGTGGGCGTGGGCTTCTTCGTCGACGGCCCCCAGCAGGGAAAGCCCCTGATTGAGGTCTTTGGCCTCGACCGAATGGATGCCAGCCAAAGCTACTACTATGCCGACGGGGTCTTCGACTGGTTCGACTCGGCGGCCTTCAAGGGAGGTACCATACAGGCCTCGACCGGACGTATCTTCTTCCCCTATGTGGAACCCTTCGGCAAGGACCTGAGGGAGCTGCTCGGCGACAAAGAATATGCCGACCGCTACTGCTTCGACTCGCTCTACACCATGACGCAGACCCTGGCCCAGCAGTATGCCGACCGCAACCGTTTCTACCTGGAAGGATATTATACCAGTACCGTGAGTGGCGAGATATCGCTGGGCTACAGCGTGACGCCGGGCTCGGTCACCGTCACCGCAGGCGGCATGCCGTTAATCGAAAATGTGGACTACACGGTGGATTACACCATGGGTACCGTGCGTATCATCAACGAGAGTATCCTCTCGTCGAACACCCCGATTAGCGTCAGCAGCGAGAACAACAGCTTCAGCATGACCACCAAGCGCATGTTGGGCTTGCATCTGAACTACGAGTTCGAGCCTAATTTCAACCTCGGCGCCACGGTGATGAACCTGCACGAGAAGCCGTTGACACAGAAGAACAACTTCGGCGACGAGCCCACCAGCAATACCATTTGGGGCTTGGATGTGAACTATAGCCATGAGGTGCCGTTCATCACCAAGCTGGTGGACAAGCTGCCGGGTATCCAGACCAAGGCCCCCTCCACCCTCAGCCTGCAGGCCGAGTTTGCCCATTTCATCCCCGGAATGAGCAACACGGGAAGCAAGGAAGGGAGTGTGAGCTATGTGGATGACTTCGAGGGTGCCGAGAGCAGTATCAGCCTGACGGCGCCTACCTCGTGGTTCATGGCCAGTACGCCGCAGGACTACACGATGCCGTTGCCCATGTTCCCCGAGACAGCCCCCGGTACCGGCAGGGCCTACGGCTTCAACCGAGCCAAACTGGCGTGGTACCGTATCAGCCGCGACTTCTACGACAACAACTGTCCCAGCAATATCACGCTTGACGACCGTTCGAATCCTTACGCCCGTAGCATCGCCGAACAGGAGGTCTTCCCCAACAAGGAACTCACGGCCGGCCAGCCGACCGCCATCTATGAGCTCAACCTGGCCTTCTATCCCGAAGAGAAAGGCCCGTACAACTATGATGTGGCGCCGACAGCCTACAGTGCCGGTATCGACGCCAGCGGCCGTCTGCTGAACCCGGCATCGCGTTGGGGCGGTATCATGCGCAAACTTGACTACACCGATTTCGAGACGCAGAATATCGAGACCCTCGAATTCTGGCTGATGGACCCCTTCATCGAGAATCCCACGCATAGCGGAGGCAAGCTGTATATCAACCTGGGCGACATCAGCGAGGACATCCTCCGCGACGGGCGCAAGAGCTTCGAGAACGGTCTTCCCACCAGCCTGACGGTGGTCAATGTCGACACCACCATCTGGGGCCGTGTGCCCACCACGCAGCCTATCGTGAACGCTTTCGACAACGACGAGTCTGCCCGCAAATACCAGGATGTGGGTTACGACGGACTCAGCTCCACGCATGGCATGCAGGACGAGCAGAGTTTCTTCTCCGACTACCTGAACGAGATAGCCCTGCGCTTCGGCACTTCGAGCGAGGCCTACCAGATGGCTTCGGCCGACCCGTCGGGCGACGACTTCCGTTATTTCCGCAGCTCGGTCTACGACCGCGACAATGTGAAAATCAACGACCGCTACAAATTCTACAACAACCCCGAGGGTAACTCGCCCGTGGACAGCGACAACGAGGAGAGCTACAACACCACGGGTTCGGCCTACCCCAATGTGGAAGACATCAACCGCGACAATACCCTCAGCGAGGCGGAGAACTACTATCAGTATGTCATCGACATAGACCCGTCGCGCATGGTCATCGGCGAGAACCACATCGTCGACATCCAGGAGGCCCACAATGTGCAGTTGGCCAACGGCGAGACCACTACCTGCAAGTGGTATCAGTTCCGCATCCCGATACGTGAACCCGACCAGAAGGTCGGCAACATCAACGGCTTCCAGTCGGTACGTTTTATGCGTATGTTCCTCAACCAGTTCTCGGAGCCTGTCATCCTGCGTTTCGCCACCCTCGACCTGGTCTATTCCACATGGCGCAAATACAGCGAGGACCTGCTGCAACCCGGCGACTATGTGTCGGGCACCTCCGAGGAGACGGCATTCAACATCTCGACGGTCAACATCGAGGAGAACGGTTCGCGCCAACCGGTGCCCTATGTGCTGCCTCCCGGCATCGAGCGCGAAACATGGTACACCACCGGCAGCAGCTACACGAAACTCAACGAACAGTCGATAGCCCTCGACGTGGACCAGCTGTCGAGCGGTGACGCCCGCGCCATCTACCGCTCCACGGGCTACGACCTGCGCTTCTACGGGCACATGAAGATGTTCGTGCATGCCGAGCAGAAATACGCGGCCGACCAGATGAACGACGGCGATATGGTGCTTTTTGTCCGTTTGGGAAGCGACTATACCAGCAACTACTACGAGTATGAGCTCCCGCTGAAGTTCACCCCCTGGGGAACCTCGGTCGACGACCCCTATGCCATCTGGCCGTCGGAAAACGACGTGGATATCGACCTGCAGATGATGACGGAAATCAAGACCCGCCGCAACGCCAAAATCCGTGGGGGCGAGACGGGCTATGCTCCCACATTGCTCTATTCCGAGCGGGTGGAAGGAAAGAAATATACCGTCCTGGGCAGCCCCAACCTGGGCAAAATCAAGGTCATCATGGTGGGTCTGCGCAACCCGCGCAAGGAGAGCCTCAACGACGGCAACAACATGCTTCCCAAGTCGGCTATCGTGTGGATTAACGAATTGCGGCTGAGCGATTACATCAATAAAGGGGGCTGGGCGGCGATGGCATTGGCACGCACCAACCTGGCCGACCTGGGCAATCTGTCGCTCTACGGTTCTTACACCACCTCCAATTTCGGCAACCTGGAAGACCCCCTGATTAAAGAGGAGTTGGTGAACACCTTTAACTTCCAGTCCACGCTAGATATGGAGCTGGGGCGTTTCCTCCCCGAGGAGTGGGGACTCCATATCCCGCTCTACCTCGACTATAACAAAGAAGTCGGCAGTCCCGAGTACAATCCATACAATCCCGATGTGCTTCTCTACGACGAACTGCGCACCTACAAGTCTTCCGAGGAGCGCGACAGCGTGGCCCGGATGACCCAGCGCCGTAAGTCGGCCACGAACCTTACCTTCGCCAATGTCCGCAAGAACCGTACCGGCAAGGGGGCGACCAAGCAGCATATCTATGATATCGAGAACTTCGCCCTTTCCTACGCCTACAGCCGCGAACGCAGTTCCGACGAGGACATAGAGACCTACAGCAAGGACCAGCACCGCGGGGGACTCACCTACAGCTACTCCATCCAGCCCAAGGAGGTGAAGCCGTTCGATAAAGTGAAGCTTTTCAAGCACAAGAACTGGAAGATTGTCCGTGACTTCAACTTCTACTATCTCCCCAAGAACCTGACATTCTCGACCGAGATATACCGAGACTTCGAGGAGACCCTGCTGCGGAACAAGAGCGCCGCACTGGTGATTATCAAACCGACCTATTACAAGCAGTTCACCTGGCAGCGCAACTATGGTCTGCAGTACGACCTCTCGAAGAGTTTCCACATCCAGTATTCGGCCAATGCCAACGCCCGTGTCGACGAACCGATAGGCCGCATCGAGACCCGCTCGGCCAGCGACTCTATCTGGCAGTCGATTGCCTCGGGCGGCACCATGCAGAACTTCCAGCAGACGATTACCGCCTCCTACGACCTTCCCGTCAACAAGCTGCCCTATATGGACTTCCTGCGGATGCCGCTCTCCTACCGCACCAATTACACCTACCAGGGGACCACGCTGGCGTTGGCCTCGATGGGCTCGACGCTGGAGAGTTCCACCACCATGCAGGCCTCGGCACAAGCCAACTTCCAGACACTCTACAACAAGATACCCCTGCTGAAGAATGCCTGGGCCAACAACAACGCAAACGACCGCAACGCCCGTCCGACTCCACGGCAGATACGAAAGAAGGAGGTCAAGCCTATGTCGGCGAAGGACTCGATAGCGATGGCCGACAGTCTGCGGCGCGAGAAGTTCAAGCAGTCGATGAAAGACCTGGGCAACTTCGCCTTGCGGATGGTGTCGGGCGTGAAGAGTGTCAACATGCAGTACATCGTGACCACGGGCTCGCGTCTGCCGGGCTATATGGGCGAGCCGATGTTCGTCGGACTCGACTCCCGCAGTCATTGGACCCCCGGGCTGGGATATATCCTGGGCTACGACCAGGATGTGGTCGACGACCTGCTGCGGTACGACCTGCTGAGCCGCGACTCGCTGCTCAACAGTCCCCATGAGATGAGCAGCAACCGCACCCTCTCGCTGCAGGCCCAGCTGGAGCCGATACGCGACTTCAAGATTGAGGTCACCGCCACGCAGAACTACACCTCGCGTGAGGAGTACTACTATAAGTATCTGCCCTTCAACGATGCCGTATGCGGCCCGTTGTCCTACCGCATGGGCGGTAACTACACCAGCACGATATGGGCTTTCTCCACGGCCTTCGAGGACCGCGACGCGCTGTTTGCCGAGTTCCTCGAGAACCGTACGGTGGTGGCCAATCGACTGGCCTCCGCCAACCCCGCCCCGTACACCGACCAGATGGTGCTGGACACGATGAACGGGAACTACTATCCGGCTGGCTATAGCGCCAACTCGCAGACGGTGTTGCTCACCTCTTTCCTGGCGACCTACCTGGGCCACGACCCCGCACGGCAGACCTTCTCGCCTTTCTTCGACCTCCCCCTGCCTAACTGGAGCATCAACTACAACGGCCTGGGCAAGGTGAAGTTCCTCAAGAAATGGTTTACCAATATCGTCCTCTCGCATCGCTACAGCGCCACCTACAGCGTGGGCAACTTCTATACCGACGCGGCGCTGTCGGCTACCGACGGCTACGACTACGGCGTCGAGTCGGTGCTGAACAACACGGGCGATTATATCCCGCCGGTGAGCATGGACGGCGTGCAGATTAACGAACAGTTCTCGCCCCTGCTGCGCCTCTCGGTGAACATGGTGAACAGCCTGCAGTTCAATTTCTCGGTGCAGAAGAACCGCATGATGCAGCTCTCCTTCTCGAACAACCAGCTGACCGAGACGACGCGCGACGGCTTCACCTTCGGCGCCGGATACCGCTTCAAGGATGTGGCCTTCCAACTCCAATTCGCCGGCAAGCCGTACGACCTCAAGAGCGATATTGTGTTGCAACTCAACCTGACCTACAACAGCAACATGACCAATATCCGCAAGATTAACCAGAACCTGAGTCAGGTCTCGTCGGGCAGCGAGGTGTGGATGGCCGAAATCAGCGGCGAATACGCCATCTCCACCCATGTCAGCCTGCGCGCTTTCTTCCAGACCAATATCAACACTCCCTATATTTCCAACGCCTATCCCAACTCTACCACCAAGGGAGGCTTGATGATACGCCTCTCATTCTAAACCGAACAAGCATGGACAACAAGAAGCATAACGATTTCGACGACGAGGAACGCCAGCTGGTGCTCGATTTCGAGAATACCGTGCTCCAGGGCGGCTCGCAGTTTTTCGACGTCGACGAGCTGGAGGTGATTATCGACTACTACTTCGAGGTGAACGACCTGGAGCCGCTGCGACGTGCCGTGGAGTATGCCGAACAGCTTTATCCCGACAGCACCACCATACGTCTCCGCCGCGCCCATCTGCTGATTGCCAACGAGCAGTACAAGCAGGCCCTGCAGATGATTTTGGAACTGCGCCGTCAGGAGCCCGACAATACCGACGTGGCTTATTCGCTCGGCGTGGCTTACGGTGCCCTGGGCGAGAGCCACAAAGCTATCGAACTCTTCCTCGAGGCGGCTGCCGACGGATGGCTCCTGGGCCGCGTCTATGCCAATATCGCCGAGGAATACTACAACCTGCACGACTACGACGAGGCGATACGCTACTACCTCATCGCCCTCGATACCGACTCCTACGACGCCGCGACACTCTACAACTATGTGGACACCTGCATCCAGGCCCAGCGTGCCGGCGATGCGGTGACCTACCTCAAGTCGTTTGTCGGCGAGCACCCCTACTGCGGCGAAGCCTGGCAGTGTCTCGGTTCTGCCTACCGCGAACTTGGCCTGTTCGAGAAGGCTACCGATGCCTACGAGTATGCCATCGCCATCGACAAGCACAACTTCGGCGCCTATGCCGACCTCTCGGCCACCCAGGAGGAGATGGGGCATCCGGGCGATGCCGTCACCACCTTGCTCCAGACGCGCTCGTTCGTCGAAGACCGCGCCATGATTTACCGCTCCGTGGCCTATATCTATGCCCGGGCCGACAACACCGAGATGGCGATCCTCTATTTCCGCAAGGCCCTCGAAGAAAATCCCGACGACGCCGAAGCCTATGCCGCCTTGGGGTTGGGCTATGCGGTGTCCAACGATTACGGCAACGCCACCCTTATGGTGAAGAAAGCCCTGCGTATCGCGCCGGAGAACCCCGAAGTGCTCTGCTCGGCGGGCCTCGTCTACGACGGGCTGGGCAACTACGACCTTGCGGCCGACTACTTCGACCGGATGATGGCTACCGGCAAATGCTCCGAGAACCAGTGCCGCCACTACATCCAGTTCCTCTACAGCCATGAGGTCTACGACCTGGTGGTGGACTTCGCCCTCGAGTCGCTCGACTACTTCCCGCACCATCCCTTCTATGCCACCTACCTTGCCGCGGCCTGCTTCCATACCAACCGCTACAACCGCGCCAGCCGCGCCCTGCCCGATGCCGACCCGCAGCTGCTGCACGAACTCTGCCCCGAGATTGAGGAACATCCGCGGCTCGGCCCCCTGGTGCCCCGTGAGGACACCGACGGGTCGTCCGACAAATAAGAAATAACTAAAAGAAACAATATGAGAGAAAAGAAACTGCTTATAGTGCTTGCCGCACTCTTTTTGCTGGCACAGCCGCTGGCTGCCCAGACCCATGCCAATATCGCCGAGGCGGTGGACTCCACCAAGAGCGGCTGGGTGGCCGACGTGCTGCACTGGTACGACGCCCACATGAACTATGTCGCTGTCGCGGGCTTGATGACGCTCGAGAGTTCGTTCATCCCCTTCCCCTCCGAGGTGGTCATCCCTCCGGCGGTCTATGTGGCCTCCAACCCCGAGAGTGCGGGCGGCATGCAGATCTGGCTCGTGGTCCTCTTCGGCACCCTCGGCGCCCTCCTCGGCGCCCTTATCAACTACTTCCTCTCCATGTGGCTCGGGCGCCCCATCATCTATGCTTTCGCCGAAAGCAAGCTGGGCCATGCGCTGCAGCTGTCCAAAGAGAAGATACAGCGGGCGGAAGTCTACTTCAACGACCACGGCAAGGTCTCCACCCTCGTGGGGCGTTTCATCCCTGTCATACGCCAGCTGATCAGCATCCCGGCCGGTCTGGCCAAGATGAATCTCGGCGCCTTCTGCTTCTTCACCACCATCGGCGCCTTGGTGTGGAACTGCATCCTCGCCCTGCTGGGCTGGTTGGCCTACCAGGCCGCCGACCCGTCGGTCATCGAGAAATACAGCCGCCAGCTCAGCGTCATCATCATCGCCCTCTTCGCCGCCGCCGTCGCCTTCCTGGTGATTCGCTATTTCGTAAAAAAAATGAAAAGATAATTGGCCCTGAAAGGGCGATTGTCCGTTATCCCTACGGGATAGTCATGTTTCAAAACGATAAAAACCAACAGTAATGATATTATCTGAGATACGGGGTCAGTTTCCAATTTTGGATACCGAGGTTCACGGTCATCCGCTGGTATACCTCGACAATGCCGCCACCACGCAGAAGCCCTTGTCGGTGATTGAGGCGCTCAGCGACTACTACCTGCACCTCAACGCCAATATCCACCGCGGCGCCCACCACCTGGCCGCCGAGGCCACCGAACGCTATGAGGCGGTACGCCGTCAAGTGCAACAGTTTATCGGTGCACGCCACAGCCATGAGATTGTCTTCACCCGCGGCACCACCGAGAGCATCAACCTCGTGGCCTCCGGCATTAAAGACCTTAAGGACCTTAAAGACCTTAAAGACCTTAAGGACCCTAAGGACCTTAAAGACCTTAAGGACCTTAAAGACCTTAAAGACCCTAAGGACCTTAAGGACCCTCAAGCCCCTAAAACCCTAGAACCCTTCGAGGTGATTGTCTCCGGCATGGAGCACCACAGCAATATCGTGCCGTGGCAGCTGGCCGGAGCCACCCTGCGGCCTATCCCTTTCAGCGACGAAGGAGTCCTCGACCTGCAGGCCTATGAGCGGCTGTTCACCCCCCGCACCCGTCTGGTGGCGGTATGCCATGTGAGCAACACCCTCGGCACCGTCAACCCCGTGAAGCAGCTGGTCGACATCGCCCATGCCCATGGCGTGCCGGTGCTGGTCGACGGCGCCCAGGCGGTGTCGCATATCCGTGTCGACGTGCAGGAGCTGGGCTGCGATTTCTACTGCTTCTCCGGACACAAGATGTACGCCCCCATGGGGGTCGGAGTCATGTACGGCCGCGAGGAGATGCTCTCCAAGCTGCCCCCCTATCAGGGCGGAGGCGAGATGATCGAGACCGTCACCTTCGAGCGTACCACCTATAACCAGCTGCCTTTCAAGTTCGAGGCAGGCACCCCTTCGGTGGGTGACGTCCTCGGCCTGGGGAAGGCCATCGACTTCATGCAGTCTGTGGGGGTGGACGCTATCGCCGCCCACGAGGCCGACCTGCTGGCCTATGCCACCCAGCGTCTCACGGCCGAGGTGCCTGGTGTGCGCCTCTTCGGCACGGCTCCCCACAAGGCCGCCGTCCTCTCGTTCCTCGTCGGCGACGCGCATCCCTACGACGTGGGCACCCTGCTCGACCAGCTGGGCGTGGCCGTGCGCACGGGTCACCACTGCACCCAGCCCGTCATGGACCGTTACGGCATCCCCGGCACTGTCCGCGCCAGCTTTGCCGTCTACAACACACGGGAAGAGGTGGATGCCTTTATCGCCGCCATCAAGAGGATTATTCCCCTCCTCTCCTAAAAAACGACCTTAGGGACCTTAAGGACCCTAAAGTCCTTAAAGTCTTTAATCAAAAACCAGGGTTGCTGCCATCAAGCACCACCGGGGCGCGGAGATAGGCCTCTTCGCGCTCTTTCAGTTGTGTGGCGATACGGGTGCGGAGGTCGGCCTCGGAGAGGCCTCGCATCAGCGGCCGCGGGTTGCGGGAATGCAGCGCGCGCGACACGAGGTCGTCGACGCTCATCTGCAGGTAGATGGCTGTGCCGTGGGCGAGGATGAAATCCATATTGTCTCCGTAGCAGGGGGTGCCGCCGCCCGTGGCGACGACGACATTGTCGAGGTCGGCGGTGGAGTGCAGCATCAGGGTTTCCAGCTTGCGGAAAGCCGCCTCGCCGAAGGTGGCGAAGAAATGGGACACGGTATAGTGGTAGCGCTCCTCGAAGGCACGGTCGAGGTCGAGGAAATCCATCCCTTTCTCCGCCGCCAGCCGACGTCCGAAGGTCGACTTGCCACAGTACATGTATCCGACGAGGTAGTATTTCATTATTCCATCAGTTCTTTGGCGGTCTGGAGTGCTGCGGGGGTCGGGGGGTCGGAGCTGAGCATGGTGGCGACCTCGGTGATGCGGTCGGCGGGGGCGAGCTCGCGGATGCGGCTCACGGTGCGCTCCTCCGTATTCTCTTTGTAGACTTTCAGGTGCTGCGTGGCGCGGGCGGCAATCTGCGGCAGGTGGGTGATGGCCACGACCTGCGTCCTTTCCGACATGCTGCTCATCATCTTGCCCACGGCGACGCTGATGTCGCCGCTGACGCCGGTGTCTATCTCGTCGAAGATGAGGGTGGGGCTAGGGTCTTTGAGGCCTTTAAGGTCTTGAGGGGCTTGGCTGGCCTTTATGGCCAGCATCAGCCGCGAGAGTTCGCCGCCGGAGGCCACCTTGGCGAGGTCGCGGAGTTCGCCGCCGCGGTTGGCGTTGAAGAGGAACATCACGCTGTCGTGTCCCGTGGGGCCATAGGAGGCTGCGGGTGCCACCTCCACCTCGAAACGGGCCTCGGGCATGCCCAGGGCATGAAGCACGGGGAGGATATTCTTCGTCAGTTCCCGGCCCGCCAGACGGCGTGCTGCGGTGAGTTTTTCGGCGGCAACCTGCAGGACTTGGTAAGCCTGGTCTACCTGTTCCATGAGGGCCTGGATGCGTGCGTCGAGGGTAGAGATGGACTGCAGCCTTCTGTCGAGGTCGTCGCGCAGGGCGGCCAGGGCGGTCACGCTCTCCACGCCGTGCTTCTTCTCGAGGCGGTAGAGGAGGGCCAGGCGGTCGTCGACCTGCTGCTGGCGTTCGGGGCTGTAGGTGACGCCGTCGGCGGTGCGCTGCAGCTCGTCGTTGATGTCGTCGAGTTCGATGAATGCCGATTCGAGGCGTTCCAGGAGGGCCTGGGCGTCGGGATGGTAGGGGGCGATATGGCTGAGGGCTCCTTTGGCGGCCCGCAGACGTGCGAGGACGGCATTCTCGCTGTCGTCGTCGAGGACGGCGGCGGCGGTGGCGAGGCCTTCGCGCACGGCTTCGGCATGGGCCAGGAGCTGCGACTCCTGCTCGAGCAGGGTCTGCTCGTCGGACTCCCCGTCGGCCAGGGCGGCGGGCCCCAGATTCGCGGCGGCGAGTTCGTCGTACTGGTATTGCAGGAAATCCTGCTCACGGCGCTGCTGAGCCTCCTCGCCGGTGAGGACTTCGAGGTCTCGCTTCAGGGCGGTGTAGGCGTGGTAGGCAGCCTGGTAGGCGCCTTTAAGGTCTTTAGGGTCTTTAGGGTCTTTAAGGTCTTTAGGGTCCTTAAGGTCTTTAGGGTCCTTAGGGTCTTTAGGGTCCTTAAGGTCTTTAAGGTCCTTAGGGTCTTTAAGGTCTTTAAGGTCCTTAGGGTCTTTAGGGTCCTTAAGGTCTTTAAGGTCCTTAAGGTCTTTTAGGAGTCGGTCGAGCAATAAAAGGCGGAAGGCGCTGTCGGCGAGGGTGAGGGTCTCGTGTTGGGAGTGGATGTCGATGATGTGCGGGGCGAGGGCTTTGAGGAAGGGAAGCTGTACGGGGGTGTCGTTGACGAAGGCGCGGCTCTTGCCGGCAGGGGTGATCTCGCGGCGCAGCAGCAGCAGGTCGTCGTAGTCTACGTCGGCTTCGTCGAAGAGAGGCTGCAGGCCGAGTCCTCCGATATCGAAACGAGCCTCCACGATGCACTTGCGTTCTTTGTCGGCCAGCACGGCGCTGTCGGCCCGCTGTCCCAGCAGCAGTCCCAAGGCTCCGAGGAGGATGCTCTTGCCGGCACCTGTCTCGCCCGTGATAGCCACAAACGAAGGACCGAAGGCGATATCCGTCTCACGGATCAGCGCGTAATTCTCTATATGTAGATTCTTGAGCAAGGGTTTTACGGTTTTTTAGGAGTTAAAGGAGTTAAAGACAAATGCTTTTGTTTATGCCTCCCAATTCTTCCTTTGTACGATGGCTTGACTATATGAGTTGAGTAATCTGCTTGTGTCTTCGATTTCTTGTATGAGGCTGTCTCTTTCCTCAATGGAAATATAGCTGAGGTCGTTGGCAAGGATAATATAACAACGACATTCTTCCAGACTTCCTTGGGCGTAGTTGAAAAAACGGAGTTTATCGTCTCTCCCAATACGTTTGTAGCCTTCGGCAATATTGCCAGCTATGGATACGGCTGCACGTCTGAACTGGGAGGTTAATCCGAATTTCTCGTCATCAGGGAACGTTTTTGTGATGATATACACGTGCTTGATAAAGATGCGGGCACGCTGCCATGCAATAATATCCTCAAAGGTGTTGGTCATAGATGGTATTGTCTTTAACTCCTTTAACTTCTAGCGAAGCGATAACTTCTTTAACTCCTTTAACTTCTAGCGAAGCGATAACTTCTTTAACTCCTTTGTTTTTAACGCGAATTGCAAAGAATCAATACTCAAACGCGCTTCCTCCCAGGAACTCGCGCATGATGCTGTTGTACGGGATGAATTTGTCGTCGATGGGCAGCAGCAGCTCCGAGAAGTCAAGCAGCTGGCGGGCGATAGAATACTCCTCGCAGTTCTCCGGCACCTGTTTCAGCAACGGCTCGGCATAGCGTTTCAGTACGCCCAGCTCATACAACAGCGCGCTGTTGAACATGACGTTGGCGTTCTCCTGGTAGGGGAAGATGTGTTTGCGCTCGCCACGCACCACTTCGGGCCACCGCCGCAGGGTCTCGTAGGCGTTCCAGCCGCGGAAGTTGTTGTCCCTCACGATGCGGCGCACCAGCCGGTTGTCGGTGCCGTGGATGATGTTCTGGTCGTCGATGGAGAGCTGCGTCAAGGCGCTGACATAGACCTTGAACTTCAGTGCTTCGTCGATTTCCGCCGTGAGTTTGGGGTTCAGGGCATGGATGCCCTCCACCACCAGCAGGCTGCGCGGCCCCAGTTTCAGGGTCTTGCCGCTGTAGAAAGGCTCTCCTTTGATAAAGTCGTAGGTGGGTATCTTCACCTCCTCGCCGCGGAAGAGGGCGTTCAGGTGCTCGTTGAGCAGCGGTATGTCGAGGGCGTCGATGCTCTCGAAGTCGTATTCGCCGTTGGGCAGCTTGGGGGTGCGCTCGCGTCCGAGGAAGTAGTCGTCGAGCGACAGCTGGTTGACGTCGTAGCCCAGCACGCGGAGCTGCACGCTCAGGCGGCGGCACGAAGTGGTCTTGCCCGAGCTGCTGGGGCCGGCCAGCAGCACCATCTTGGCGCCGTTCTGGTGCACCTGCTCGGCAATCTCGGCATACTTCTTTTCGTGCAACGCCTCGGCCAGCAGTATCAGCTCCTGTCCGCCGCCGCTGTGGACGATGCGGTTGTAGTCGCTCACCGTCGAGGTGTGCATCAGGTCGGTCCATTGGTAGTGCTCGCGGAAGATGGCGAAGAGCTTGGGGGTCTCGGTGAAGAGCGACAGCTTGTCGGGATGCTCGGGGTCGGCGCACTGCAGGATGTAGCCGTCGTCGCCGTATTGGCGGAAGTCCCAGGTGGTGAGGCAACCCGTCGAGGGGGCCAGCTTGCCGTTGACCTTGTGCACCGTGTCGCCCAGGAAAGACATCTCGATATACAGCTGTTTCAGGTGCTCGAGGATGTAGAGCGTCTTCTCCATGTGTCGGTCGCGGATGAGCTCGATGGCATCCTTGAGCAGCAGGGTCTTGGCTACGAACGGCAGGTCCTCCTCCTGGAGGGCGATCATGCGTTCGCGCACGGTGCGGCACACCTCCTGCGGGTCCTTAAGGTCCCTAGGGTCTGCAGGGTCTCCGGGGATTGGGGTAATCCTGCAGTAGAAGCCGTTCTGCAGCGAGTGGTCGATGCTCAGCTGTGCCTGGGGGTAGCAGTCGTGCACCGCCTTGTACAGCATCAGGCACAGCGCGTTGCGATACATGCGGAAGCCCTGCCGGCTGGTGATGTCCAGCAGCTGGATGGTCTTGGGATTGTAGATACGGTATTGCAGGGGCTCCACCTTGTTGTTCACCAAGGCGCCCAGGATAGGCCTCGGTGCCTTGCCGTCGGCGAGGGTCTTCGCCTTCATGTATTGCTCGGCCAGTTCGGCCACCGGAGTCCCCGGCGTAATCATCATCCGCTCGCCCGTGTTGGCGAGCACAATCTCCACTTTTGTCATAGCTTTTTTTCTTCTCAGATGACCTTAAAGACCTTAAAGTCCTTAGGGTCCTTAAGGTCTTTAAGGTCCTTGGGGTCTTTGTTAGTTGTTCATCACCTCTTCGAGTTCCTTGACGGTCTTGGGGATGGGCTTGCCGAGGATGCGGCTGCCGGTCTCGGTCACCAGCACGTCGTCTTCGATGCGGATGCCGCCGAAGTCGCGCCATTTGTTCAGCTCGTCGAAGTCGATGAAGTCCTTGCACTTGCCTTCGGCCTGCCACTTGTCGATGAGGGCGGGGATGAAGTAGCAGCCGGGTTCGTCGGTGATGACGTAGCCGGGCTGCAGACGGCGGCCGCAGCGCAGGCTGCCCAGGCCGAACTGCTCGCTCGGACGGGTCTCGTCGTCGTAGCCCACGTTGATCTGGCCGTAGTTCTCCATGTCGTGCACGTCGAGGCCCATCATGTGGCCCAGGCCGTGAGGCATGAGCAGGCTGTGGGCGCCGGCCTCCACGATATCGTCCACCGACCCCTTCAGGATGCCCAGGGCGCGGTAGCCTTCGGCCAGCTTGCGGCTGGCAGCCTGGTGCACCTCCTTGTAGGTGATGCCCGGACGCGTCACCGCGGCGGCTTCGAGCTGGGCGCTCAGCACAATTTCGTAGATGGTCTTCTGACGGTCGTCGAAGCGGCCGCCCACGGGGACCGAGCGCGTGATGTCGGAGCAGTAGTTCATCGGGGTCTCCGCGCCGGCGTCCATCACCAGCATGCGACCCACCTCCAGCCGGTTGTTGTGGCCGTGGTTGTGCAGAGTCTCGCCGTGGGTGGTCATGATCACGGGGAAGCTCACGGGGCCGTTGCCCTTCCAGGCCTCGCCCTCCATAAAGCCGGCCAGCTCATACTCGTAGCGGCCCGGCATGGCCAGTTTCATGGCGCCCACGTGCATGTTGTAGGCGGTCTCGATGGCGCGTTCGATTTCCTCGATTTCCTCGGCGCTCTTCACGGCGCGCTGCTTCACGCAGGCCAGGATGAGCTCTATCGAGGCGTGGCGGTCGGCCGTGGCGTAGGTCACGCCCAGCAGGTCGCACAGGTCGGCGCGGATGTCGGCGCGGTAGGGCGGCAGGTAGTGTGGCATGGGAGCCCCCGAGACGGGCGACTTCATGGGCGCAATCATCTCGCGCAGCTTCTTCAGCGGGGCGGTGTTCTCCACGCCCACGCTGGCGGCCAGCTCCTTCACGCTCGGCAGCGGACCCGTCCAGATGATGTCGTCGATATCGTAGTCGTTGGCGAAGATATAGTCCTTGCCGTTGTCGCAGTCAATCACGCCCACCAGGTCTTCGCGCTGCAGGCCGAAGAAATAGAGGAACGTGCTGTCCTGGCGGAACCAGTAGGTGTTGTCCTTGTAGTTGCAGGGGGCTTCGTGGTTGCCCGGCAGGATGATGATGCCGTGGCCTACGTCTTTGCGCAGCTGCTCGCGGCGGGCTATGTAAGTCTCTTTCTTGAACATGGTTAGTGTGTTTTTATTAATTATTCAATGTCTTCATAACGGCTTTCCCGCCGAAATATTGTGCCGCCGTCAGCGAAATATGTTCTCTACGTCCATTCGCCGTGTCGAGGCCGCCTGTTCTTCAATTGTTTCTCAATCGTTCTTCAATCGTTCTTTTTAATTTTTAGAAGGATGATAGTTGAACAGTAGTTGAACAGTAGTTGAACAGACGGTCCGGATACGTTGCCAGTGCGGTCGAGGGTGGGGGAGGCAAAGCCGGCAGGGTGGAAAAGTTAAATCTTTTTTATTAATTTACTGATTGCTAAATGGTCACATGTTAATAAAAAAAGAGGCGGGTGAAAAATATTGCATCGTAAAAGAAAAGTTGTATATTTGCAGAATAAAAACCCCAGTAGAGGGGGAAAGGGAAAATTGTATAACGAGCATAGTATTAATCTGTTCGGAGGGAATTTCTACCTCCGCAGCGAAACAATAAAACGATGGAACAGTCGCAGGTGATACAGCGCATCAAGGAAGAGGGGCGGCAGATACTGCCCGAAGGGGCTTCGCTGTGGCCTTACGGTTCGCGTGCCCGTGGCGACGCCCGTCCCGAAAAGAAAAAAGAAATTTGAAAACAAAAACAATTATCAATTAACCCATTTTATTAACCAACAAAACACAAAACATTATGTTAAAAGTTTTACGAAATCTGGCCCTGGCGGCGCTACTCTGCGTCCCATGGGTCACGCAGGCGCAGAACACGCAGACCTTCAATTTCGAAGACAATGCGATTCCTGCAAACTGGACAAACGACGCCACCTACCCATGGGAGGTGACGAATGCCCAAAACCACACATCCGGCGGAACCTACTCTATCAAGAGTGGCAACTATGGACAACACAGCACAGAATCTGAAATAGAAGCGACCTTCACCTTCTTTTCAGAAGGCTCCATCAGCTTCTATTGCTGGTCTTCGTGTGAAAGTGCCACAAGTAACTGGGACTACGGTGTCTTCTACATTGACGGCGTAAAACAGGGCAACAACTTTCTCCATGTCACCGACTGGCTGTTCAAAACCTATGCTGTAGATGCTGGATCGCATACTTTTAAATGGATATTCCACAAGGACGGTTCTGGCCAAGGTGGCGACGACTGCTTCTATATCGACGACGTCGTCGTCGACCTGGGTGAAATCCCCGACTGCTATCCTGTTTTAAATCTCTCCCTTATTGACTCCATGACCACC
>Ga0310786_10004695_pt1 | contig 18887 bp, 11 predicted proteins | sample AusTroGonzalo_MG_FD_203881 | JGI IMG/M metagenome (GOLD analysis project Ga0310786, IMG submission 203881) | Bovine rumen microbial communities from tropical cattle in Woodstock, Queensland, Australia - Gonzalo_03 (v2) (version 2) | ecosystem: Host-associated > Mammals > Digestive system >... | reverse complement strand
TTGCCGCGGCCCCCGGGTCGGGGTTTTCCCCGGGGGGGGGGGCGGCCCCCGGGGGGGGGGGGGGGGGGGGGGGGCCGCCGGCCGCCGGGGCGGATTTCGGCGCCGCAGAGTTCGATGCCGCCGGGGTAGAGGACGGCGAGGGGGGTGGCGGACGGGGGCAGGACTGAAAAGGTGCCGAGCCACGGGAGGTCGGGGCGGGAGGCGGGCGGTTCGGGGCGGGGGGCGCCTTCGGGGAGGGGCTCGAGGCGGAAGCCGGAGAGGAGGAAGGGGGCGTCGCCTTCGGCGTGGAAGCGGTAGCGCTGGGGGAGGTGGTGGACGAGGAGTCCGGCGGGGATGGCGGCGTCGAAGGAGGCGGGTTCCGGCCCGGCGTCGAAAGCGCCGAGGGGTACGCCGTTGAAATCGAGCCATACGCGGGCGGGGGACGTGGCGGAGAGGGTGAAAACGGCGCGGGGGCGGTCGGAGGCGAAATCGATGCGGACGAGGCGGACGGCTTCGGGGGCGGGGGCCGTGGAGGGAAGGATGCGGAAGAGGCGGAAGTCCGGATCTTCGGCGACGGTTTCGGCGAGGGGGCCGAAGAAGGCGGCGAAGTCGGCCGGGACGAGGCCCCGGAAGGGGCGGCGGTCTTCGAGGACGAAGGCTTCGGGCCAGAGCTGGCGGAGGCGGGATACGGCTTCGGCGGCGTCGCCCCTGTAGGGGTCGAGGAAGTCCTTCAGTTCGAGGGTCCAGCGGGGGTAGGTGCCGCCCCAGGCCCAGACGCCGAGGCGGTCGTGGCGTTCGACCGCCAGCATGTGTTCGGAGTCGAGCCTGCGCTCGCCCATGGGAACCACGGCGAGGACGGCGGGGCCGGGCAGGGCGTCGAAGGCGGCGATGGCGGCGGAGGAAGAGACGTTGCGGACCGGGCGGGTGCGCAGGGGGGGGGCGGGCAGGCATTCGGCGAGGAAGAGGGCGAAGAAGAGGACGGCGGCGGCGGGGCGGAGGAAACGCGGGCGCACCGGCAGGGCGCGGGCGGCGTCGCGAAAGCCGAAGGCGGCGGCGGTGCAGAGGGCGAGCACGGGAAACACGGAAAAGCGCGAGACGACGCGGAATCCGGAGAGGGCGGGGGATGCGGCGTGGAGGAGGAGGAAGAGGCGGTTCGGGACGCTGGCGTCCGCCGCGGCGTCGCGGATGAACGGGCCGAAGCCCATGACGAAGCCGAAGAACGCGGCGGAGCCGAGTCCGGAGAGGACCGCGCGTTCCGGGGAACGGTTGCGGCGGCAGAGCCAGGGGAGGGCGGCGCCGGCGGCGGCGAGGAGGAGCCAGGAGGCGGCGTGGGCGAAGAAAACCGCGGCGCCGCGGGCGAAGTGGAACAGGAGGAGGGAGAGAACGGCGAGGAACGAGAGGGCGGCGAAAAGGCGCGCGGCCGGACGGCGGCGGGCGGCGGCGAGCGAGTGGGAGAGGAGCCCGAAAAGCGCGACGGCGGCGAGGGCGACGGTGGGGTAGACGCTCATTTCCTCGGTGTGGGCGGCGGGTTGCGGGAGGAAGCGGAAGCGGCCCGCGGGGAGGAGCCACGCGAAGGGTTCGAGCGAGTGGAGGCGCATTTCGTCGAGGCTGCGCAGGAGGGTGCCGTCGCCGAGCGTTTTCGCGTAGGGGAGGAGGAAGGGGAGGGAGAGGGCGGCGCAGAGCGCGGCGGCGGCGAGGAGCGGCAGCCAGAAGCGCCGCCACGAGCGGAGGAGGGATGGGTCGCGCGCGAAGAGCGGCGGCAGCCAGAAGGGCAGGGCGAAGAGCGCGAAAACGGCCTGGTAGAGTTCGCTCGTGGCCTGGAGCCACCAGGCGACGGCGCCGAGGGCGGCGTAGCGGACGGAGGGGCGCTGGTAGAAGCGGGCGAGGGCGAAGAGGAGGAGCGGCAGGCCGAAGGATAGCTGCATGTTGAATTCGACCGCGTAGGACATGCGGTAGGGGATGACCGTGAAGAAGAGCCCGCCGGCGGCCGCCCAGCCGCCGCGCAGGCCGAGGGCGCGGAGCCACGCCCAGAACACCACGCCCGACAGCGCCCAGAAGAAGACGAGGGTGACGTGGTAGACGAGGACTTCGGGGAGGCCGCACGCCAGGAGGGGGGCGGCGAAAACGGCTTGCGGCCAGTGGAGGGCTTCGTAGAAGAACGCGCCGGAATTCGGGTAGTAGAGGTTGGTGTTGCCGTAGGGCGGGAGAACGTGCCCGCCAAGGAGCGTACGGGCGGCGAAGGCGAGTTTCCAGGCGTGGAAGGGCGGGTCCCAGTGGTCGAACACGCGCGTGGCGGGCGCGGCGAGCCAGGGCCAGGTGAGCAGGACGATGGCGGCCGCGTAGGCGAAGAGGAGCAGGGGAGCCCGGCGCCAAGGGACGCGAGGAAGGGCAGGACTGATTTCTACGTTGAAATTCATGCCAAATCTTATTTTCTACTGTGAAACTCTTTCCCCGCGGATGCAAGCAGAAAATGAGAAAAACAGGGCGTGACCGGAACCGGGGAAGCCGAATTTTCACGTTGAAATGCAATTTCGGTTGCATTTCCAACGTTGAAAAAGACCGGGCGGCGGGGCGGGGGGAAAACGCGGCGGAAACGGGCTCCGGAGCGGGTTTCCGGCTTGCCAAGACGCGAAGAAAACGGCATGATTGCAAACGAAGCAAGGCTTGCGCACTCCCGCGCAAGGGGCGCTGAGAGGTGAAGACATGAAACACACGGCTTGGGGAATCGTCATCGCGGCGGGAAAAGATGAAATCATGGCGGGGGGGGTGGAGACGCCATTCCTGTACCTCAACGACCGGCCGGTGCTGGCGTATTCGCTGATGGCGATGCAGCAGTGCACGGAAATCGAAGGGGTCGTGGTGGTGATTCCGGCGGAGCGGGCGGAAGGCCTGCTGGGGATGATCAAGCTGTTCGGCTTCTCGAAGGTGCGGAAAATCGTGGGGGCGAAGGCGAAGCGGGGGGCGTTCATGGCGGACGCGCTGGGGCACGTGGACCGGGAAGCGGACGCGATCTGCGTGCAGGAAGCGGCGCATCCGCTGGCGACGGCGGAGCTGGTGGGGGAGACGGTGAAGTGCGCGCGGCGGCAGGGGAACGGCATTGCGGCGGTGCCGCTGCCGGGGGCGGTGCTGGCGGGGGTGAAACGGAACGCGGCGGGGACGCTGGCGGCGGGGGCGGGGGAAGGGTGGATGGCGGTGTGGCCGCAGTCGTTCCGGGCGGAGACGCTGCGGGCGCTCTACGCGGACCGGACGAAGCCGTGCGGCGGGGCGGCGGACGAGGTGTCGGCGCTGCTGGCGCGGGGGGAGGCGCCGCGGATCGTGCCGGTGGCGGGGCCGTCCGTCCGGCTCTGCGGGATGGGGGACATGGAGACGGCGTTGGCGCTGGTGAAGGCGTCCGCGCCGTAGGCGGGGAAGGCGGAGCCGCGCGGGGGCGAAGGCGAGGCTTGAATTTGCGGCGGGGAATGGGATACTGCGGCGATTTTTTCACAAGGAGTTTTCCATGAAACAGTACAAAGTCTGCCTGGTGGGGATCGGCGCGGTGGGGACGGAGATGGTGCGCCTGCTCCGGAAACGGAAGTTCCCGGCTTCGTCCATCACGGCGTTCGCGACGCGCGAACGGACGGAGATGATCGACGGCGAGCCGCTGGAGGTGCGGGTGGCGACGGGGGCGGAGTCGTTCAAGGGCTTCGATTTCGCGTTTTTCGCGGGCACCGAAGGGGCGAAGGGGGCGAGCAAGACGCTGGGGTGGGCGGCGGCGAGCGTCGGTTGCACGGTCATCGACAACGGGGACGACTTCCGGATGGACCCGCGGGTGCCGCTGTGCATCCCGGAAATCAACGCGGAGGCGTTGCGGGGGCACCGGAACTTCATCGCGAACCCGAACTGCTCGACGGCCATCGCGCTGATGCCGCTCTACGCGCTGCACAAGGAAGCGGGCATCAAGCGGATCGTCTGCTGCACGTACCAGGCGGTGAGCGGGTCGGGCGGGGCGGCGATCCGCGAGCTGGCGGCGCAGGCGAAGGCGTGGGCGGCGGGGGAGGCGATTCCGGCGCCGTCGGTCTATCCGGTGCAGATCGCGTTCAACGTGATCGCGCAGATCGGGAGCGAGTCGAAGGACATGGCGGGGTACACGAGCGAAGAGGTGAAACTGGGGCGGGAAACGCGGAAAATCCTGGGCGACGACAGCATCCAGGTGGTGTCGACGTGCGTGCGGGTGCCGGTGTTCAACAGCCACAGCGAGGCGTTGCACGTGGAGTTCAAGAATCCGATTTCGCCGGAACGGGCGCGGGAAATCCTGGAACGCACGCCGGGGGTGCAGGTGCGCGACGACCTGGCGCATTCGGTGTTCCCGACGCCGCTGGAGGCTTCGGGGCAGTACGACGCGCTCGTGGGGCGCATCCGGAAGGATCCGACGGTGGAGAACGGGCTTTCGCTGTTCGTGTCGGGCGACAACATCTGGAAGGGCGCGGCGCAGAACGCGATCCAGATCGCGGAAAAGATGATCGAAATGGGGTTGAAATGATGCGGCGGGCGGTTCGGTGGATGGCGGGGGTGGCGATGGCGGCGGCGCTGGCGGGGGCGCTTCCGGCGGCGGCGATGCCGGTGATCCAGCACGACCCGGTGCGGACGGGGGTGAAAGGGCAGGCGCTGGGGTTGCGGGTGACGGTGCGCGACGCGGCGGCGCGGGTGAGCGGCGTTTCCCTGTTTTACGCGACGAGCCGCGGGATGACGCCGATGCGGACGGCGCTGACGGGCACCGGGGCGGGCGTGTGGTACGGGTCGATTCCCGGGCACATGGTCGGGCCGGGCGACACGCTCATGTACTACATCCAGGCCGAAAACGCCGACGGGGAGACGGCGGAAACGGACTGGATCAACGTGCGGCTTTCCGAAACCGGCGTCGCGCCGGAGCGGATTCCTTCGGCGACGGCGGCGGCCGCGGCGGCGCAGCGCAGCGCGATGCCGGCGGCGCAGAACAAGCCGGCGCAGACGGCGGCGCGGTCCGACGTGCGGCAGTCGCAGGAGGAAGAGAGCCCCTACCGGAAGTACCTCGTGCCGGGGGCGATTGCGCTCGGGACGGTGGCCGTGGTGGGCGGCGCGGTGGCGCTGGCGGGAAGCGGCGGCGGGGGTGGAGGCGGCGGGGGCGGCAGCAACACGAACAACTACAACGGGACGTATTCGGGCAACTACCACATGTCGTTCACGCCAAGCGGAAGCGGTGGCGCGGAGACGGTGCCGTCGCAGACGGAAGGCGGATTGGCGAGCGTCTACGTCGAAGGAACGGGCGTCCGGATCGTGGGGATGTGGGGCGGGGAGACGATCTCCTGCACACGGACCTCGCGGACGTTCTCCGGGACGGCGGCGGTTTCGGCGCACGGGAGCTTCCCCGCGGCGCACCTGGTGGCGACGGGGGAACTGGAGGATTCGGGCGGATGCCGGGTGACCGTGGAAGGGTATTCCACCGACGCGGCGAAGCCGGGCGATTTCTCGGGGTCGGCGAGCCTCGCGCGGACGTCGAATTGAGGGAGGAAGGATGAATGCGTTCCTGGAACTGGCGGCCAAGCGGCGGAGCGTGAGGGCCTACCGGCCCGACCCCGTGCCGCGCGACGTGCTGGAGGAGATTCTGGAGGCGGGGCGGCGGGCGCCGTCGGCTTGCAACAAGCAGCCGTGGCGTTTCCTGCTGGTGGAGAAGGAGGAGGAGCGGCGCGCGCTGGGAATGGCCTACGCGCGGGAATGGTTCTGGAAGGCACCGCTGGTCCTCGTGGTGTGCGTGCTGCCGGGGGAGGCGTGGACGCGGCCCTACGACGGGGAAAACTACGCGATGGTCGACGGGGCGCTGGCGATGGACCACATCCAGCTCGCGGCGGCGGCGGCCGGACTGGGAACGTGCTGGATCGGCGCGTTCGACCCGGCGGCGGCACGGCAGATCCTGCGCTTGCCCGACGGGATGAAAATCGTGGGAATGACGCCGGTGGGTTATCCTGCGGCGGAGGAAAGCCCGCGCCCGTGGGCGCGGCGTCCGCTGGCCGAGACGGTTTTGCGTCCGCAGGGGGCGTGAGCGGTGCAAGGGGGGGATGGAATCAGCCGTCCGCGGGGAAAAGGCGCACCCGGTTGAAGCGGAGGGCGTTGGCGACGACGCATAGGCTGGAGAGGCTCATGGCGAGGGCGGCGAGGGAGGGGTGCATCGTCCAGCCGAAGAGGGGTTGCCAGAAGCCGGCGGCGAGGGGGACGAGGAGGAGGTTGTAGCAGAAGGCCCAGAAAAGGTTCTGGCGGATGTTGCGGAGGGTGGCGCGTCCGAGGCGGATGGCGGCGGGGACGCCGGAAAGGCGGGGGTCGAGGAGGACGACGTCGGCGGCGTCGATGGCAACGTCGGTTCCGGCGCCGATGGCGATGCCGAGGTCGGCGGCGGCGAGGGCGGGGGCGTCGTTTACGCCGTCGCCGACCATGGCGACGGGGGCTTCGCGGCGGAGGTCGGCGAGGACGTCGTGCTTGCCGCCGGGGAGAAGTCCGGCGAAGACGTCGCCGGGGGCGATGCCGACGCGGGCGGCGACGGCGCGGGCGGTGCGGGGGGAATCGCCGGTGAGCATGGCGACGCGGAGGCCGAGGGCGCGGAGGGCGGCGATGGCGGCAGGGGCGTCGGGTTTTGGGGAATCTTCGACGGCGAAGAGACCGATGGCGCGGCCGTTTTCGGCGAAAAGGATGGCGGTTCGGCCTGCGGCGGCGGCTTCGGCGGCACGGTCGCGGAGGGCGGGGGGTACGGCGGCGCGGGCGGCGACGAAATCGAGGCTTCCGCCGAGCAGGGGCGCACCGGAGGGGGAGGCGGCTTCGACGCCACACCCGGGAAGGGCGCGGAAGGATTCGACGGGGGCGGGGGCGACGCCGCGTCCGGCGGCGGCGGCGAGTATGGCCTTGGCGAGGGGATGTTCGCTGCCGCGTTCGAGTCCGGCGGAAAGGGCGAGGAGGTCGGCTTCGGTGGTGCCGGGTGCGGGCAGGATTTCCGCGACGCGGGGTTCGCCGCGGGTGAGGGTGCCGGTCTTGTCGAGGGCGACGGTGCGGGCGCGTCCGGCGGCTTCGAGGGCGGCGGCGGTCTTGAAGAGGAGTCCGTGGCGGGCACCGACGCCTGCGGCAACCATGATGGCGACGGGCGTGGCGAGGCCGAGGGCGCAGGGGCAGCTCACGACGAGCACGGCGACGGCGCGGGCGACGGCCTGCCCGGGGTCGGTGCCGAGGGCCAGCCAGAGGCCGAGGACGAGCAGGGCGAGCAGGAGGATGGAGGGGACGAACACGGCGGAAACGCGGTCGGCGAGGCGGGCGATGGGAGCCTTGGTGGCGGCGGCGTCGCGGACGAGGCGGAGGATTTGGGCGAGGGTTGTGTCCTCGCCGACGCGGGTGGCGCGGCAGCGGAGGAAGCCGGAGCGGTTGGCGGTGGCGGCGGATACGGGGGAACCGGGGGCTTTTTCGACGGGGAGGCTCTCGCCGGTGAGCGCGGATTCGTCGACGGCGCTTCCGCCTTCCTCGACAACGCCGTCGACGGGGATGTTTTCGCCGGGGCGGACGAGGAATGCGTCGCCGACGCGGACTTCGGCGGCGGGGACGCGGACTTCGCGGCCGTCGCGGAGCAGGGTGGCGGTCTGCGGGGCGAGACGGAGCAGGGCGGCGACGGCATCGGTGGTGCGTCCCTTGGCGCGGGCTTCAAGGAGTTTGCCGACGGATACGAGCGTGACGATCATGGCGGCGCTTTCGAAGCAGCACTGGCCTAGCCAATCCGCGCCGCCTGCGGGAATCCCGGCGAGGCGGGCGCGGACGGCGGGAAAGAGGAGCGCGGTACTCCAGGCGAAGGCGGTGCCGGCGCCGAGGGCGACGAGGGTGTCCATGTTCGGGGCGCGGCGGAGGAGCGCACGGAATCCGGAGACGAAGAAGGCGTGGTTGAGGAGGAGGACGGCGGAGGCGAGGAAGAATTGTAGAAGGGCCTGGACGAGGGGCGCGGCGGCGAGCGCGGAAGGGAGCGGCCAACGGAAGAGCATGCGGCCCGTGGTAAGGTAGAGGAGGGGGGCGAGGAGGAGAAGGGACAGGGCGAGGCGGCGGCGGAGAAGCGGCGTGCCGGGGCCGGGAAGGGCGGCGGAAGCGGCTCCCGCCGGGGCAGCGCCGTATCCGGCGGCCTTGACGGCGGCGACGACGGCGGCGGGCGCGGCGGTGCCTTCGACGGAAAGTTCGTTGGCGAGGAGGTTGACGGCGCAGGAAACCACGCCCGGCACGGCGGCAACCGCTTTTTCGACGCGCGCCGAGCAGGCCGCGCAGGACATGCCGGTGACGGTGTAGCGGTCCATGCCGGGGCGCGGGGGGCTAGGAAACGGCGGTCACGCGGAAGCCGGCATCCTCGACGGCGGCGCGGAGGGCTTCGTCTGGCACGGGGCGCGAAAGGGCGACTTCGGCGGCCTGGGGCGAGAGGGTGACTTTGGCGGAGGCGACGCCGTCGACGGCTTCGAGCGCGCGCTTGGTCGCGGCGACGCAGTGTTGGCAGTGGAGGCCGTCGAGGTCGAGATGGCGTCGGGCGAGGGGCGGGCGCCTGGCCGCGATGGCGAAAAAGACCGCGAGGGGAACGACGAGGACGAGAACGGCGATGACAAGAGGAATTAGCATGGGCGAAATATAGGGCCGCACCCGGTTTTTGTCCAGATGGCGGACGGGATTTTCCGCCGTCCGTTCCGGCCCCGCCCGCGGATTCCGCCCCCGGGCCGCCGTTTCCATGGGTTCCGGCAAGCCCGGTTGACGGCCCAAAAGGGGGGAGGGCGGGCGCGGTGGATTTTGGGCGGGAAAATGCTTCAAGATTAAGGAAAATATATGGAAAAACGAGGGAATTGCGTACAGTCAGGATGTCCGCCAAAACCCCTCGCGCGCGCGGATGGATAAAGGAAAATGGCTTGCAGGAGGGAGCCTGTTTTGCCATGCTTGAAAAAATTGCAAACTGCATGGGCGTTGCCGGGGGGGGCATGGCGAGGCCCTTCCGTGCGGTCGTGCCATGCCGCGCTTGCAACCGAACCCGAACAAAAGACTCCGAAAGGAACCCCGACATGAAATCCGCGCTCCGATTCCTTCTTCTTGCTTCCGCCCTTTTCGCGGCAGGCGCCGCCCTTGCGGCGACGTACACCATCTCCAACCTCGAAGAGCTCCAGCTGTTCATGCAGCAGGCCCACAACGCCCCCTACTTCGAAGGCGACACGGTCAAGCTCACCGCCGACATCGACTGCGGGGGCGGGCAGTTCACCTCCGGGTATTCGCGGAGCGGCACCGTCTTCAAGGGCACGTTCGACGGGCAGGGCCACAAGATTTTCAACTTCTCCAACAAGGGGAACTCCCCCGGCACCGGGCAGGAGGGCAACTACGGCGTCGCCATGTTCGACATCGCCCGCGACGGCGCGGTCATCAAGAACCTCACGCTCGAAGGGAACTTCGACGACGGCGCGGCCAGTCCGACCTACGCGGCGGCGTTCGCCGCCTACGCCATCGGCAACACCAACGGCACCCTCGGCCTCACTCTCGAAAACTGCCACTTCAAGGGGCGCGTGTCGAATTACCGCTCGGCCGCGGCGTTCGTCGGATACGCCGTACACGGCACCGGCGCGCCGGACGGCCGGGTCCTCTACATGACGAACTGCACGGCGGACGGGACGGTTTCGTCCGACTACTCGTACGTAGTCGGCGGTCTCGTGGCGAACGGCGAGGCCGTCGAGGCGGCGGACTGCTCGTTCGAGGGGGCCGCGACCGGACGCTGGACGCTCGGCGGACTCATCGGCAGGGCGGTGGACTGCTCCTTCGAGCGTTGCTCGTTCGAGGGGACGCTGGGGTCGGAGTCCGACGTCCCCGGCGGTTCGAACGGCGGTTGCGGCGGGCTGGTGGGCTTCGCCTCGAACTCGGTTTTCCGCGCGTGCTCGTCGGACGCGGACATCGCGTGGAACATCAACACGGATCCCTACGACCCGGATGGGCGCATCGATTCCTACAACTTCACCGCCGATGGCGGCGCGGCGGGCGTGACCTGCGGTTCGTCCGCCTTCCACGACTGCACGGCGGCCGGGACGCTGCTGGCCAAACACGGCTACGCGGGCGGCTTCGTCGGCTGGACGGCGGGCTCCGAAATCTTCTCGAACTGCGTGACGGAGGTCACGCTCCAGCCGGACGCTAGATACAGCAACACGCACGGCCACGGCGGCTTCGCGTCGACCGTCGCCTCCGACGGCGCGCTTTTCGTCGATTGCACGACGCGCTCGCAGGGGAACAACATCGTCGGCGGTTTCTTCAACAACCAGCACCCGCGGAAGGGCTTCACCGTCGGCTCCAACACCTTCCGCCGTTGCCACGTGGAGAATGTCCCGGCCGAGAGTGCCGGGTTCTGCCCGGGCGCGTGGAACTGCACCTTCGAGGGCTGCACGGTGCGCGGCGGAACGGGAGACGCCGGCTTTGTCTACAGCGCCGGCCGGCAGCCGGACAACCAGTGGAACTCCAACTACAGCTACGAACAGACCAGCACCTACACCGACTGCTCCGTTCTCGGCACGCGGGCGCCCTTCGGCTTTGTCGAGTGGTCCAACTACAGCGAAAAGAACGGCCACACCAACATCTTCCGCCGGTGCCGCGCCGGGTGCGTCTACGGAAAGAGCAACTCGTCCGGCGCCTCGTCTGCCGGCTTCGGCTCCACCCTCAACAAAGGGACGATCATCGAGGACTGCGCGGCATACGGTATCGCAGACATGGGCCCTCTCGATGCGGGCTTCGCGGAATCCATCAGTGTGGGCACTACGGTTCGGCGGTGCGTGGGGGCCGTGTATCACCGCAACGTCGATGTGACGGGCGGGGGGTTCGCGGAATACATCGGCTACGGGACGACTGTCGAGGACTGCTACGCGGTCTACGCGCCCTACGCCAGCGCCGTGAACCAAAGCGGCGACAATGGCTGGCGCTACGGCGCCCAAGGCGGCTTCGTCCGGCGCACGACCATCGGCTACAACGCGGACGACCTGCCCATCGCGCGTTGCTTCGCGCTCTGGCCGCTTTCCGAAACCAGCGGCAGCGGGCAGTGGATTTCCGGCGCCTTCTGCGGCGTCACGCCCTACAACACGTCCACCAACTACTTCGAGGACTGCTACCGTCCCGAGGAATCGGCGATCGGCGACTGCAGCAACGCGGACGCGGAGGGGGTGGAAGCGCTGTCGCTGGCGGAGTTCGCGACCGCGACGGCGGCGACGATGCCGAACTACGACTTCGCGAACGTCTGGCACGCGCCGGGCGGTGTCGCCTCCAGCCCGTATCTCGACGCTTCCGTGGACGAGAACACAAACTTCTGGTTTTTCGCGACCATAATCGGCGCGGAGGGCAAGATTCTCATCAACGGCGAGGAGCCCAAGGAAGCGTATCCGGCGGGGGCGGTCCTCACGGTCGAGGCTATAGCCGACAATCCGGAGATGCCGTTCGCCGGTTGGATCGGCGACGGCTTCGCAAACCCGGCGTCGCGTGTCACGACATACACGGTGAAGAACGTCGGCGCGATCGGCGCGAGGTTCTGCACCCCGATCTACACGGTGGATGACTGGACGAACATGGTCCACGGAATCGGCGGCGACTCTTTTTCCGGCGCTGAGGCATTCGCGCTCATGAACGACCTCGACTTCACCGACTACATCGCGAAGAACGGATGGAACTATGTCAGCCCAAGCGGGTTTTACGGCAAGTTCTTCGGGCAGGGGCATACGATCCGCGGCCTCGTCTCGACGAACGGCTACTTCAGCACGACGCGGGCGCTCTTCGACAAGATTGCGGACGGCGCGGAAATCCGCGACCTCACGGTCGAGTCGGCCGTGTATCCGGGCAGCGGCATCAACAACGATTACAACACCGTTTGCATGGCGGGCCTCGTGCGCGAAGTCGGGAGCGGCAGCCTCATCTCCAACTGCCATACGCGCGTCGACTGCCACGGCCAGTTCCCTCCTTGGGCGCAGGATCGTGCCTACGCGACGAGCATGTATTACGGCCTCGCCCGCAACGTCAACGGCACGGGCATCCGCATCGTCGATTGCTCGGTGGAAGGGACGATGGCCGGATGCTCGGAGGTGGCGGGCCTCATCGGATACGCCGACCTCACGGGCGGGGAAATCGCGCGGTGCAGCGCGATGGGCCATTTCAGCGCGACGAACAGCCGGAGCAGTCCCTACGGGCGCGTCTCCGGCCTCGTGGGCGAACTCACGCTCCGGGGCGGCTCGACGGTGCGCGAGTGCTTCGCGGCGGGCGTGGTCGAGGGCGCGTACTACGGGAGCGGCTTCGCTTACCAGATAGCGTTGTGTGACGACCAGTCCACGGTGCGCGACTGCTACTCGACGGCGGAAGTCACCACCCGCGAGGGCGGCGGCATCAACGACTACGGCAACGCAACGGGCTTCGCCCAGCGCATCAACGACAACAACGACGAAGGCGGCGTGACAATCGCCAACTGCTGGTTCGGCGGCACGGCGAGGGCGTTGAGCGAGTACGGCCACTCCTACGGATTCGCGTGGATTCTGGACGGCGACGTGACGTTGCAAAACTGCGCGTTCGTCCAGTCGGGGACTGCGGGCGAGGAGATGGAGGGGACGGCCGGGGTGACGGCGATGGCGAAGGGGTCGCGGCTTTCGGCGGGGTCGTGGGGCGGATACGACATCGGTGGAGCGTGGACGATGGAGGGCGGGAAGACCACGCCGTATTTCGCGTGGTCGCTCGCGGACGGCGCCTTCCGCGTCTTCGCGATGGACGAAGAGCCCGGCACGGCGATTTCTCACCCGGAAACCGCCGGACCCGGCACGCAGGCGGCGGTCGCGGGCGACACGGAGCTCGCGCTGGCGGTGGACACCTGGCTCGGGGCGGCGGGCTTCGCGGACGCGCACGCGCCCGAAACGACGTTCCTCGCCGACAACCACCGGACGCTCCGGTGCAGCTGGAAGGAAGCGGCGGCGCCGGTGAGCAACGTGACACAGAAGGTGACGTTCAACGGGAACGGGGGGACGCCCGCGACGCAAAAGAAGACGTACCGGCAGAACGGCAAGTACGCCCCGCTGGCGGGCGATCCGGCGCTGGCGGACCGCGTGTTCGGCGGGTGGTTCACGCTGCCGGAGGGGGGAACGCAAATCACCACGAATTCGACGGTGACGGCGGTCTCCAACCGGACGCTGTACGCGCACTGGCGCGCCTTCCAGAACGTGACGTTCGAGCCGAACGGCGGGACGTGCGAGCCGCAGGAGGCCGCGTACGAGGTCGGGTTCCCCTACGGGGCGCTGGCGGCGGCGGTGCGCGAGGGGTACACGCTGGCCGGGTGGTTCGACGCGGCCGAGGGCGGAACGCAGGTGACGCCCGCGATGACGGTGGCGGAGCCGGGGGCGAAGACGCTCTACGCGCACTGGTCGGCGAACCAGTACGCCGTCGGGCTGTTCCGGATCAGTGGCACCGGCGGGACGACGAACGTCATGGCGACGTTCGATTCGCCGATGCCGCAAATCAAGCCCCCGACGGGCTACACCGGCCACACCTTCGAAGGGTACTGGACTGAGCGCGACGGCGCAGGGACGAAGTACTACAACGCCGACGGCACGAGCGCGCGCGACTGGGACATCGCGGCGGCGACGAACCTCTACGGGTACTGGCCGGCGAACCGGTACACCGCGACGTTCGACAAGCAGGGCGGCACCGGCGGCTCGTCGAACGCGGCGGTGACGTACGACCAGATCGTTCCCGCCGTCACGATCCCGGCGCGGACCGGCTACGATTTCCAGGGCTACTTCACGGAGCCGAACGGCAAGGGCACCCAGTACTGGCGTTACAACGGCCAGGGCGACGCGTACTGGATGCTGACGGAGGACAGGACGCTCTATGCGTCGTGGTACGCGAAGTTCTACTCCGTGTCCTTCGACAAGCAGGGCGGTTCGGGCGGCTGGTCGAACATCGGCGTGTCCTACGGCGAGATGCTGCCGTTCATGGGCGAGCTGCCGACGAAGGACGGTTGCTCGTTCGGCGGCTACTGGTCCGAGCCGAACGGCGGCGGCGTCCAGTATTACGCCGCGGACGGCGAGCCCCTCCGGAGCTGGACCACGGACGGCAACGGGAGGCTGTACGCGAAGTGGACCCCGAGTTCGACGCCGCTGACGGTGTGGCGGTTCTACTCGAAGAAGTACAGGGGCCACTTCTTCACGATTTCGGAGTCGGAAAAGGACGACCTGATCGCGCACAACCCGAACTGGAAGTTCGAGGGCGGGGCGTACCGGGCGTTCACGAACGAGGTGGCCGGTTCGGTGCCGCTCTACCGGTTCTATTCCAAGAAATACGCCGGGCACTTCTACACCATCGACGAGGACGAGATGTGGGAGGTCCGCAACACGAACCCGAACTGGAAATACGAGGGAATCGGCTACCACGTGTATCCCACAAACGAAATCGCGGGGACCGTGCCGGTGTTCCGGTTCTGGAGCAAGGTCTACAAGCACCACTTCTACACGATCGACGAAGCGGAGAAGGACGACTTGATCGCCCACAACCCGAACTGGAACTACGAAGGCGTCGCGTTCTACGCGCTGCCCTTGGAAGAAGAAGGCGGGCGTTCGGCGGCGGGCCGTTCGGCGGAGGCCGCCGGGAAGGAAAGCTCCGGCGGCGCGGCCGAACCGGTGGTCGTGACGGCGAGCGACGGGTCGGACGGGGCCGCGGCGGCCGACGGGGACGAGGCGACGGCCTGGTCGCCGGCGGACGCGGACGGCTCGTGGCTGGTGCTTTCGTTCGAGGAGGCGCGGAAGGTGGCCGACGTGGTAGTGGCGGGCGAAAACCTGCCGGAGGGGACTCGCATCCTGCTTTCGGAGGACGCGGACGAATGGCTGGAGGAAGTGCCGGGGGTGGCGAGATACGTGTGGGTGGCGTTCCCGGCCGGCGGAGAAATTCCGGTTGTCAGGGAAATCCGGGTCGTTTCCGGCGCGGAATGACGAAGGAGAAGCGGCGGAATGCGGACGCGCGGCGCAAGCCGCGCGTCCTTTTTCGTGGAGTCGAGGCTTGGGGGAATGGGGAGTGCGGACGCCGGGGACGGTGTCCGCCGTGCTGCGGAGGGGAAAAACGCCGGGGGATGGATGACGCGGGCGGAGAATGACGCAAGATCAAGGAAAATACAGGAAAAATTACGGGAAAACAGGATGAATTGAGGAGGGAAAACGGGATGGGCGGGGCGGCAAGCCCGGCGGACGGGGCCTTCCCAAGGGGCGGAAACGGGATTCGGGGAGGGGATGGGTCAGCGGGGGGAGAAGAAGGAGTAGCGGCGGCGGGGGATGGGGGTGAAGGCGTGGCGGACGGACTGGATGCCGGGGGCGAGGCGGGAGACGAGTATGGTGTCGAGGAGGCGGCGGAGTTCGCCGGGGGTGTCTTCGGCGGCAAGGCGGACGGTGCCGTCGTGGAGGTTTTCGATTTCGCCGGTGACGGAGGGAAAGCGGTCGCCGACGATGCGGAGGACGGTCCAGCGGAAGCCGACGCCCTGGACGTCGCCTTCGAAGACGGCGTCGAGGCGGTGGAGGGTGGAGGGGGTTGTCACGGGGCGGGGGCGCAGAGGTGGCCGGCTTCGGTGCGGAGGCGGAGACGGGCGATGCGGGAAGGGAGTTCGCCGGCGGGGGCGGCGGCGTAGGCGCGGCGGACGGAGTCGAGGGAGACGGGGTGTCGGACGAGGAGGCGGAGGAGGTCGTCGTCGGGCATGAGGCGGTAGTCGGGTTCGCGGGGGGGCGGGGGAACGCGGGCGGGCGGGTCGAAGAGGGGGGCGGCGGCGGCGAGGGCTTCGGGGGAAAGGGGCGGGATGCGGAGTCCGGCGAGAGGAGGGCGGATGGCGGTGTTGAGGTCGATGGCGTCGGGGCGGATGGTGCGGGCGAGGGCGGCGAGGGCGCGAAGCTGCGCGGGGGAATCGTTCCAGCCGGGGAGGAGCATGACTTCAAGCCAGATGGTGCCGGGGTATTCCGCGCGGAAGAGGCGGGCGCCTTCGACGAGGTTGGCGAGGGTGATGCCGGAGGCGGGGCGGTGGAGGCGCCGGAAGGTTCCTTCGTCGGGGGCGGAGAGGGTGATCTTGACGAGGTCGGCTTCGGCGGCGCCGCGGCGCACTTCGGGTAGGTGGAGGAGGGTGCCGTTTGTGAAAAGGGCGGTTTTCGGGGCGCCGGTGCGGCGGACGCGGCGCAGGATTTCGCCGAAACGGGCGTGGAGGGTGGGTTCGCCGGAGCCGGAGAGGGTGACGATGTCTTCGGTGCCGCCGGAGGTTTTCCAGTGGTCCCATTCGGCGAGGATTTCGTCCGTCGGGACCCATTCGCGGCGTTCGGCGGTGAGGGCGTCGGTGGGGGCGACCTGGCAGAAGACGCAGTTTTGGGTGCAGGTCTTGAGGGGGATGAGGTCGAGGCCGAGGGAACGGCCGAGGCGGCGGGAGGGGACGGGGCCGAAGAGGTGGCGGAAGGGGGCGGCCATGGACTCAGCCGACGGGGCGCGGGCGGAAGGTGGAGGTGCGGGCGAGTTCGGCGAAGAGTTCGCGTTCGCGGTCGGTGGGGTGGTCGGGGATGGCGATGCGGATGGTGACGAAGAGGTCGCCGCGCTTTCCGGTGCGCTGGGGGAGGCCGTGGGCGGGGATGCGGAGGCGGGAGCCGCCCTGGGTGCCGGGGCGGAGGTTTACCATGGCGGTGCCGTCGGGGGTGGGGACGGCGATTTTGGCGCCGAGGACGGCTTCCCAGGGGGCGACGGGGAGGGTGAGGTCGAGGTCGTGGCCGTTGGGGCGGAAGACGGGGTGGGGGAGGAGCTTGAGGGTGATGTAGAGGTTGCCGCCGTCGGGGCTCTGGCCGGCGAGGCGGATGCGGGTGCCGTCGGCGGCGCCGGCGGGGATGCGGATCTTGAAGGTTTTCGGGGTCGGCGGGGTGCCGGGGAGCTGGAGGGTGACGGTCTGGGGTTCGCGGGAGAAGAGGTCTTCGATGCGGATGGGGAGGGTGGCTTCGAAGTCGTTGCCGCGGGGGACGAAATCGGCGCCGGGACCGGCGTCGGGGCCGGGGGCGCCGCCGAAGCCGCCGAACCCGCCGAATCCGCCGAAGGGGTTGGCGGCGGGGCCGCCGCGGGTGCGGGAGGAGGAACGGCGGGCGCGGGGGCCGCCGCCCATGCCGCCGCCGTTCATGCCGCCGAAGATGGCGGAGAAGAAGTCGGAGAAGTCGGAGGGGAAGCCGCCGCCGTCGCCGCCGAATTCGAAGTGGATGTTGCTTCCGCCGGGACCGCCGAATCCGCCGAAGCCGGGGGGCGGGGTGAAGTCCTGTCCGGATTTCCAGTTGGGGCCGAGGGCGTCGTAGCGTTTGCGTTTTTCGGGGTCGGAAAGGACTTCGTAGGCTTCGTTGATTTCCTTGAAGCGGGCTTCGGCGTCGGGGGCCTTGTTGACGTCGGGGTGGTATTGGCGGGCGAGGCGGCGGAAGGCTTTTTTGATGTCGGTGTCCGAGGCGGTGCGGGGGACGCCGAGGAGGGCGTAGTAGTCGAGGTATTTCATGGGTTGTTTGCCTCAAAAAAACGGTTTTCCGGGTAATCTGTCGTTTTTGCCAAGGTTTGGCAAAAACGGACATTTTTTGCCAATGCTTGGCAAAACGGGTTCCGGCGATTTGCCAAGGTTCGGCAAAAAGAGGGGAAATTTGCCAAGGCTTGGCAAACGGTCAGCGGAGTTTGCGGACGTCGTCTTCGAGGTCGTGGATGCGTTCTTCGAGGCCTTTGAAGGAATTGCGGTCGGTGACGGTGCGGCCGAGGCGGTCTTCGAGTTCCTTGACGCGGGCTTCGAGGGCGTCGCATTTGGCTTGGAGGGCGTCGAGGCGGTCGTCGTAGCCGGCGTCGGTGGAGACAACGTGGGTGTGGGTGTGGACGTGGGCCGGTGCGGCGGGAGCGGCGGCCGGCGCTTTCGCGGCGGCGGGTGCCTTCGGCGCGGATTTGATCGGGGGGAGAGCCAAGGCGGCGAGAGGGAGGAAAGCGAGGATGGCGGCAATGGCGAGACACGTTTTTTTCATGGGCGGTTCCTTTCGGTTGCGGGGAAGTATAGCGCGGGGGGACGCGGTGGGCAAGGGGGCGGGGTTTGGGAATATGGGGCTTGTGCGAAAAGCGTTGGAACGGAAGGTCCCGCTTTGGCAATGCCGAGATGGATTTTGGTTCGACGGGCAAAAAGCGCTGGGGGGACAATCAGCGGCGCAGGGGCGGGGATTTTTGGAGGAGGGCGAGGTGGCGGAGGAGTTTTTGGCGTTCGGGTGAGGATGGAAGTCGCTTCAACGCGGCCACCAAAGCCGCTCCACGGGTGCGGAATTCGGCGGTCAGGCGGTCCATTTCGGATTTCGGCCCCCCTTGTTTCAAGATTAAGTGATTTTCAAGCTTTTTCGATGGAAATCGGATGATGTTCATCCGCTTTTCGGCGAGCTTCTGGAGCCCGGAAAAGGTCGTTCCTTCGGCCAGAAATCCGTCGAGGTGGCGGCGGGCGGCGGTGATGGCGGCGGCGAGGGCAGGGTTGGTGGTGAGAGTCGAGATTTCGGGGGCGTCGGGCAAAAGCCACTCGAGGGGGACGTTCGCTGGGGCGCCGCAGATGGTTTTTAGGCGGGAGGCGAGTTTTTTCCACGCCATGGCCGTGGTGTAGGCGACGGTGGGGCAGTGGTCCTGTAGCCAGCCTTTGATGCCGCTGTGGCGGGCGATGATTTCGCGGCGGCCGGAATGCGGGTATTCCCTGAAAACAAAGGAGTTGTCGACGGAGGGTTCGAGGTCGAGGAGGCGGGAGCCGAGGCGGAGGCGGTCGAGGAGGGTGCGGGGTTTGAGGGTCCAGATTTCGTCGATGTCGGCGGGCGCGGGTGTGCCGCGGAGGGAGGGAGTGGGGCGGAGCTCCTTCATGC
>Ga0310786_10004694_pt1 | contig 18889 bp, 21 predicted proteins | sample AusTroGonzalo_MG_FD_203881 | JGI IMG/M metagenome (GOLD analysis project Ga0310786, IMG submission 203881) | Bovine rumen microbial communities from tropical cattle in Woodstock, Queensland, Australia - Gonzalo_03 (v2) (version 2) | ecosystem: Host-associated > Mammals > Digestive system >... | reverse complement strand
CGTAGATCTTATCCAGCTCGTCTTTAACGTATGGCCGAATGCAGCTCACATAGTTCAAAATCTCCTTTTGGATATGAGAAGTGTCCACCATATCTTCCTGCAACATTTCCCTCAAGGTCTTATCTCCCAACTTTTTGCCCGCAGGCTTCTCTATCAATGCCTCTTTCAAAATCGCCTCGCCCGTCTCGGTAGCTGTGATATGGAAAGTGTTGTTAACGGTGGTGGCACGAGGGTTCACATTGTAGGCCGTACCTATGTGAATAACCGTATGAGGATGCTCTGCCCCTTCATCATAAACGTATATGTCTTCATCTTTATTCATAGATTTCAAAAGTAATATTGCATTCAGTTTAAGTCTTAAAACATTAGTTTTTATTGCCTGAAACCTGAAAGAAAATATCCACAGGTTTCTTCCTTGGTTTCACCCTGCGACCGGTTGTAGTTTTGCCGTCGAATTCAGTCGCGAGGGACTTGTTACAGGTTTCAGGTTTCAAGTTTCAGGTTTCAAGTTTCAGGTTTCAGGTTTCAGGTTGCTAGCGCCCGACACTTAAACTCTTAAACCACTGGATTCACAAAACAAATTTTCTAACCTTATTAAATTAATGTATGATGAAAACACGAACTTCTAATCCGATGCTCACGCCTCATTTCGCGCTGCGGGAGTTCACCGAGAGCCCTACGGCCAAGAAGCTGGGCATCGACAACAGCCCGCCCCAGGAGGCGGTTGACAATCTGAAGCGCCTCTGCGAAGGCACCCTCGAACCTCTGCGCGAGGAGCTGCAGCTGCCCGTGGTCATCACCAGCGGCTACCGCTGCAAGGTCTTGAACGACTTCCTCATCCACGCCGCCCGCCAAAGCCAACACCAATTTGGGTATGCGGCAGACTTCTACGTGGTTTCAGGTTCCAAGTTTCAAGTTTCAGGTTCCAGGTTTCAGGTTTCAGGTTCGCGACGCGAGCTGCTGATCCGAGCCTTCCGCCTTATCATCACCAGCCCGAAGATTGACTTCGACAAGCTGATTCTCTATCCTAACTTCATCCACGTGAGCTACGTGTCGCCCCAGGCCAATCGCCACTCTGTTATGCTGGCCGAAGCCAACGGGAAGTACCGCGCTGTGACGCGCGCTGATGCGCTGGTTAGGAGTTTAGAAGCTTAGGGGCTTATTAGTTTCAAGTTTCAAGTTTCAAGTTTCAAGTTTCAGGTTTCAAGTTTCAAGTTTCAAGTTTCAAGTTTCAAGTTTCAGGTTTCAGGTTTCAAGTTTCAGGTTTCAAGTTTCAGGTACTAGGAGCTCCACATGAAGCAAGAAGCCAAAATCTAATCCCATTTTCATTAACCAATAAAATCTTTTCAAACATTAAAAACCAACAACAATGGCTAGAATTAAACAAATCGGCCCTGGCCGAAAGACTTCCGGTACCATCGACGGTATCACCTATGTAACCCGCAACGGAAAGACCTATGTCCGTTCCACTCCCACCATGCCCGTGAGTGCTTACCGCACCACTGCGGCCTTGAGGCGTCAGGCCATCTTCAAGATGATTCAGATGCACTTGAAGTTCCACCTGCGCACCCTGCGCCAAACCATCACGCCCAAAGGCAACGGTTCGGCCTCCAACCGCTACTACTCGCTCAACCACAAGGCCTTCGCCTTGGCATTGGCCGACCTGGCCGACCGTCTGGTGGCGGGCGAGGACATCAGCCTCACCGATGTGGAGACTGCCATCAGCGCCTATGCCGCCGAGCATCCCACTTCCATCCGTATCGCTTCGCTGAGCGGCTACCAGGAGGTGTTTCTCACCGGTGCCTGGCCCGACACCATCACCCTCAACGCCTTCGCAGGCGACTCTACCGTTATCATCATCGTCTCCGAGAACGGCACCACCACTACTATTGCTGCCGATGGCACCACCACGGTGACCACGGGTTCAGGCGGCTCTTCGACGGGCTCAGAAACCGGTGGCAGTGGCTCTGGTTCGGGTTCTCAGACGCCCACGGTGACGGCTCCTACCATCTCGGGAACCACTCCGTTTGCTGAGACTACCACGGTGACGATGAGCGCTGAATCGGGTGCTTCCATCCACTACACCACTGACGGCTCCGTGCCTACCAGCAGCAGCACTCAGTACACCGAGGCGCTGACCCTCTCTGACACCACCACCGTGAAGGCCATCGCCGTGAAAGATGGTGTGAGCTCTTCGGTTGCCACCAAGACCTTCACCAAAGGCTCGGGTGAAGGAGGAGACGGTGATGTGAGCTAAGGGCTGATTAGTTTCAGGTTTCAAGTTTCAGGTTTCAGGTGTTCACCACATGGAACTTGAAACCTGAAACTTGAAACAAATTTTTATTTACAATTAAAATTTTATAGTTATGAAAATCAAACTCAAGAAAGAACAGATTGACGAAATCGTAAACAATCCTCAGAAGGCTGCAGAAGCCGGTATCAAATTGAACGACCCTTGGTGGGTGATTGTGCTTAAGGTGCTCGCCTACATCATTGGTCTCCTCCTTGGTGGCGCCATCACTACCAGTTGCGCCTCACACTTCTTCTAAACCTTCGGGTTTCAAGTTTCAATTGTTTCAGGTTTCAGGTTTCAGGTGCTCCCCACTTGGAACTTGAAACATGAAGCTTGAAACTCTTAAGCTTCTAAGCTCCTAAGCTCTTAAACCCTTAAACTTTCAAACTTTTAACCCCATTAAACCCAATGTCATGCGTCAAATCCGTTTCATTATTGTCAATGACTCATCTGCTCAAGTTAGCGGTAGTGAGTCTCGTCGTGGCCACGTGTCTAACCTCGGATACCACTTCACGATTAGTGGTGAAGGCCACATCAGCAATCCACTCAACATCGGTCTGCCCGGAGCTTTCTTCAAGCGCAAGACCCTCGTCACCAACAACTACCACCAGTGTTCCATCGGAATACATCTTGGATTCAGACTGGAGGACTCAACCCCCGAAGCGCGTGCTGCACTCATCCGCCATCTGGACAAGCTCCGCAATAAATTTCCCAACGCCATGATCTTCGGCTTCTCGGAAATCAGCGGCGACTACTTCCGTGTGAACCCCGAGATGAACCGCCTTCGCCAGGAGATGAGTGAGATTTGGGAAGATGGATGATGGATGATGTAGAATGTAAGATGTTTTATATTATAATCCGCGGGGGATTAACCGAAAAGGAAGGTGGATGAATACCTTGTGAGATTGCGATTAGTTTTTCTTTTTTCTTTTATCTGGAACCATTGATAGTATGTCTTGTATCTGATTACTATCAAAATGCTTTTGCATTGGCACATCCAATTTTTCCAAAATATCTTTCAATAATTTCTTTGGCGGATCAATTGTATGTTGATGTTTCGTTCTAATTGCGAACTCATCTTTTTGAGAAATTACTGGACGATAGAGCTTAATATAGCTACTACCATAAGCTCCTTTATAACGGACCAATTCAGGCTGTTTTAATCCATTATGAGTAATGTTATCGTTTGCAATACCTGGATAACTATCAATGTACACAATTCTACGAACACCAATTTGGTATAACTTCTTTGAACATAACTCGCACGGGCTGTCGGTAACATAAATAATACCATTCATCAAAGGTTCACCACCATATTTCACCATTTGCATCATAGCATTCTCTTCAGCATGTAGTGACCGGGTTTGTGTTTGGTTTACATCACCTGTGTATTTATTGTCTAATGTACGGAAACAATAGGGGGCAGCTAGTCCTTTTATAGCTTCGTCATTAAAGTCAATTGTCCCAAAATCTTTCCTAATACAATCTCTAAAACACTTGTTTTCATATCTCTGCACCTCCATACTTCTTTCAAATTCGCTATACATCATTTCATCCTCTGTGTCATAGCTCTTTTTTATATGGTCTCTTAAATCACGCAATCCACAAGGAACTTGTCCAAATGGCACATCATTCCACCCAATAGTTCTTATTGCATGGTATTGATTCGTGATTACAGCTCCCACCTGCCTTGAAACGCAACTGGAATTAAGGCGAGCTGTATAGGCAACAGCCATGCAGCGTTCTTCAGGACTCGGAGCTATCAATCCGGGATGTAAGATTAATGAAGCATATTTCATCCATTGCTCCTCGATGCTACTAAAACTATAATCAGTAGCATCTGGATCTTCATCAAGATTAGTAATGTGAATTTCGGCATCAGCAATACACAACTCAGTATTGGGGAATGAAAGATGACCTTCTTCGTATTCTTTTCTGTCTGCCTCATAATCGGTTATTCTTCTAATAGCCAATCTCGTCAGCTCTCTATCTTTGTCATCCAGAATATTCAGTTTTTTCTCGATAAACTTGTTTCTTTGATCGTCATCACTTCCAACTGCAATAACATAGAAGGCATTGTAGCGTTCCTTCATATAGGACAATTCCGTAGAATTACGAATAGAATCAATCACGAATCTACGCTGATCGCCACGTTCACCCTTACCTTTTATCAATCGGTTTGCCAAGTTAATAATGCAGAAAACATGTTCGTAAGTCTTGGCTTTCTTTGCTTCCTCTATTGTACTCATAGGATTGCCACAAGTTCTGATTACAGAAGCAAACCTATGATAAAAGAAGCATGTTCTATAATAGTCTTTTTGCGTCAAAACGTCGGTGACAGATTGATACCATTGGCTGAAGGAACTTTTTTCATCAAAAAAAATCTCAGCCAGTTTTTTAGCATCATCACCCGTGGCATCTGTATAATCATCGCAATAGTTATTAATGATTTCTTGTGCAAGATTACCATACTTGAATTTCTCTACAAGAGCTTTTATTTCATCATCCGACAGATTAGGATGTTTTGAACAGTAGTCTTTATCAAAATCTGGATCATACTTACTTGAGATATATTTGTCTTTAAATATCTCAAAACATTGTTCTTTCAAATAGTCATTTGAAAACTCCCGTCCATCAGATATCGTCTCTTTAAGGTTTAGCAAGGCAAAGAACCAACAAACCTTTGAATACTTAATAATCGTATATGGTATATAACGCTCTTTATAGAAATTGTAGCAAATGGAATACTTACGATGAAATACCAGTTGGCCTATTGTCTCATTATTGGTTGCTCCAGACTTATACAACTCATCATTATTGATGGTTTTTGCAGGATGAGTCAAGGTAAACGTAACAGGCTTTCTAAGTCTTTTCGCATCAAGGATTACATCACGACTTTCTTTGCTCATTATCTCTGCAAGATACGAGCAACCCGAGCCTTCCAACCCTGTTAAAGCAAGAATTGAAAAGTTCTTCTTCAGACCATATATACGTTCAATTGATTCTTCCATATTGGCATTATCTTTGTGATGAAATACAAATACAATGTTTATTGGGACTACTCATTCTCAACAACTACAGGACCTTGATATGTCCATCTTAAATGAATCTTGCTAAACAGTTCCTGCTGATAGGTCTCCCAGTATTCCATAGCATCCTTCTTCTCTGCTTCTCTGAACCACGAAAAATTATCAGAACATATGGTAATGTTGTTTTGGGTTAAATAACCTATCAGTGTTTCATCGCTCTTACTTGATGCATAACGTTTCTTTGCTTCATTGTATGCCCAGCGCGAGAACAACTTGCCATTCACAATTTGGTCACGAATCTTCTGATTCAACAACTCGTCAGGAAACAGCGCATTGCCTTTATTAACCCGTTCAACAATCAATTGATTAATTGTGGTATCGTGGCGGAAGAAGGTTTTCTGAGCTATGTTGTTGAAGTTCTCCCCTTGTCTCATCTTGCAGACATAAGCACTCTGACGACCAGGGCGCGAAAGGGGCTGCATACCCACCACATCAATCCGCTGATGTTTTGCCGCCTCACCAGGCAGCGGTATCTCGTTGTAGAGATAAAACACACCGTAAGAATTTTGGTCGATGTCGGTTAACGGCGAGTAAGTATCGGTATCAGCATCGTAGGTTGTTGCCGCAAAGAAAGCTGCCGTATAGGGATTAAGCGTCAAATCCATAAACTCGGTCTTAATACCATAGTGTTGCGCCATGCCATCGAATCCTACCCTGAAAGGTATCTGTACCCAGTTTCCATCGGGAGCCTTTGCGCAAACACTGTTGGCAAACAGGTTGGTGACAGGGTATTCCAGCATCATCCGCTCCATCTCACAACGTTTCACACGCTCAACAAACATCTTTTCCTCATCCATATCCTTGCGGTAGAGGCTCGGACGGCAGTCTTCGTGATAGCTACTCTCGCCACGATAGTAGGAATGTTGCGCTGGAGAGAGGGGCATCAAAATATGGGTGCCATCTTCCATCATTATCGGCTCAAACATGCCTTTATGCGCCCGCGTTGGAAACAGCCCTGCATAACGGCTGTTGTTCACTCTCTCTTCAATAGCCTTCTCCCCTTCCAGATAATGGTTCACAATATCAAGCAATGTAGGCAGTTTGGCAATTTCCTTTGGTGTCAATCTATTAATAGTTTCCATCAGTGTTGTTTTAATCTAAAAACATTATCTGCCGCATGCGCGTTTTATACCATAAATAGGGTTCCCACAGTTGTCGTTCGTTTACCAGTTGCTGTAGCTCATCGGGAACCAAGTCAACTAATGACTCGGGCTGGCTATGAAGATTATACTTAGTCATGAGCGATGAAAACTCATCATCTGATAGTTTGGAATAATACCTGTTATGAGCCATATTGAAAGCAGCTTCTGAAAAAACTGCATTTTCAGTCACTATGCGTTTAGCCTTCAAACCAAGAATCTCATGCGGCTGTATGTTGTTTGACTGATTAAAGAGCTTATAGATAATGCCGGTGCATTTAGAATCAAACTTAAAACGTATAGCCGTGGCCATGGTATCAAAATCCTGTTTGGGCTCCATCTTCACAACATAACCTGCTTGCAACACGGGGCGCGACTGCGGCTGCATACCTATAGGACGAAATGCGGCATTGGGCTCATATTGAGGCGTTGCTTGATAGCGATAGAACACACCAGTATCGTCATCAGCATGCTTCACGTAATCGTCGTGTTCGTCAGATGCGGTTGCATGATAATCGCAACAAGCGAAGAATGCCGCCACCCATTTATCGACCGTCACATCCAAATATTCTGTCTTAATGCCGTAATGTTGCGCCAAGGCTTCCTCATCGATATTCAGACTATGGTGCTCAACTTCCCCATTATGCATTTTGTGGAACATACCGTCTTCGAAAAGCTGAGCCGAAGGGTGCTTTTGCAGCAATAGTGAAAATTCACATAACTTGACGCGCTCCACAAACTGTTCTTGATCTGTGAGACTCCTATAAAGTGTCGGGTAGCAAGGGCTATGCAGTTTGGTTTGCCCTCTATAGAACAAGTGTTTCACCAGACCTTTGGGGAAATGTGTGATTTCACCTTCCGTGTTCACTACCGCCTCAATTATACCATCACGTTCGTGAGCCATGCCAAAAACGAAACTTAGTTTACTGGCATTATCATAATGGACAGCGTAACGCTCCTCATCGTAGCAAACTAGTTCCAACACCTCAAAGATATTAGGCAAGTGTTCTTTATCATTTTCATCCAAGCAGCCATATTGTTTTGTCAATAACGACATGCTGGCATCGAATGAAGGGTAGATATCCTCAAGTCTGGCATCATTCTCGGCATCAATCACATGGTGCTCATTCTTAGCCAATACATCATCTTGAGGCTCTTGTGCCGGCTCGTTTTCTATCACCTCATTAACCGCCTTCTCTACAGGTGTTTTCGCAGCGGGAGACTTTCGAGCAGGAATCATCAAATGATCGGTGATTTTAGCAGCGGCTTCGTTGAAAATTTTTGCTCCTTCGGGATCAAGTTTTTCGTAAGTCACTGCGACCAAGAGGTATTGCACCTTGATGAAAGCATGGGTAAACTTCTCTAACTCAGTATCGCCCAGTTTCTTGAACAACATATGTGACTTCCAGAAGAACGAGAGCGACAGGGCTGGAAATCTACGCTGACAAAGAACTGCTATTAGCATATAGTCGCAAGCCAACACATTAGGTTCAACAAACTGATTGCGCTTGCCAATCAGATCGGCCAACATATCAAAAACAAAGTAGATATCCTCTTGCACCTTGCCAAAATAAAGCGTCTCCATCACATCTACCATTCCAAAAGCCCCCTCCTGCACATAACCATGGTTCATCATCACCATAGTGTGGTTGAAGGCATACAGATAATTCAACACCGGGGGCATTTTCCCGGGCTTGTAAACCACCCTGTTTTTCGTTCCCACCATCTGCATCAGTTCCGCATCCAAAAGGTCAGCTTCAGGCAGATTGCCCTTTATCAGACAATCAGCCAGCTTCTCATTCAGTTGCTTAAACTTATCGATATCAATTACACACTTGGTCATTTGCTACGACTTAGATGTTCAAAGGACATACAAGGATTACGCAAGGATTAACTTTTGGCAGGGTGACTAGCCATATCTTGGACAGCCATCTGCTGCATGCTATTTATCATATCTACTCTTTTTTTCTTCATTCATTGGATTTAATTCATGATAAGGATCATAGAACATAGGATATATAGCAGCATTGTCACCAATAAAAAAGTAAATCCTCGGAGCTCTCACCTTGTTGGCTCTATCAGCAATCACACCCTTATCTTGATAAAGCGCAAAATGAAAGAAAGGGGGAAGCACTTCATGTTTTTTCAAAAGATTCTCGCCAAAAACCTTTGCTAATTCGTCATACAATTTCTGTCCCTTAGAAATAGGATTGGGATACATGTGCCATTCTTCCTCTTTATTATTGTTCAAATCTCGAAATTCACCAATTGGGATCTCAGCTAGAATTTTCATTGATTCAAAATAAGCTTTGGCATCTTTATTATCCAATATATTTTGACCAAAACCATAATCACCATTCATCTGCAAATATTTGTAACACACATTTGGATAATGGAAGTTGTTGTCTCTATAGGCATCTTCATCCCAATGCTTACCAAAAGTATATCCTTCATCAATCTCTCTAACCGATGGGAAACTATAGCTCATTTTTTCTCTAACAAAGAGTTGTAAAAATTATACATTGATTCCTTGGTAATCTTGTTGTTCGAGTATTCAAAAGGAGGAATCCCGTTTCTGGCTTCATTCCAAGGTTTTTCCGAGTGTGTCAGCATCACAAGTCTGTCGTGATCCATCACACCATAATGTTTATAAACAGCCTCCAAAAAGTTCCACTGTTCCTGCTCAAGATTCATCCTATTATGCAACTCTTCCACCTCAGAGGCAAGCGTATCTTCGTTGAGTCCCAAATACTGTGGAGTGATTTGGTCGTAAATGCCCAAATCTCTATACAAATCGTATATTTCACGATACACAGGTCCATTTACCCATGCTTCTGGTTCCTCTTCAAACAAGGTATGATTGTTGAAATATGCCAAATGCCATGCCTGAATATAATACACAAGCTTTTGTAATTTCAGCGGGCTGATACTCAACCCCATCTGCTGCAACCGCAACACGGTGTATCTTGCAACATCAAGCAATGATGCTTGCCTTAATTCTTCCATATTTGATTTGTTTTTATTGTTTGTTTCAGGGATAAATAAATGATATTGAATTATACATAGACCACTTCGTTTAATATGGTTTGGCCGATGTAGGGGCTGAGGCCTTTGCGGGTGACAACGTCAACTTTGTCGCGCTTGAAGCTGTCTTGCAGCATTTGGCAGGCGTTGAGGAAGTTGAGGTAGGTTTCCTTTTCAGCATCAAAGTCGAGAAGGATGTCGATGTCGCTGCCCGGCTGGTATTCATCGCGCACGGTTGAGCCAAACAGACCTAACTGGACTACCCCTATGGCTTCCAGCTGATCTTTCAACTGTCTCAAATGCTTTAATGCTGTGGATTTTTTCATTGGTATATTACCGTTCAATTTTTCTTCTTCAACGTTAATTACTATGAATCTCTCATTAATTATCCCGTTAATTGGATATGCTTCGTATCGAAATCTTAATTAATGAATAATTTACGGCTAATTTATGGTAATTAACGTTATTTATTCTACTATGACTTTTTTTCAATAATACCATCCGCTGCGTCAGCGAACTTCGAGAGGTCAAATTTTCCTTTTATGTCACACAAATTTCACAGATTTTCGCTGCGCGATAGCTATTTCAACTCTTTCATATTGTCAAATCTGAGTTTAACCCCTGTTCGAACAAGAAACTTGGCAGAAATGTTCTTTTTCATTGCATTGTCGGACGGGACCGTAGGGTTAAAAACTGCATGTGCTTCGACTGGAATAACTGAGGTTAGCTTCACACCTACTTTAGAACATCGCTCCTTGACATCCATAACAATTTTCTGCAGCTGTTCACTTGCTTTATGATAGTTATCGAAGATGGCTTCTTGCGAACTGTTGGACGCATTGGTCTTAAACTCTATGAACTCCATCTCATCCGTTGTAATGACAGCACAATCGCACTTGGAGGTCTTTTCGTATATTACGCCATCAATATGCCATAAGAAAACATCCTTGTGGTTTTTATTCACCAATTCAAAAACCTTGTCTCGTCCGAGGCCTTTTGTGTCATTCACATACACAACATGACCTGCCTCCGCATCATCATATACAAACAACTGTCCTCTGGTTTCACATTCAAACAGTTTATCCAACCAATCCTCATCCTTGGATATACGCTGAAACAATTCAAATTCACTGAAGGCCTCTTTCAGTCGCAAACAGTTTATCGCCTCAAAATCCATAATCCGCCGCCCTATTTATTGTGCTCCAGGAGTACGTCTTCCAACTTACTAAATTCTTCACTCAACAGCAAAGACACGCCATCCAAGGCATTACTATCAATCATACCTGTCTCTGGGTCAACAACCGATTTGCAATAAAAGCCCTTGCCATTCACGGATTCGCCTAAGGAATAAACCGAGCATTCTTCCAGTGTTAAGAAACAATCCTTGTCAATGACCTTAGAAAGCTCTTCTTTTATTCCTTCACCATATTGCTTTACCATCAAACCTGCAAACAGGGAATTATTCAAAGCGGAGAGGAGATACGGGCTATGGGTGGTTATCGTCAATGTCCGCCCATCGCTGTTGACCGTCTTAAGAATGTGTCTTAATAAAGCAACCTGCTTATCGGGAAACAAATTCGTCTCCGGTTCCTCAATAACGAAAGAAGAGTATTCCCTTTTATTGACTGCATACTGGAGTACCAGCAAAAGAGGCATTGTTGACTGAATACCCGAGGAGGCATAGGACAAATGATATCTCTGACTACTATTATAATCTGTGAAATAATCGTCTGATCCATCGTATTCGTATGACACATTCAGAAGCGAAGAATCGTATTTACTGTATGTTGACTTTGCATTTTGGTACTCCAAGGAAAAGCGGAGCAGATTCTGCGGTATTGAGTCCCTGACAAGATTAAGGGCCAGCAATGCTTTGCTGAAGAAGGAGAAGAAATTCCGCTCAGCAGGGATATAAATGGAGTTAACGGCCAACTGTTTTAATGAAGATATGACTTCTTGAAGTTCAACTCCTTTAGCATTGTCTAGCACAGCTTTTACTTGATTAATAAATTGCTCTTGATGATAAATAGGTTTTAAGTCAATGAGCATCCGAGGTATCTCTTCTTTGTCAGATACACTGATTTCCCCCTTGGTAAAAGAGGTAACAACTTCATCCTTATTGATTGTCAGGACAAGGTGAATATCTTGTTCAATCCACTCATACCGAATATGATATTCTCCCTTGCTATAGATGTCCAAACCATAGGTTTTCAATTGTTCAATCCAACCTAAATGATCAGTACTAATAACCATACTCAGAGAGTAGATGTCTGTCATGATGGTTATCAGCTTCGCAATCGTGCTCTTACCGATAGACTGCTCACCAATAAGCAAATTGACGGCCTTGAGTTCCAATTCCGCATTTAAGACTGGTCCAAAATTTTTAATTGTCAACTTTCTCATAATGCCTTTCAAGACAAAATGCTATTAATTATTAACCTATAATGCTAATATACAATACGGTACTCTGCAAGATTCATTCTGACTTCACGAACGAATAATCCATGATGGGTCTCCATCTTTACCTGCTTGTGGGCATGTCGCCACTCCAACCGTGACCGAGGTCCCAGTGCTCGTCGAAGACGAACTCGAAGTACGGCAGGGAGAACTCCTTCTCTAGCAGCTCGGTGAGCTCGTCTTGGATGGGTTCGGCCCAACGGCCTACGAGGACGATGAACTTGTCGATGGTCCAAGCCACGCGCCCGCGAGGAATCTGGGTATAATCACCCTTAAACTTGGTTGCTTCGTGTTTCGCTTGCGCACGGAAGTACTCTTTTGCCCATATTTGCCGATGCAGCTGGGGATAATTGATAAATGGAACACCTTTATCCGCTGCCTCCTCCACCTCTCGCGGTGTCAGTTCTTTTTTACGCACGCCAAACAGAGCATGATCCACTGGATCATACCAGAAGATTCCAATGCACGGCATCTGCTCGTCAAAGGACTTCATATCGGCCATTTGGGCCTGGCGTTGTTGATCAGAGAGTTCAGTCATGAATGTTAAAGGGTTTCAGGTTTCAAGTTTCAGGTTTAGGAGCTTAGGAGCTTAGGAGCTTAAAAGTTTAAGGTTTAAGGTTTATTGTTTAAGGTTAGAAGGTTAGAAGGTTAAAAGTTTAGGAGCTTACAAGCTTAGGAGCTTAAGATGCTGCTGCGCAGCTTTGTTGTTGCTCGAAGAAAGTGGCCTTCGGATTTTCTTTTTCAACGTTAATTATCGTGAATGGCTCATTAATTTTATCATTAATTTGATTTGCTGCGCAAATTAACGGATAATTATATGGCTAATTTGTGGTAATTAACGTTTATATTTGACTATTCCTTCACTTCATACGATTCCACAAACTTGAGTGCGCTAATCACTTTGTTTGTATGGAACGACAACTGGTCGTATGTCTTGTAAGCGCGGAGCTGAGCGATGGCAGCGGGGGCATCTAGGACGCCGCTCTCGTAAAGATTCACCGTCGTGAAGACCTTGTCGTTGGCGACGGGACCAAAAACCAAGTCATAGTCGTGTTTGACGCCTTTTCGGCTATCCACCACAAAGTTCAGCCACGACTCATCCACACCATGAAACTCCCGAATCTTCAATTCTGGATTTGACAGCAAAGCATCATCAATCTCATAAACTGACACTATCCTTTTGGGTGCCTTAGTCCGATCTTGCTTGATCATTGTCCAATTCTCAGCCTGTTCAGCCTGGGTGGTAGTATAGAAGCCTTTGCCGAAGTCTGTTTTCTTTCGACCATAACGGAGGCTTGGTTTGCGCACTTCGAATACAGATCCGTGATAAAGTCTCATTTCTTTTTCCTCCTGTCTATGAATCGCTGTAGTTCATCCAACACGTAGCCTGTACCTTGGGTATGAAGCAAATCATAATGCTTAAGCAAAAATTCATCAGCACCATATTCCTTAAATAGCGCCAATGCCTGCAATCCACTTATCCCTTTGCTTAACGCATATTTTTCTAATGTATATGTATAAAACTCGAATGCTGACCGAGAAACTTCAAGGACCATCTCCTTGCGACGAATCTCAAACTCATCGAACAACGCCTCTGAGCTCAAATACCACCATTTAGCACCCTCATTGTAAAGTTCTTTATACATGGGGTTGGAATAAATATACAATAATGCCTCATACAATGATATTTTTCTTTTTTCTGCAATGTATTCAGCCAGATTGGCAATCTTAACAGGCACTATGTTTTCTTCGTAGACACCCATGGGGTTTAAGGTTTATGGTTTAAGGTTTATTGTTTAAGGTTAGAAGGTTAGGAGGTTATTAGTTTCAAGTTTCAAGTTTCAAGTTTCAGGTTTCAAGTTTCAGGTTTAGGAGCTTAGGAGCTTAGGAGCTTAGGAGCTTAGGGGCTTAGGGGCTTAAAAGTTTAAGGTTTATTGTTTAAGGTTAGAAGGTTTCAAGTTTCAAGTTTCAGGTTTCAAGCTTAGAAGCTTAAGACGGAAAAAGGTCAACCCTTATGGTTAGTTTGATCAATCACCTCTTGGATTTGGGTTGACAGTTCAGGGAGTAGGTTTTTCGCCACATCCCACACGATATAGTAGTTCACCCCCATATAATCATGAACCAGACGGTCTCTCATACCTGCCATCTCCCTCCAAGAGATACTCTTCCAATTATACTTGACATCACCTGGTATCTTTTTTGTTGCCTCGCCAATAATTGACAAGCTGCGTGTTACAGCTCGTTTCAATGTTTCGTCGGCAAGAAAAGTGTCAATATCCATATCTTCGGTAATCACCGAGCTGACATACAGGCACTCGTCTAAAATGTGCTGAAGATATGGAATATATGATTTATACATAGACCACTTCGTTTAATATGGTTTGGCCGATGTAGGGGCTGAGGCCTTTGAGAGTGACAACGTCAACTTTGTCGCGCTTGAAGCTGTCTTGCAGCATTTGGCAGGCGTTGAGGAAGTTGAGGTAGGTTTCCTTTTCAGCATCAAAGTCGAGAAGGATGTCGATGTCGCTGCCCGGCTGGTATTCATCGCGCACGGTTGAGCCAAACAGACCTAACTGGGTCACTCCTATGGCTTCCAGCTGATCTTTCAACTGTCTCAAATGCTTTAATGCTGTGGATTTTTTCATTGCTATTTTAAGGTTAGAAGGTTAGGAGCTTAGGAGCTTAGGAGCTTAAAAGTTTAAGGTTTAAGGTGGCTCGCCATACTTTGAACTTTGAACTTTGAACTAATTTCTTACTTCTGACTTCTTTTTTTGTCACACAGATGGCGCGGATGGTGCGGATTTATCAGCCTTCCATCAACACTTTATACCTACGCTGGAGGGCCACCAGGACACTGCGTTCGGCCAAGGGGTTGAGCCCACGGAAAGTGGTGCGACGCTTAAGCTCGGCCAGGGGCATCTCCAGAAGCAGTTTGGCTATGCATTCGTCGGCAAAGGAATTGGACACCACGTTGACACCCGTGAAATCAAGGACCACCTTTTCGTCGCCCATAATCAGCGGCAACAGCTTGGCACGGAGTTTCTGCCCCATGTCGCGTGTACCGAAATCAGTGCCGTATGTAATAAACTTAAATTCTACCATAATGATTCTAGCTCATCTGTTTCTACAAATGATTCGTTGTATTCCTCTGCTGCATCAGTACGATGATCAACTATCTGATTGGGGTCAATCTCCTGACTTGTGCCTATTTCCATATAGATTAGCGTACCTTGCCAAAAGCCGTTTTCGACGACTGATGTCTTACCGTCTTTGATAATCAGTTTATGACTGCCCGAATGCAAAACGAACTCCTTACCGATGCTATCCACCAGTCTGGATGTGGTGTACAGTCCGAAGCCCATGCCCTTGCCATCGGTTATCTTATCCTCCAAGCACAGTCTCAATGCTTCGGGCTCAGTGACGTTTTTGTATATCTCATTCTCGGCCAACGAGGCGCGGATGCCTATCCCGTCATCGGCTATCAAGATACGCAATACTTTTTGCGGCTCGTCATAATGCGTCATGGCGGTTCCCAAAGGCTTGCCAGAATGGATATGGACATTGTCCATCATCTCGTACAGGCAGTAGCTCAATGCCTGAAGCACACTGACCTCTATATCGAAGTGGGAGGTCATTGCTTTCACTACGTCCCTATACACAGCATTCAGCGTTTGGGCATCAAACACGTCAATCGACACGTTTTCCCGTCCTTTGAAATAACTGTCTAAAATGAATGCAACATCCATGAGGGTTATTATTTAATAGGGGGCTTAGGAGCTTAGGAGCTTAGGGGCTTAGGAGCTTAGGAGCTTAAAGGTTTAAGGTTTAAGGTTTAAGGTTTATGGTTTAAGGTTAGAAGGTTAAAAGGTTAAAAGCTTAGGAGCTTAGGAGCTTAGAAGCTTAGGAGCTTAAAAGTTTAAGGTTTAAGGTTTATTGTTTAAGGTTAGAAGGTTAGAAGGTTAGGAGGTTATTAGTTTCAAGTTTCAAGTTTCAGGTTTCAAGTTTCAGGTTTCAAGTTTCAAGCTTAGGAGCTTAAGAGCTTAGGGGCTTAAAAGTTTAAGGTTTATTGTTTAAGGTTAGAAGGTTAGAAGGTTAGGAGGTTAGGAGGTTAGGAGGTTATTAGTTTCAAGTTTCAAGTTTCAAGTTTCAAGTTTCAGGTTTCAAGTTGAAGGCTTACAAGCTTACAGGCTTAGGAGCTTACAGGCTTACAGGTTTAGGCGGTTACACGGTTAGGAGGTTAAAAGGGTTTGGAACTTTAAACTCTATTGTTTTGTTATCGTTACTTGGACCTTGCTATTTCACCTCGAATCGTCGGTCGTCGGGATTAGTCAGGCATGAATAGATATCAACTATGAGTATCACGTTGTCGCGTATCTGATACTCTATGCCGTAGCGTTCCACAAAGAGGATTCTCACGCCCGGAAAGTCGGTCATCCGTCCAATCTCCGGAAAGGTGGCCAGCATCTGTATCTGGCTATGGATCATGCCCATCAGCTTGCGGCTGTAGGCATCGCTGCCGTTGCGCTCGTCAAAATAGCGGAGGATGGCCTCCAAATTGTCGGCAAACTGCGGACTATAAAGTATTCCTAAAGCCATTTCGCGAAACGAGCTTGGAAATTCTCTTCGGTGAGGCAGTTGCCGTTTATCAAATTCTGCTCTGCCTTATGCAGGGAGGCTTCCATCTCCTCCGTTAAGATAATGCGCTCTTGAGCAGGGAGTGTATTCACGGGAACGCCGCACGTGCTACTCACATTGTAAGCAACGGTGGGTTCTTCTACCATTGGAGTGGAGTCTTCTGGTGTCTTGTATTTTTTGGTCATATTTTGGAGTTCAAGGGGTTTAAGGTTTAAGGTTTAGAGTTTAAGGTTTAGAAGGTTAAGAGGTTATTAGTTTCAAGTTTCAAGTTTCAAGTTTCAGGTTTCAAGTTTCAAGTTTCAGGTTTCAAGTTTCAGGTTTCAGGTTTCAAGCTTAGGAGCTTAGGAGCTTAGGATGCTGCTTCGCAGCGTTGGGGCCTGCGGCCCTTTTTATGTCACACAGAAATCACTGAAAATTTCTGTGTGATCTGTGAAATCTGTGTGAAATAAAAACTATATGAGCGGAGCTCATGTCTCTCTATTTCGTGTAACGAGCTTCGATCTCGGGCCAGTTTACGATTTGCCACAATGCGGTCAGATGTGCCGCTCTGCGGTTCTGGTAATCCAGATAATAGGCGTGCTCCCAGACGTCGAAAGTCAACAGGGGTTTGAGGCCCTGGGTGACGGGGTTGCCGGCGTTGGGCTCTTGGGTGATGACCAGGGTGCCGTCTGCTTGCGCAGAGAGCCAGACCCAGCCGCTGCCGAAGAGAGAGACGCCCTTGGCTTCGAACTCGGCTTTGAAGGCGTCGAGGCTACCCCACTGCTGCTCAATCTGCTTTGCGAGAGGGGATTCCGCATCAAGTGCGGAATGAGGGGCGGGGGTGAACTGCGTGAAGTAGAGGTTGTGGTTTAAAATCTGGCCAGCATTGTTGAAGATGGCTCCTGTGGATTTCTTCACGATCTCCTCTAACGGGAGTTCCTCCATGCCGCTGCCGGGGAGGAGTTTGTTGAGGTTGTCCACGTAGGCCTGGAGGTGTTTGCCGTGGTGAAAGGACAGCGTGTTGGCGCTGATGATGGGTTCCAGGGCGGTGGGGGCGTAGGGTAATTGGATGAGGGTCATAATGGTTTAAGGTTTAAGGTTTAGGGTTTAGGGTTTAGGGTTCTGTAGGGCTGCCGCATTGCGACAGCCGTACATTGCGGCAGTGGGTTTCAGGTTTCAGGTTTCAGGTTTCAAGTATCAAGTTTCAGGTTTAAGGTTTCAGGTTTACTGCTAACTGCTAACTACTAACTGCTAACTGTAAAAGGTACTGGCCGTATTGGTTTTTCGCCATGGGAAGAGCAATTTCACGCAAGCGGTCGGCAGTGATCCAGCCGTTGCGGTAAGCGATGCCTTCGAGGCAGGCGATCTTGAGGCCGGTGCGCTTTTCGATAACCTCCACAAAGGTGCTGGCTTCGGAGAGGCTGTCGTGGGTACCGGTGTCTAACCAGGCGAAGCCGCGACCGAGGGTCTGCACTTTCAGTTCACCGTCCTTCAAGAATTCTTGGTTCACGGTGGTGATTTCCAACTCGCCACGTGCGCTGGGCTTGATGGTCTTGGCCACGTTCACCACCTTGTTGGGGTAGAAGTAGAGACCCACCACGGCGTAATTGCTCTTGGGCTCTTTCGGTTTCTCCTCGATGCTGAGACAGTTGCCCTGTTTGTCGAACTCCGCCACACCGTAACGTTCAGGGTCTGCGACCCAGTAGCCGAAAACGGTGGCTTTGTTGTTTTGTTCAGCATCGATGACGGCATTCTTCAACAGATTCGTGAAGCCGTTACCATAAAATATATTGTCACCCAACACGAGACATGCGCAATCGTCACCGATGAACTTCTCACCGATAATGAAGGCTTGCGCCAATCCATCGGGACTGGGCTGCTCGGCATATTCGAAGTGCACACCGTAATCGCTGCCATCACCCAGCAGCCGTTTGAAACCCGGCAGGTCGTAAGGGGTGCTGATAATCAGGATATCCCGAATACCCGCCAACATCAGCGCGGAAATCGGGTAATAGACCATGGGCTTGTCGTAAATAGGGAGCAATTGTTTGCTTACGCCCTTGGTGATGGGGTATAATCTGGTGCCGGAGCCTCCGGCGAGAACGATGCCTTTCATTTTGAGGTAAGATGTAAGAGGGAAGAGGGAAGATGTATGAGGGGAGATGTAAGAGGTAAGAGGTAAGAGGTAAGAGGTAAGAGGTAAGAGGTAAGAGGTAAGAGGTAAGAGGTAAGAGGTAAGAGGTAAGAGGTAAGAGGTAAGAGGTAAGAGGTAA
>Ga0310786_10004692_pt1 | contig 18890 bp, 18 predicted proteins | sample AusTroGonzalo_MG_FD_203881 | JGI IMG/M metagenome (GOLD analysis project Ga0310786, IMG submission 203881) | Bovine rumen microbial communities from tropical cattle in Woodstock, Queensland, Australia - Gonzalo_03 (v2) (version 2) | ecosystem: Host-associated > Mammals > Digestive system >... | reverse complement strand
GCCCGAGGGGGGCGAGGACGGTGCGGCCGGCGGTGCGGTCGAAGAGGGCCGCCCCGAGTTCGCCTTCGAGTTTCTGCATGGCGCGGCTCAGGGCGGGCTGCGAGACGTGCAGCGCCTTCGCCGCCGCCGTGAAGGACCCGCACCTGTCGATTTCCGCGATGCCGCGGAGGAGGTAGGTTTCGATCATGGGAGGGGAGAGTAGCACGATGCACCGCTCTTGTCCATGCGCCGTACGCATGGAACCATGCAAAGGTTCTATTGGACGGCAGCGGGGGCGGGCCGTAGGATGGAAAGCATGAAAGCAAGCGCCATGTTCGTACTATCCGCCCTCCTGCCGTTCGCGGGATGCGCGCGGGACACCGAAGCCGGAACCACCCAACAGGAGACGCCATCCATGCACCGGACGCAAAAATCACTCGTCGTCTACTACTCCCGCACGGGGGAGAACTACGCCGTCGGCGACATCGCCGAGGGCAACACCGCCATCGTCGCGAAGATGATCGCCCAAAAGACGGGCGCGGACCTTTTCGAAATCCGCACCGTCAAGGAATACGCCGCCGACTACACGGAGTGCACGGAGGAGGCCAAGCGCGAGCTGCGCGACGACGCGCGCCCGGAGATCGCCGGGGACGTGGCGGACTTCGCGCAGTACGACACCGTCTACGTCGGCTACCCCATCTGGTGGGGCGTCCCGCCGATGGGCGTCTTCACCTTCATCGAGAAGCACGACTGGGCCGGCAAGACGGTGCGCCCGTTCTGCACGCACGAGGGCAGCGGCCTCGGCGGCTCGGTCCGCGCGCTCAAAAAGGCGCTCCCCGGCGCCACCGTGGAAGACGGGCTCGCCATCCAGGGCCACGTCGCCCAGAACGACCGCCCCGCCACCGAAGCCGCCGTGGAGCGGTGGCTCGGGAAATGAGAGGCCACTCCTCCCCTAGATACCTAGGTTTCTAGATATCTAGGGGGCTCGGGCCCCCCCGCCACCACGCAAACCACCCCACCCGCAACCCAAAGGAACCCCATGGACACCACCACCCTCACCCTCAACAACGGCGTCGAATGCCCGGCCGTGGGCATCGGAACCTTCATGCTCTCCCCGGCGGACGCCGAAAACAGCGTGCGCGAAGCGCTCAAGATGGGCTACCGGCTCGTCGACACCGCCGCCGCCTACCAGAACGAACGCGCCTGCAGCCGCGGCCTCCGCGCCAGCGGCGTCCCGCGCCGGGACGTGTTCCTCTCGACCAAGCTCTGGCCGAGCGACTACGCGAACCCGAACGCCGTGGACGAGACGCTGGAACGGCTCGACACGGACTACGTCGACCTGCTCTTCCTCCACCAGCCGGCCGGCGACTGGCCCGCGGGCTACCGGCAGCTGGAGAAGGCGCTGCGCGACGGCAAGGCGCGGTCGATCGGCATCTCGAACTTCGAGGGACGCTACATGGAGGAGCTGGAGCGGCAGTGGGAGGCCGTCCCGCAGTTCGTCCAGGTCGAGGCGCATCCCTACTTCCCGCAGCATGAACTCCGCAGGACGCTCGACCGCCTCGGCATCCGCCTGATGAGCTGGTATCCGCTCGGCCACGGCGACAAGGCGCTGCTGGAGGAACCGGCCGTCGCGGAAATCGCGCGCCGCCTCGGCCGCACCCCCGCGCAGGTCATCCTGCGCTGGCACGTCCAGACGGGCTTCGCCGTCATCCCCGGCAGCCGCAACGTGGACCACATCCGCGACAACCTCGCCATCCTCGACTTCGCGCTCTCCGACGCCGACATGGCGGCCATCGCCACGCTCGACAAGGGCATCCGCTACTACAACCGCACCGACGAGCAGCTCGTGCAGTTCGCCGCCTGGCGGCCGGCCTACGAGAAGGCGTGAGAAGAAAACCTCGCACAGAGGCACGGAGGCACGGAGAAAACGCCGAAATGATGTTCCGGACACTCCCCCTCGCAGTCCCCCCTCTGTGCCTCTGTGCCTCTGTGTGAGAAAAAACCACCCATCCCCCAAAAGGAACCCCATGAAAATCCTGATGCTCAACGGAAGCTGCAACCCCAACGGCGCGACGAAAGCCGGCCTCGACGAAATGGCCAAGGTCTTCGCCGCCGAAGGCCTCGAAACCGAAATCCTCTGCGTCGGCCCCAAGCCCGTGCGCGACTGCATCGGCTGCGGCAAGTGCGCCGAAATCGGACGCTGCGTTTTCGGCGACGACCCGGTCAACGACTTCGTCGCCAAGGCCGCCTCGGCCGACGGATTCGTCTTCGGGACGCCCGTCTACTACGCCCATCCGGCCGGCCGTGTCCTCTCGTTCCTCGACCGCGCCTTCTACAGCGACATGTGGGCGACCGGCGCCGCGGCCTTCCGCCACAAACCCGCCGCGGCCGTCGCCGTCGCCCGCCGCGCCGGAACGACCGCGAGCTGGGACGTGATGAACAAGTATTTCGGCATCTCCCAGATGCTCAACGTCGGCAGCACCTACTGGAACGGCTTCCACGCCCGCACCCCCGGCGACGTCCCCGGCGACCCCGAAGGGCTCCAGACCCTGCGCAACCTCGCCCGCAACATGGCCTGGCTCGTGCGCTGCCTCGCCGCCGCCCGCGCCGCCGGCATCCCGCCCCCGCAGACCGAAACCGGCAACATGACCAACTTCGTCCGCTGACCGCCCGTCCCGAAACCCAACCCCAACCCCCAGGAGGAATCCATGATCTTCGACCGCAACACCGACAAGGAAATCTTCGCGCTGCTCGGCGCGGGCAGCATGGGCACGGCCATCGCGCGGCGCTTCGCCGCCGGACGCAAGCTGCTGCTCGGCGACATCAGCGAATCCGCCCTCGACCGCGTCGCCGGGGACCTGCGGCGCGGCGGATGCGACGCCGAAACCATGCGCGTCGACGCCCTCGACCGCGCCTCCGTCGAAGCCTTTGCGGAGCGCGCCGCCGCGCTCGGCCCCGTCAAATACTTCGTGGACACCGCCGGCGCCTCCCCCAACCAGGCCACGCCCGAGCACATCGTCGCCCTCGACATGGTCGGAACCGGCCGCGCCATCGACGCGTTCGGGGCCGTCATGACCCCCGGCGGCGCGGGGCTCGTCGTTTCCAGCCAGGCCGGCTACATGTACCCGATCCCGCACGAAACCGAACTGGAAATCCTCCGCACCCCCACCGACGGCCTGGCCGACCTGCCCATCGTCCGGGACGTCGCGATGCGCAACTCCGGCTTCGCCTACATGGTCGCCAAGCGCGTCAACCACCTCCAGGCCCAGCGCGCGGCCGCCACCGCGTGGAAAACCCGGCGCGCGCGCATCAACACCATCAGCCCCGGCGTCATCGTCACGCCGCTGGCCTACGACGAATTCGCGGCCGCGGGCGAAGGCTACCAGGCGATGATCGACGCCTCCGCCGCCGAACGCTGCGGCACCTCCGACGAAATCGCCGCGGCGGCCGCCTTCCTCCTCGGCGAACACGCCGCATTCATCACCGGAACCGACCTGCTCATCGACGGCGGCGTCATCGCCGCCATCCGCACCGGCACCTACGCCATCCATCCTTGAGCCGCCCCGGAAATCCGCGTCTGGGAGACCTGCACGCCGTATTTCGAAAAACGGAACATCCACTTCTACGTCAACCGTTGCGGGTTCCACATCGTGAAGTTCGTCCACGACCGCTTCGAGATGTTCCATTTCGAGAAGGCCATGCCGCCGCACGCCGACCGGATGCAGGTTGCGCGAAAACGATGAGGCCCTTGTCACGTTTTCCGGATGGAAAGGCTTGCCGTGGTGCGAGATCATGGAAAAACAGGCGGTGTTCGCTTCACTTCTTTACGTTTCTTTGCGCTCTTTGTGGCTTCAAAAAGTCTCTCTTTTTCAATGTTCGCTGGGGCGGCTTTCAATGGGTTTCAATGTTCCTGCTCTCCGCATTTCCGCGTACGTAAAACTTCGCGGATTTGGCGCACTTTGCGTGAGTCTTTCGGGTGCAATGGATTTTGCCCCGGGCAAGGGCGATTCCGGAGGACGGTTTTCGGGCTTCCACGCGGGGGCGGGGTCGTTGTAGGGTGGCGGCAACCCGAAAGGACCGGCCATGAAAAACATCCTTGTCATCGACGGCGGACCGCGCCGCAACATGAACACCGCCGCGCTTTGCGACGCCTTCGCCGAAGGCACCAAGGCCGTTTCGCCCGAAATCGCGGTCGAACACGTCCGGCTCCGCGACATCGCCTTCAGCGCGTCGTGCCTTGCGTGCAAGCTCAAGAACAGCCGCTTCACCAAGGTCTGCGCGTGGAAGGACGGCTTGACGCCCGTGCTGGCCAAGGCGGCGGACGCCGACGGCCTCGCGTTCGCCTCGCCCATCTACTTCGGCGAAATCACGGCGGAATTGCGGGCGTTCCTGGAACGGCTGCTCTTCCCGTGGCTGTCCTACGACGACGGGTCGTGCAACGTGCCCCGCCGCGTGCCGACGGCGTTTCTCTACACGATGAACGGCGGCCCCGAACACGCCGCCTACATGCGTCCCAACCAGGAGGCCAACGAGCGGCTCGTCGGGATGTTCCTGGAAGCGCCGGAGCGCGTCGAAGCATTCCGCACCGTGCAGGTCGCCGATTACTCCCGCTACGCGATGGCCATGCTCGACCCCGACGCCCACCTCGCCTGGCGCGACGCCCACTGGGAAAACGACCTCGCCGCCGCCCGCGCCGCCGGCCGCCGCATGGCGGAAAAGGCCCTCGCATGAGCGATTTCCGCCCCCTGCGCCGCGCGAAACAGGCGCTTTCCGAGGACGAAATCCGCGAGGTACTGCGTACCGCCAAGCGCGGCGTCCTCGCCGTGACGGGCGACGGCGGGCGGCCCTACTGCGTCACGCTCAATCCCTTGTACGACGAGGCCACGGGCCGCCTCTGGTTCCACGGCGCGAAGGAGGGCCACAAAATCGACGCCCTCCGCCGCGACCCGCGCGCCTGTTTCACCGCCATCGACGAAGGGACGCACGACCCCACCCGCCCGCCGGAATGGGCGCTCACCTTCAAGAGCGTCGTCGTCCACGGCCGCGTCGAATTCGTCGACGACCGGGAAGCCGCGCTCGACATCTGCCGCCGCCTCTGCCGCCGTTTCCCGATGGACGAAGAAGCCATCGAAAAGGAAATCCGCCTCGCCGGGGCCGCCGTCCGCGTCTTCGCCCTCGTCCCGGAACACGTCACCGGCAAACGCGTCCACGAGGCGTGAATGCCCTTGCAAGTGCGGATGGCAACGGAACGGCGGAAAGCGGGATGGTTCCCCGCCGGACGATGGCCGAAAGTCCTTTCCTTCCGGTCGGCGGAATGGGAAGATGGAAGCGTTCTGGAACGGCAGGAGTGAGTACGACGACCCATCGGCAACAGGTGGTGCAGGAAACGCGCCGGGAAACCACCGGCAACTCCGGCCCCATCCCCTGGCACGCGCCGCGGCTCGGGGAGCGCGACGCCGTCCCCACCCCCGGGGACGACGACTACGTCTATGCCCGGACCGACCTGGCGGACCTGCCCGGGCACCGCTTCGTGCGCAAGCGCAACGCCGTCTCGCAATTCTCCCGCCGCCACCCCGGCTTCCGGGTCCTCCCGCTGGACGACGCCACCGCCACCGACGCCCTGGCCGTCGCCCGGGGCTGGCTCGACTTCGCCCTCGCGGAAGGAAAGGACGACGCGGAAGGGGTGCGCTACGAGCTCGCGGCCATCACCCTCGCCCTGGAGAACCGCGCCGCCCTCGAACTCACGGGTAAGGTGCTCCACACCGGGGGGCGTCCCGCGGCGATGGCGCTGGCCAGCCCCGTCAACGACGAGACCGCCGACGTCCATTTCGAGAAGGCCCTGCCGGAATTCGCCCGCGACCACGCCTACGCCGCCGTCAACCAAGGCCTCGCGGCGATGCTCTCGCCCTTCGCGTGGCTGAACCGCGAGGAGGACTTGGGCGACGAAGGCCTGCGGAAGGCCAAGCTGTCGTACCGCCCGGCGGCGATGATCCGGCGCTTCCGCGCGACGCAGGTGCGCTGACGCTTTCCAACCCGACGGAGGAACACGATGCTCGAAGCCATCCTTGACAAAAAGACCTGCGCCGACTGCCGCTTTTGCTGCGTGTTCGACGCCACCGACATCTGGGAGATGCCGCTGGCTCTGAGACCTCTGAACCGGGGCGGAAGCGGGCGCGGGGACGTTCCGGCGTTTCCGCTTGAAACGGGATCGGGGACATGGTGTAACCAACGGCGTTTCTGCGTGTAAACGGGGTGAACAGGAAAACCAAAGCAGCGGAGTACCAGCCATGCCCAATCCCATCGACAACGCTTTCATCAACGCACAGTTCAAGAACTTCGTGGATTTCGCGAGGAACGCGGACGCCGGCACGAAGGTACGGACGACCATCGGCAACGACGGGCCGCTGCACACCATCGCCGCGAAGTCGGAATCGGTGCTCAACAAGATTTTCTTCCGCACACGCTCCAACAAGTCCGTCAACAACGAGGTGCGCACGCTGTTCCGCCAGTCCGTCGCGCGCATGTTCGGCGGCGAGGAGCACATTCCGGCCGCCGTCAAGTCGGCCATGAAGATGGGCGACTTCGGCAAGGGCCGCCCCCTGACGGCCCGCCGCATCCTGGCCGTGCAGTCGGCCCTCGAGCAGATCGCCGCCAAGCACGACGCCTTCCTCCAGGACGGCCTCAACTACTACGGCGACCGGGACAACGGCCGCGGCGCCACCCTCGTCAAGCTCGCCTTCTCCAGCTGCCACGGCAACGCCGACGCCATGGAAATCGTGGACAAGCACCTCGGTTCGATCATCCAGAGCGGCGACGGCGAACTGCGCACCGACCAGGCCGTGCAGAAGCGCATCGAGGGCATGGTCAAGAATCTCGAACAGCTCAAGTCCCTCTCCCGCAAGAACCCCGTCGTCTACGCGGCGGGCAAGCAGATGCTCTCGTCCATCGGCAAGCCGCTTCCGCGGGATCTCCTCGCCGCCCTCGTGCAGGCCGCCAACCGCTTGCCGCTGAACCTGCTGCGCCGCCTCGACGGCGGCTCCACGGGCATGCAGATCCACACGGCGCTCCGGCAGTTCCTCGACACCATACAGGCGGCCCTGGATTCCACCGGCGCCACGAATCGCTTCGCGGAGACCCCGGAGGCGAAGACCGCCGCCCGCGAGTTCCTGTGCATGATCGCCCTCTCGCGCTGCAGCTCCTCCGCGCTGGGGCACATCCGCGACGCCATCAATGCCCCGACCACCGCGCACCTCGCCCGCCTCTACAACCGCTGGGGGAACGGGGAGGCGGACGGCGTACCCGCCGACGTCGGCGCCGAAACGCGGGCGGGCCTCAGGGATACGGCCCAGCTCGCCTTCAACTTCCTGGAGATGATGGCGTTCTGCGTGCAGGAGAACCTGGCGCGGACGGCCCCCGGCGCCGAGCCGGTCGAAATCGGCGAGTGCAACGGCATCCCCGACCTCCCGGCCCTGGGCGGCGACGAACTCGTGCAGGATGCCCTCGCCTCGGCCCGCGCCCTCAACGCCCGCAGCGTCGAGGAGTACGTCAACGCCACCGTCAAGGGCCGGAGCCCCGCCGCCGACGAATGCAAGCGGCTGCTCCGCACCAAGCTGGGCGAGGCCAACCAGCCGGGCGAGAAACTCGGCCTGCGGCTCGGCGCCAACGCGATGGCCATGATGAACATCACCATCTGCGGCGAAATGCAGCGGCTCTCCCAAGGCAAGACGAGCCAGTTCGAGAAGGACATCGACCGCGGCATCAACTGCACCCTCCGCGACGGCAACAAGACCATCAAGCTCTCCGCCGACTTCGCCACCGCCCGCGACGACCTCGCGCGCTTCGTCACCGGCGACGACAACGCCCGCTACGACACCCTCCAGCGGCCCGACCGCAACAAAGTCCACCTGCTCATGTCCCTCCTCTCCCAGGAAACCGAAAAAGCCGGCGAAAACGGCTCCCAATACGCCGTGAACCCCCGCGAAAGCTGTCCCGTCTTCAACCTCGGCACCCCGCCGCGCGGCACCGGGCGCACCGTCCGTACCTTCACCATCGAGAAACGCGCCGACGGCGGCATCAACCTCGACTACGACATGGACAAGGAAATCAACTCCTTCCAGGCCTCCGACCGCCCCGGCGAGGACCACTCCCTGGCCACCGAGAGCAACTTCCAGTGCAAGCTCCGCTACCGGCTCACCGGCACCGAATACGAGCGCGTGGCCGGCCTCGACTACGCCCCCTACGACGACGACCGGGTCTCCGCCGCCCTCAACGAATCCGAGGACCTGCCGGACGGCACGCACGACTACAAGGCGAAGGCCATGTTCCGTGCGGTGGGCAGCATGCCCGAACAATTCAAGATCAACGCCGAATGCCTCCTCGACTTCGAGCTCAACCTCGTCCCCGCCGCGGACGACTGACAACGGAGCCGCCCCATGGAACTCGACGAACTGCTGCCGGCCTTCGCGGCCAGACTGGGAATCGAAGGCCTCGCCGTCCGTGACGGCGCCTGCGCCCTGGAAATCGACGGCATCCCCGTGGAAATCGCACAGGTACCCGACGGCACCGCCCTGGTCGTCTGCACCTCCATCGGCAAACCCCCGCCCGAAAAAGAAGAAATCTTCCTGGAGACCCTCCTCGAAGCCGCCATCGAACTCCACGCCCGCGAAGACACCACCTTTGGCCTGCTGTCCGAAACCGGCGACCTGATCCTCCAGTGGCGCACCCCGACCTCCACCCTGGACCTGGACACCTTCTGCGACCACCTCGAAACTTTCCTCAACCGCGCCGACCAATGGCGCCATACCCTCTCCGACTTCCGCCCCGCCGCCGAAGCCGCCGTCATGCAGGAAGAAGACGACTCCCCCGCCCTCGGCGGCCTTGGCTCCTCCGGCTTCCTAACCGTCTGACCCGTCGCAAGGAGCAAGGGTAACGCGAAGAAACAACGCAAAGCGTGGAGCGGGAAAAAAGCGGAAAGCGTGCGGCCTGGCACCTGGGTGCGGCATCCTGCCGCGCCCAAGCGAATGGAGAGTGGGAGGAAAGAGGGAGAAGGGAAGCTACAAGAATATCTCGAATGCCGCTTCACGGACTCGAAGGCTTGGTGGGGGATGGAAGCTACATTGAAAAGCGTGAAAACCGCTGTTCGGACATTGAAAGAAGGAGAGGCGCGTCGGATGGGAGCCTTTGACTCTTTGCGCTTCTTCCCTTCAGTAGCTTGCGGGCATGACACCCGAGATTTCCGCTTGCAGGACGTCGCGGATTTGGCGGTTGCCGAACAGGACGCCCAGCGCGGCCCAAAAACGTCGGATGCCGGCACGGAAAAACAGGCGGTTGAACAACAGAAGGGCGTCGAAGGCAAAAAGCGCCCATTGTCCCGGCGAGGGCATGGGGGTTCCGTACGCGCGGACTCTGATCATGACGACGGCAAGGCTCTTGGCGAAAAGGCAGGCGACCATTGTGTAGAAGGCCTTGCGCATCCACGGAGATGGCGGATTGTCCGAGAAGCGGTGCACGGCGTCAGGCTCGAAGGTCGGGCCGTACAACTTGCACGCGGCGAAGAAGGCTTCGTCGAGGGGGCGACCTTCCAGAGGGATGCACAACGCCCGGTCCGAGCGGTAGGCACAGAGGAAGCGGTCTGTTTTGACCATCATGGCTCCTTCCCACATGGCGGCGAAGCACAAGAGCAAGGCGGAACCGATGGCTTCGATGCCGCCTTGCGCCCAAAACACGTCCGGGTGCAGGAACAGGCCGACGAGCTCGATGGTCAGAAACAACGCGGCTATAGCGAATGGTCCAAAGTAGTAGCTATTTGCGGGAAAGAGGAATTGTTTGGGTTGGTTCATTATGGGGGCTTCCCCCGGATTTTTATGCAAATTTTCAGGGGAGAGACCCCGGTATCGCAGGAGGCATGCTCCGTATGGGGAAAAGAAGGGCCGCAAACGCAATCGCGCTCATGCAAAGAGCGAGAACGATGACAAGCGTGCTCAAAACCCGAAAAATGCCCAGCCACTTGAGGGCACCCTCTTTTGCAAACGGGACACAAAGAAATCCTGCCACGAATACCGCCGTCAAAAACAAAAGCACGCGAGGACGAATGATCCAATCCGCGATCAACGCATGCAACAAGGGAAGGTTTCGTCTGACTCCAAGGCTTGAAGACAGCGCCATGCGCCAAATCAAATGACATGATGGCAGGACCCCGAGGATGACAATCAAGCGTTCGGCACAGGAGACCCGAGAGGAGTGGACGGAGTGGTTCATCTGGAGGTGAGGCTACGTGGCTGGAGCGGGTGCGTCAATTCTTTCCGCGTCCTCGTGCATGGGGTGGGAGCAAGGGAAGATTCTCCGTCCCAAACCGCCCAAGGATAGCTCGTTGGATTATGGAAAACGCAATGGGGGCCCTGGCGCCTAACCATCAGCTTCCACATGGACGTTCATGGGAATGCATAATGCACAATGTTCAATGCTCAAGGGGGCGAGGATGGGAACGAGGGACAAACGGGCTTTTGGGGACACAATCTGGCAGCTCGACGGGAAAAGGCCGGGTTTTCCAACGATTGGAAAAATTTTTCGCGGAATGGAGAGCGGGAGGATTTTCAGCCACAAAGGACACAAAGGGAACAAAGAGGGAGGGAAGCTACACGGAAGTCTCGGCAACCGCTTCGCGGACATTGAAAAGCGGTAGGGATGCGGGCGGCACGCCCACGAGGCCCCCTGCGTTCTGCCCGGGGGAATTATGGCCGTTTCCCGCGGTCCGGCGGCGCTTCAGGCGGGGTTGAATCTTTCCTTGGGCTGCTTGCAGCGCGGACAGCGCCAGTCGGCGGGGAGGTCTTCGAAGGCGACGCCGCCGTTCTCGGCGGGGTCGTACACGTAGCCGCAGACGGAGCAGACGTATTTCCCGGTGGCGGTCTTGTAGACGATTTCGCCGGGCGGGATGACGGCGGGCGGGTTGGCGAGGTCCATGACGCGGTGGGCGGCGTGGCTTTCGAGCGCTTCCGGCGTGTGCGTGCCGAGGTACACCGTGGGCCGCGCGGCGCAGAAGGCCCGCACCCGGTCCAGCGTCTCCCTCGCGGCGGTGGCATCCTCGAACACGACGGAGAGTTTGTTCTCGTAAAGGGCGACGTCGGTGTAGGTCACGTCGCCGTGGATCATCCAGTAAAGGCCGTCCGCTTCGACGACCACAAGCGCGTTGCCCGTCGTGTGGCCGCGCGCGGGAATGTAGCGCACCCCGGGGGCGACGATCTGCGAGGCCGGGAACTCGTGGTAGGGGCCGTCGGCGAACGCCGCGACGGTCGGGTGGAAGGGCTTGATTTCGTCCGATTCGGCCTCGACGGCGGTGCAAATGATCTGCGCGTTGGGGAAGGCCCGCAGCTCGCCGGTGTGGTCGGCGTGCTTGTGGGTGATCAGGATTTTCGAGACCTGCTCCGGCCGGTACCCGGCGGCGGCGAGCGACTGCAGGTAGGTTTTGGAAACCTTCCCGACGTAAATCGAGGCGTCGGCGGTGGGCGCGGCGTCGGGGAACTCGGCGGGCAGGCCGGTATCGACGAGGATGACCTCGCTCCCGGTGTCGATCACCCAGTTCTGGAGGCAGGAGCGGTACTTGCGCTGCGGGTCGTCGACGGGCCCTTCGCCGCCGAGGGCGAACCCGCGCGTCATGAAACCGTTTTCGGCGAAAGGCACGGGAATGATTTTCATGGCTGTTTTCCTTGGGTTGATGGTTGCGTGCGCCCGGAGCGGCGACCCCGGAATCCACGGGCGACCCTATCCGAACCCCGCCCCCCGCGTCAATTCACACAATTGCAAAAGCGTGAAGATCGCGCTCGACGCGGCCCGTGCGGCGCGGTAACCTCCCGCCCATGAAACGCAAGCCCCCGGACTCCCCGCCCCCCGCCCGCGGCGGCGCCGTCCGCACCGCCTTCGAGGACGCCCTGCGGCGGATGGCCGGGCAGATTCCCTTCGAGAAACTCACCGTCCGGGGCATCTCGCGCGCGGCGGGCTACTCCACGCGCACCTTCTACAACCGCTGGAAGAGCAAGTACGACCTCGTGATCCGCTACTACGCCGAAGAAGACCTCGCCGCCATCCGCGCGGGCCTCGCCGGCGGCCCCCTCCCGACCTACGAGAACCTGCTCCGCCGCGCCATCCGGCGCTTGCGGCGCGACCGCCGCATGTTCCTCTGGGCCTTCCGCGACATGACCGGCCCCGAGAGCTTCGCGGCGACCTTCCTGGCCCACGCCTGCCGCAGCACCCCCGTGTACATCCGGATGCGCACCGGCCGCGACATGCCCTCTGGCCTCGCGCCCGTCCTCCGCCACTACTACGGCGGAATGCTTCTCGTCATCGCCGAATGGCTGGCCTCGCCCGCCCCCGTCCCCCCCGAGCGCATCCTCCGCAACCTCCTTGCCGCCCTCCCCACACCCCTCCGCTCCCTCCTCCTCTCTCCCGCCCGTCCATCCTCCTCCTGACACACGCATCGCACATTCCTTTCTCAACCTTGTCCCCCCTCTCCTGTTTGTCTTTTTCCATCCCGCTCTCCACCCGCTTGGGAGCGCCAGAGGAACTCCCCTGTCCAAAGCTCTCCAAGGAAAACTCGTGGGATTATTGGATAATAGCAACCCTTGGCAAATTTCCCTTGTTTTTGCCAAGCATTGGCAAAACGCCCCGCCGGCCGCGCGGGAATTCCGCGTTGACCCCGCCGGATGCGGCGACTAGACTGCGCCGCGATTTTCCTTCCAACCCCGAAAGGTCCCACCATGTCCCAAGATACCGTCGTCTCCATCCGCAGCGCCCTCTTCTTCGACTTCGACAGCCTCGTCCTCGGTGCCCGCAAGCTCTACTTCGACGCCCTCGCCGAAATCCTCACCGCCAAGGGCGCGGCCCTCGACCCCGTCCTCTTCTCCCGCTTCTTCGTCGAAGGCGACGGAGCCCGCCTCCCCGACCTCTACGCCAAGCTCGGGCTCGATCCCGCCGACGCCGCCGGCATCCTCGACCAGATCCGCGAAACCGTCCGCCCCCGCCTCGCCGCCTCCACCGCCCGCATCCCCGCCGGCCTCCAGGGCTGGATCGACGCCGTCCGCGCCCGCGGCGCCGCCGCCATCGGCCTCACCTCCCTCTCCGCGCAGGAAGCCGAAGCCCTCTGCGCCCGCACCGGTCTTTCTCCCGAACTCGTCCGTCTCTGCCCCATGACCGCCCCCGCGTCCCACGACGCCTGGACCCATGCCGCCGCCACCGCCGGCAAGAACCCCGTCCGTTGCCTCGCCGTTGTCACCGACGCCGCCGCGCTCCACGCCGCAATCGCCGCCCGCTTCTCCGCCATCGCCGTTCCCGACGCCTACACCGATTTCCAGGACTTCTGCGGCGCCGACCTCGTCTGCGCCGACCTCGCCGACGTCAACGCCGCCGATTACCTCCAGAATGCCCGCTTCTGATTCCCCCGCCCCCCGCCGGGCCAAACCCCGCCGGGCGGCGCGCGCCGCTTCCGCCAAACCCGCCGCGAAACCCGCCCCCGCCGGCGGGCGCGATGCCGTCCGCCAGATCCGCCGCCTCCTCGACATCATGGCCCGCCTCCGCGAGCCAGGCCGTGGTTGCCCCTGGGACCTCGAGCAGACCATCGATTCCCTCAAATCCAACCTGATCGAAGAGGCCTACGAGGCCCTCGACGCGATGGAGGAAGGTGACCGCGCCCACCTAGCCGAGGAACTCGGCGACGTCCTCCTCCAAGTCGTATTCCAGTCCCAAATCGCCGCGGAAGAAGGCTCCTTCGATTTCGCCGCCGTCGCCAAGGGCATTGCCGACAAGCTCGTCCGCCGCCACCCCCACATCTTCGGCAACGTCAAGGTTTCCGGCACCCGCGACGTCCTCCGCAACTGGGAAGCCATCAAGCAGACCGAAGGCAAAGCCCCCCGCAAGCGCGTGCTCGACGGCATCCCCCGCCACGCCCCGCCCCTCCACCGCGCCCTCCTCCTCAAGAAACACGCCGCCCGCGTCGGCTTCACATGGCCCTCCGTCGATGGTGCCCTCGACAAGCTCGCCGAAGAAATCGCCGAACTGCGCCGCGCCATCCGCTCCCGCCGCCGCGCCCGCATCCTCGACGAACTCGGCGACGCCTTCTTCTCCCTCGTCAACGTCGCCGGATTCCTCGACTGCGACCCCGCCGCCGCCCTCGAACACGCCAACCGGAAATTCATCGCCCGCTTCCAGGCCGTCGAAGACGAAATGGCCGCCAAGGGCCGCTGCCTGAAAGACTGCTCCCCCGCCGAACTCGACGCCGCTTGGCACCGCGCCAAACGCACCGTCCGCCGCTAAACCGCACGGACCATCCCCCCGCGCCGCGTCATTGGCTTTGGCGTTGCTTCTCCCCTTCCGCGCCGCGGCGGCGCAGTTTCCGGGCCGCCCGCGCGAACCACGCGCGGCTTTGCGCCACCCCCAGCAACACCAGCAATGCCGCCACCCCCAGTTGCCACCATGCCGCCGTTCCCGCCGGACACGCATTTTCCGCCCCCCGGCAGGAGCTTTCTCCCGACAACGCCCACCACCCAGCCAGCCCCGTCGCAATGGACACCCACCCCACCACGGACAACCGATTCCAATCCCACCGCGTTGCGCCGAGGACCGTCGCCACGGAAAGGACGATCCACCCGACGCCGCCCCATCCATGCCCCCACGCCAACGAGCGGAGGAACACGGCGAACCATGTCGCCATGCCGCCGACGCTCCATCCCGTCGGCGCCAATTCCCAAATCCACGTCTCCCTCGCGATGGCGCCCCCCCACGTCATCCCCAGCCAGCACGCCACGGCACCCCCGAACACCGCTCCCCACCCTTCCTTCCATCCCGAAACCGCGTCTTCGCCCATGGCGTCCACCCTTCGCTCAAATGAAGAGGTTCACGTCCGCTTCTTCCGCGTCGGCGAGGTACGTCCCCACGCCGCCGATTTCCACGCCGTCGATGAGCTCTTCCGGGCGGATTCCCATCACGTCCATGCTCATCGAACACGCCACGAGCTTCGCCCCGCCCGCGATGGCTTTCCGCAGCAGCTCTTCCGCCGAATCGATTTTCTTCCGCCGCATCACCCATTTCATCATCGCCCGCCCCGCGCCGCAGAAGTCCAGCTTCGACAGCGCCGCCTGCCCGATGCCCCGCGGCAGCATCCATCCGAACATCGTTTCGGCGAACGTTTTTTCGATGCGCCCCGGCCGCTTTTTCCGCAAGGCCGCCAACCCCCAGAACGTGAAGAACATCGTGACGGGCCGCCCCATCGCGAGCGCCCCGTTGGCGATGACGAGGCTCGCGAGCAGTTTGTCCAAGTCCCCGTCGAACACCACGAGCGTTTTGCCCTTCCCGCCACCCGCCGCGCCGCCACCTGCCGCCGGCACTTCCCCGCCCCCTTTGCGGACGACCGCGCGGACGCCGCTCCCTTCGCGCGTATTTTCCTCCAACCGGTTGCCCGTGCGCCGGCACCACGCCGCCACGTCCTTCGCGAACCCCGGATCCGACGCGACCACCTCCAGCCGAGCGCCCTCCGGCAACTTCTGCAACGCCTGGTGGACCGCGAGAATCGGCCCTGGGCACTGCATCCCCGTGCAGTCCAAGCGCGTCGTCCCGCCTTTGTCCTCCGCCTCCTCGGGTTTCGCGGCGGAAGCCGCCGCCGCTACCGGCTCCGCGTCCGGTTCCGGATGCGTCGCCGCGTGGAACCGCACGCCGCCCGGATACACCTTGATGTCCCCGAACCCCTTCTGCGCCAGGATCCGCGCCGCGTTGTAGGCCCGCACCCCCGTCGCGCAGAACACGATCCACGCCTTCCCCTTGTCCAGCTCGCCCAACCGCCCGCGCAGCTCGCCCAGCGGAATGTTCACCGCCCCTTCGACCGGATGCGCCAGCACCTCGGCCGCCTCCCGTACGTCCAGCCGCCCCGCCTCCGGCCGCCGCTCCGGCTCGTTCCATTCCGCGAAACGCACCAGCCCGTCGAGTACGTTGCACGCGACGTACCCGGCCATGTTCACCGGGTCCTTCGCCGAGGAAAACGGCGGCGCGTACGCGAATTCCAGATTCCGCAACGACGCCGCGTCCCCCCCGAACCGCAACGCCGTGGCGAGCATGTCGATGCGCTTGTCCACGCCGCCGCGCCCGACGATTTGCGCACCGAGCAACCGCCCCTCCGGCAGGGAAAAGAGCACCTTGATCGTCATCGGCTCCGCGCCCGGATAGTAGCCCGCGTGCGAATTCTGCACGAGGGTCGCGGTCTCGTACTCCTTCCCCCGCGTCCACCCGGCCGCGCGCAGCGCCTTTTCGTTCCGCCCCGTCGACGCCACCGCCAGCGAAAACACCTTCGCGATGCTCGTCCCCTGCGTCCCCGCGTACCGCGCCTCCCGCCCCGCCAGCCGGTCCGCTGCGATCCGCCCCTGCTTGTTCGCCGGCCCCGCCAGCGGCACCATCACCCGCGCCCCCGTCCCTGCTTCCGCGACTTCCGCCACGTCACCCGCCGCATACACCGATTCGTCCGACGTCCGCATCCCGTCGTCCGTGCAAATCCCCCCGCGCGCGTTGACCGCCAGCCCCGCCGCCGCCGCAAGTCCCCCGTTGGGTTTCACCCCGATCGCCAGCACCGCGAAATCCGCTTCGAGCGTTTCCCCGCCAGCCAGCCGCACCGCCACGCCGCTTCCCCTTTGCTCGAACCCCTCCACCCGCACCCCCAGCCGGAGCTCCACCCCGTGCCCGCGCAGTTCCCCCTCCACCAGAAGCGCCATCTCCGGGTCCAACGGTGCCATCACCTGCCCCGCCGCTTCGACCACCGTCACCGAAAGCCCCGCCGCCCGCAGGTTTTCCGCCGTTTCCAGCCCGATGAACCCGCCCCCGACCACCACCGCCCGCTTCGCACCCCCCTCCGCCGCCAGCCGCCGCAACTCGACCGCGTCCGGCACCGTCCAGAGCGTGCGCACCTGTGGCAAATCGATGCCCGGCAACCGCGGCCGGACCGGCTCCGACCCCGTCGCCAGCACGAGGTCGTCGTATGTCTCCTCGTACGTCTCCCCCGCGGCCGTCCGCACCGCCACCACCTTGCGAACCCGGTCGATCGCCACCGCCTCGTGCCCCGTCCGCACGTCCACGCGAAAACGGCTCCGCATCGTTTCCGGACTCGTCACCAGCAGCGCCTCCCGCCGCCGGATCGTCCCCCCCACGTGGTACGGCAAACCGCAGTTCGCGTAGGAAATGTAGTCCCCCCGCTCCAGGAGGACGATTTCCCGCTCCTCGTCCAGCCGCCGCAGACGCGCCGCGCAGCTCGCGCCCCCCGCCACGCCGCCGACGATGACCGTCTTCCGCCCGACCGCCTGTTTCGATTCGTTCATGGTTCCGCCTTTCGCCATTGTCTCCCCATTTTGCGGTCCATCCCCTCCCCGAAGCAAGCCCCAAACGCTCCCGGAACTTGGCAATCCCGCCCGCACCTGCTACGGTCCGTTTCCGAGGAGACCGCCCATGACGAACGATTCCACCCCCACGGCCCCAAAACTCGGCTTCGGCCTGATGCGCCTTCCCAAGCTCGCGGACGGCAAGACAATCGACATCAAGCAGACCAGCCAAATGGTCGACCTCTTCCTCGCCGCCGGGTTCACCTACTTCGACACGGCCTACGTCTACGACGACGGCGCCTCCGAAGCCGCCGCCAAGGCCGCCCTCGTCGACCGCTACCCGCGCGACGCCTACACCCTCTGCACCAAGCTCTGCTCCTGGCTCCAGTGCAGCGGCGAAGCTTCCGCCAAGCAGCAGTTCTTCACCAGCCTCGAACGCACCGGTGCCAGCTTCTTCGATTATTACCTCCTCCACGCCATCCAGCGCGGCAACCTCGCCAAATACGACGAATACGGCATCTGGGATTTCGTCCGCGAACAGAAGGCCAAGGGCCTCGTCCGCCGCTGGGGCTTCTCCTTCCACGCCGACCCCGCCCTCCTCGACGAACTCCTCCGCGCCCACCCCGACGTGGACTTCGTCCAGCTCCAGATCAACTACGCCGACTGGGACAACCCCGGCGTTGCCGCCCGCGAATGCCACGCCGTCGCCCGCACCCACGGCAAACCCGTCGCCGTCATGGAGCCGGTAAAGGGCGGAGCCCTCGCCAATCCCACGCCCGCCGTCCGCGAACTCCTCCGCGCCGCCGACCCGGACGCCTCCCCCGCCTCCTGGGCCCTCCGCTGGACGGCGTCCCTCGACGGCATCCTCACCGTCCTCTCCGGCATGTCCGACCTCGACCAGATGCGCGACAACATCGCCACCATGCGGGATTTCCGCCCCCTTTCCCCCGGCGAGCGGGACATCGTCCGCCGCGCCCGCGACCTTCTCCTTGCCGACCCGGCCATCCCCTGCACTGCCTGCCATTACTGCACCGGAGGCTGCCCCCGCTCCATCCCCATCCCCGAAATATTCGCCGTCAAGAACGACGCCGTCCGCGACCCCGGCTGGGATGGCGGCAAGCAACGCTACGCCATCGCCACCGCCGAAAAAGGCAAGGCCTCCGATTGCATCCGCTGCGGTCGCTGCGAAGCCGCCTGCCCCCAGCACCTCCCCGTCGTCTCCCTCCTCGAATCCTGCCGCGGCCTCGAATAACCGTCCCGCCCCGCTCACGCCCCCCCGTTTTCCCCCTCAGCGGTTTTTGCCCGTCGAACCGATTTGCCAAGCATTGGCAAATTTCCCCGTTTTTTGCCAATGCTTGGCAAAACCACCCCACTATCCGAATCTCACCATCCCCCCAATCGCCCATAATTCCGCCGCCCCCCATCCAAAAATTCGCGCCCGCCCTTCTTTCGCCCCCGCCGGGTTCGGAGGCCCACCCCGTCCTTCCCCAAAAAATACCCAACCCCCCCCCCCAAAGCCCCCCCCCCACCCCCCCCCCCCCACCACCCCCCCGAACCCCAAAAAAAACA
>Ga0310786_10004691_pt1 | contig 18896 bp, 18 predicted proteins | sample AusTroGonzalo_MG_FD_203881 | JGI IMG/M metagenome (GOLD analysis project Ga0310786, IMG submission 203881) | Bovine rumen microbial communities from tropical cattle in Woodstock, Queensland, Australia - Gonzalo_03 (v2) (version 2) | ecosystem: Host-associated > Mammals > Digestive system >... | reverse complement strand
CTTTCTTTACTCGACCGTAGATTGATGAACTTCCGCCCTGCGGGATAGAAGTCTGGGTAAGTCCTACAGATGAAAACTCGATAACGTTAAGAACATGGAACGGCGGCTGCGGCGGCGGATTATACGGAGGTTGCAGACCCGTTTTTACATCTGCAGATACAGCGCCGGTAAAGATGCTCATCATTACAGCGATCATAATGATGACAGACAAAGAGTGCATGATTTTAGTTTTCATTTCAAAATCCTCCTTTAAAGATTTGTGATATTACTAGTATATCCCTTATATTTTTCAAATGCTATCAGGATTTTTACATAAAACTATAAGTATATTTCGAATTGATCGGACGATAACAGATACACGATATAAGTAATGTCTGAAACTGTGGTATAGTGGAGAATAAATCGGTTCCGAAAAAGGGATCAGGAGAAGTATATGAGTGATAGTGTCTTAGACAGATGGAATGACGCGGCAAGTACTTATGCAAGGATCCAGGAGGATTCTCTGTTTGCGGATTCGAACAAAAGGGTCGTAATGAACAGATTCCAAGGACTCGGTAAAGAAAGAGTACTTGATCTTGGCTGCGGGTACGGATCCTATACTGATTATTTCAGAAGTATCGGCGCAGATGCTGTCGGGATCGACGGTGCTCAGGCGATGGTGGATATCGCGAAGGAAAGATATCCGGAATGTTCTTTTGTAAGAGCCGATATAAAAGAAAGGCTTCCTTTTGAAGACGGTTCGTTCGATATCGTGTTTTGCAATCAGGTCTTGATGGATATTGAAGACATAGAGAGAGTTTTTAAGGAGTGCGCAAGAATATTAATACCCGGAGGGATATTCTATTATTCGATCGTCCATCCCGCTTTCTTTAACGGCAGATGGAAGCTTGATGAAGGATCGGGAGATACCGGTAAACTCATCACGTCTTACATCACTCCGAGTGTCATCGAAAACAGGTTTTGGGGTGAGACACTGCACTTTCACCGGCCTTTGTCCTTTTATCTGAATGCCGCTTCAAAAGCAGGATTGATGCTGATAGGTTCCGAAGAGCCGAAGTCTTATGATGACCCTTCAAGGAATGAGGATATACCGCTCTTCTTTTTCGCGGAGTATATAAACGGAGGTGCCTGAGGATTGAACCTTTATCATTACTATGACAAGCGAACGGGACCTTTCAGGAGCTTAACGATGCTGTCTGAGGATCTGGCGGAAAGTGTTCTTGCAAGGATCAAGGAAGAACGTCCGGAAGGGTTTTGCGCAAAAAGAGATGCGGATTATCTGAAAAAGAGAAGGAGATGCGAAGAGATCCTTAAAAGAGAGTTTGAAGCTAAAGGAGGGATCGTTGACATCCCTTCGCCTTATTATATGGTCGTAGAACACTGCCCGTGGCTTCATTCTTGGTATGAAAGACCGGAATATGTTAAGATCCCGATAGCAGAATTCGATCTTAAGAAGGTATCGTTTACATACGGGGATTCGATGCCGACCTTCGGATTTGATGATGGGAAGGAATACAGGAAGCAGGTATATACATACGAAGAGATACTTAAGATGATCGATAAGTACGGACTGCCGCAGGATTGGAATGCCGACGGGAAATATGGACCTGAAAGGTATATCGAGGCTCACGTCTGGACCGATGAGCCCTTAAAGAGATATATGTCAATGTAATAACGGATAGGAGACAAGAAATATGAGGGAAAAGATGACATGGAGGATGACAGCAGCAGTGATCTCATTGTTGATGTTAGTAAGTGCCGCAGCAGGTTGCGATGATGTTAAGACCGAAGGGACAACAGACAATATAACAGTATCAGGGTCTGTCTCTGAAGAAAATGAGACCTCTGAGGAAACGAAGACATCTGATACAACAGATACGGCAAAGGAAACAGAAGCTTCGGCAGTCATGCCTGATGTTACCGGCATGGACTATAAGAAGGCTCAGGACTACCTCGAAGACTATTTTGAAGAAAACGGTATCAGCGTATCGATATCTGTCGGTTGGGGGCATAACTCGGATCCTTCCAAGAATCTGCTCGTTGCGGAAACCACTCCAAAAGCAGGAGAAGATATCGATCCGTCAGTTGATACGGTCATCATCATGGTATATGAAGGCTATAATCCCACAGACCCTTCCGACACGGATCAGACTGAGACAGAGGGAACGGCTGAATCTTCGGAATCGACTGAGACCGAGGGGACAGTAAAGCCGACTGACACTTCCGGAACAGAAGGGACTTCCGGTACGACAGGATCGTCCCAACCATCCGGCAAGACAACGGTCATTCCCGATGTTGTCGGTATGAACTATCAGGACGCACAGGATACCATCAAGGAAGCCTTCAGCGAGAACGGTCTTGACGTAACGGTGTGTGTAGGTTGGGGACATAACTCGGACCCTGCTAAAAATCTCCTTGTTGCAGAGATCACTCCTGCTGCGGGAACAGATATCGATCCGTCAGTTGATACGGTCATCATCATGGTATATGAGGGCTATAATCCTCCGAATTGACGGAAGTTCCCGTTAAACTGATATAACGTCAGTTTGCCGCAAGACCCGTCAAAGGATTTTGGCCGGTTCTGAGTTCGTTCAGGAAGCGTACTACCAGGTCGTTAAACAGCTCGTATTTTTCGATACTGCAGACATGACCGCACCTTTCGATGAAGCAAAGAGATGCTTCATTGAGCTTTTTGTATGTCTTTTTCACGCTTTTGACAAAGAAGTAATCTTCTTTTCCTGATACCATGAATACCGGCAGGTTTGATTCCTTTATGATATTTATATATTCGTTGATCTTAAACTGCGTCTTGAATAATTCCGTAAGCCACATCCTCAAAGCCGCGGACCTCATCTTGATCGATTCCCTGATGAAGAAATCCCTCGACTTCTTGTGATTCTTGTTCGGCATCATGATATTCGCGAACAAAGGATAGAAGAACCTCTTCGGGATTATGTATTTGAGTCCTTCAACGAATGCGAGGAGTGATCTGTATCCTATTCCGAGATTCAGGACAAATCCCGCGAGGACTATGGAGTTCACTTTTTCCCTGTACCGGCGTGTGAATTCCAAAGCCACCAGCGTACCGAGTGACAAGGAGATTATATTGACCTTATCGATGGATTCGCTTTCCAGGATGTCATTTATGTCCGATGCGGTCCTTGATAACAGATGCCTTTGTCTTTTGAAGGACGAACCTCCGTGTCCTTCAAGGTCAACAGCCAGGATATTATAGTCGCGCAGGTCTTCGATCTGGTATTTCCAGGTGTTCATGCTTCCGCCCAGCCCGTGGATCAATAAGACCCATTCCTTTGAATCGTTGTTATATATCTTATAATTCATCTCTTACTCCTTTTAAAGCCCGGTCCTTTAGTGTACGGGAAGATACTTTGATTATCAAAGTATCTCTTTATTCCATAATACTTCCCGGGGGGAATAATGCAATACCTTGGGAAGCAGTACACTTAATTTGCCTCAAATGTCAGTCCTTCTTTTCCTTTTCGAAAAGTATCCTTGACGAACCGGGACTACTGTCATAGTATGGACTATATAGATAGTCCGGAGGCTTATTCATGACAGAAAAACTATATGACAGTGAAGCCAAGGTAATGGATATCATCTGGGAAAAGGGACCTCTCACGGCCAAGGAGATCAGTCTTATCGCAAAAGATACCATCGGCTGGAACAAGAACACCACCTACACGGTCATCAAAAAGCTTGAGGCGAAGGGTTTTATCAGACGTGATGAACCGGGCTTTTTATGTACCTCTCTGATCTCGCGTGACAACGTACGTAAAAATGAGGCATCTGCGCTTTTGAACAAGTTCTTCGGAGGCTCGCGCAAAGCTTTGTTTTCGGCTCTCCTGGAAGACGAGAAGCTCTCTGACAGTGAGATAGAGGAACTCCGCGGTCTTATAGATCAGAGGTGATCTTATGATCGGCGAAGTCTGCTACTGGATCTTTAACATGAGCATAATCGCTTCTTTTATGGGGCTCATCGTCCTTCTTATAAGGAAGATCAGGTTCATACCGCACAGAGTGTCGGTCTTTCTTTGGATAGTACCCTTTGTACGGATGTTGATCCCGCTCGGCCTGAACAGTCCGTACAGCCTCATGTCTCTCATATCGCGGATAACGACCAGAACGGTAACAGTCTATAGACTGACGGAGGACCTGAGCCTTTCCACATCCAATACTATAATGGCGGCTGAGAGCTATGATCCGATAACATACAAAGTAAACATACTCGAGAACATCTTTAACGTAGCGGGAATAGTCTGGACAGCCGGTGCCGTGACTGTCTTTCTGGTCTTGGTGATCTTATACTGCGCTTCATTACTCGAGATCAGGGATGCGGTTCCTTTTAAGGAAGATATCTATCTTTCCGGGAAGGTTGTAAGTCCCGCCGTATACGGTATTTTCAGGCCCAGGATAATCCTGCCTTCATCTTATGCGGAAAAAGATCTTAAATATATCATCAGGCACGAGAGGACACATATACACCGTAAAGACAATCTTTGGAGGCTCCTCGGATTTTTTGCCGCTTCGGTTCACTGGTTCAATCCTTTATCCTGGCTGTTTCTTAAAGAGTTCCTTTCAGATCTGGAACTTGCCTGTGATGAGAAGGCTGTCTCATCTTACGGCAGAAATGAACAAAAGGAATATGCATTAACGATCCTGGAATATTCCGGGAAGAGGAATATGTTTGCGTCTTCTTTCGGCGGAGCCAAAGTACGGAGCCGCATAGAAAACATCCTGTCATATAAAAAGATGACGGCCGTTTCCGCTTCCGTATTTACGGTAATGGTCCTCATCATAATCTATACGCTCCTGACAAATGCGGGATAACGGGAGTCTTACCGGCAGTTTCCCTCATAGACAAATCTTAAATATTCTCTTGCAACTGAACAGAGATGTCTTATGTCTGATACGGAAGTGGCATCACGGTCTGTCATGTGAAAGCGCGGGAAGAACCGTGAGATATGAAGAGGGATCTGATCTCCGATCATATTACCGGAAAGATCCTTAAGAGAAGATATAAAACCGCATATCATCCGCATCTCTTCTTCGGAATCGTTAAGACCCGGAACGATCAGGGTCGTAAGTTCTACATGACAGATCTGAACGGCTCTTATGATAAAATCCTTTACCATATTCAGATCTCCTCCGAGCACGTTCGAATAATTACCTTCATTAAAGCACTTGAGATCGATATTCATGGCATCGATATAAGGTGAGAGTTCTTCAAGGATACCAAGTTCAAAAGTACCGTTCGTAACAAGGACATTAAGCATGCCGTTTGCGTGAACGAGCTTTGCAGTGTCCCTTACGAATTCATAAGCGATCAACGGCTCATTATATGTAAAAGCAACGCCGATATTTCCCTTGGGCTTGTATCTTAATGCAAGTTTGGAAAGTTCCTCCGGAGTTATGACTTCCGAAGAGTCCTTGAGCTTAAGTGCCCGGTCAGACCAGGATATCTCATTATTCTGGCAGAAGGGACATCTCAGGTTACAGCCGTAGCTGCCGACAGATAAGATACGTGTTCCCGGGTGAAATCTGTTCAAAGGCTTCTTCTCGATCGGATCTAATGCCAGCGCAGTTATCCTGCCATAGCTTTGCGGCACGACTTTTCCGTCCGCAAGGATCCTGGCACCGCAAAAGCCCGTGCCTCCTTCTTTTATGTCACAGTGTCTGAAGCAAACATTGCACTTCGTCATGGCAGATCCCTCTTTTACCTCTTTGAACCATTATATGACTTATCAAAGGCTTCGTAAAACCTTATATGATAAGGAAGATCTGCAGTTTCTAATGGTATAATCAGATAAAGAGGACAGATCCCGGCTTATGATAAGTAAAAAACAGACGTAAAGAGGAAAAGGATATGCAGTTTGGAATGCCCACTTTGATAGAGAACCGTACACTGGCCGATAATATCAGCCTTTGTAAGAGTCTCGGACTTGACTTCATAGAGCTCAATATGAATTTCCCGGAATATCAGGTTAATTGTCTGGAGAAGACCGATAGTTTCATCGAAGCTGCCGATAAGGCAGGGATATATTATACGATCCACCTTGACGAGACCCTGAATATCGCGGATTTTAACCCGCTCATATCGGAGGCTTATCTCGAGACTGTAAGGCGAACGATAGAAGTCGCCAAAAAGTTCCTTGATCTACGCGACAGATATGGCGACAAAAGTCAGCCGTTGATATTGAACATGCATATGAATCACGGGATCTTCATAACTCTTCCCGATCGAAAAGTACAGATGTATGACAGGGATTTTGATACCTATATCAATTCATTCATGAGATTTCGTGCCCTGTGCGGGGAATGGATAGGGGAAAGTGACATAAAGATCACTGTTGAAAACACCGACGGTTTCCGCGATTATGAAAAGAAGGCCATAGACTATCTTCTCAAGAGCCCCGTATTTGCCATGACGTGGGACATCGGTCATTCAAAAGCCGTAAGGGAAAAGGATGTGCCTTTTATTCTGGAACACGAAAACGACCTCATCCATTTTCATATCCATGACGGAACAGAGGATCCGCCGCGTAACCATCTTGCATTAGGAGACGGTGAGATCGACCTTAAAGACCGTCTGGCTCTCGCAAAAAGACGTAATGCCAGATGTGTTCTGGAGACCAAGACGATCGAAGCTCTCAAAAGATCCGTCGAACGTCTCAAGACCTTCCTTCAGGAATAAAGAACTTGACAGAAAAAGACTCCCTGCCGGTATTACGGGGCAGGGAGTCTTTTATGAGATCTTTACTGCATTTGTGCCGTATATAATCCGTAATAGATGCCTTTTTTGTCCAGCAGTTCTTCGTGGGTTCCTATCTCGGCGATGCTGTGACCGTCTATTACCATGATCCTGTCGGCATTCTTGAGAGTCGAGAGACGGTGCGCGATCGCAAAGGTCGTCTTTCCGCTCGTAAGCCTGTCAAGGGCCTTCTGGATCATGAACTCGCTTTCCGTATCAAGGCTTGCCGTTGCTTCGTCAAGTATCAGGATCTTCGGGTCGACGAGGATGGCTCTGGCGATAGCGATGCGCTGACGTTCGCCGCCGGAGAGCGTATATCCCTTTTCGCCGACATAAGTGTTATATCCGTCAGGGAGCTTACTTATGAATTCATGCGCATTCGCAAGCTTTGCGGCCTTTATTATCTCTATAATGCTCGCGTCCCTTTTCGAAAACCTGATATTGTCGATTATCGTTCCCGAAAACAGGAATGTCTCCTGCAAAACGACACCGATCTGCGAGTGATATGACTTCCGGCTTATATCCTTCATGTCACAGCCGTCAACGAGGATCGAGCCGTCGTCTGTCTCATACAGCCTCATGAGAAGATTGATGAGAGTCGATTTACCGGTGCCCGAAGCGCCTACGATACCTATCATCTCTCCCGGCTTTATCACAGCGTTTATATCCTCGAGAACAGGCTGATAAGACTTATATCCGAATGTTGCATGATCGAAGGTGATCTCGCCTTTGACAGCGATATCACGGGCCTTAGGATTTTCCTCAGGCGCCTTCTGGGAGAGTACGTCATAGATCCTCTCGAGGCTGGTCTTGAGTATCGACATCTCCCTCGGGAGCCTGCCGAGCCATCCGACATACTGGAACAGAAGCAGGGTGTAGGCGATAAACTGGTAGAGTTCACCTGAAGACATCCTGTCGGTCAGGACCTCACGGCCTCCGAAGTAAACGACTATGACAAGTCCGAGGCCCATCCAGAAGGACATGGAAAAATCAAAAAAACCCCAGAAACGTTCGTTACGCATCTGTATCCGGGCAAATTCGCCCGAGAAGACCTTGAAGCGGTCGGCTTCTTCTTTTTCCTTGCCGTAGCTCTTCACGATCCTCATACCCGAGATGACATCCTGAAGGTCGCTCGCGACGTCATCGTTCTTTCTGTACTGGACGTGGAAGATCCTGCTTATCGTCTTCCTCAAGGTGAGTATGAGGAAGGTTACGATCGGCACGACTGAGAGCGTCAGGAGCGCGAGCTTAACATCAAGTATGATCATGAATATGATATCCCAGATGAAGATGAAGAAGATGGCGAACAGGTTGCAGAATACATCTGCGATGAATTCGGAGATGTATCTGGTGTCCTGCGTGATCCTGTTAAGGAGTTCTCCGGGCCTTCTGTCATTGATGAAGCTCAAGGGGAGCTTCTGGTATTTCTCGAAGAGCTGTCTTCTGAGATCATCAGATATCTTGGAGCCGAGCCTGGCTGTCGAGATACTCTTGGCGATGTTGATGAATACGATACTGACGCTCAGGAAGAACATCAGTGATACGAACATCATTGCGGTACTTACATGACCGTTCACTTTAAGAACGTCGTTTATAAGGCGCTTCTGGATCTCAGGGCTTAAGAGCGTCACTACCGCGACCGCGACCATAAGCATGAATACTCCGAAGAAGTCTTTCCGGTATGGCTTTGTGAAAGTGCGTATGAGGTGGAGGAAACCGCCGTTTCCGGAGCACTTCGAACATACCCCGGTACCCGGGATGACGTGTCCGCACTTAGGACAGATCTTCTCGTATTCGCTGCTCTCGACTTCTTCAAAACGGCCTGATATCAGAATGTTGATACCACGGGCTATATAGGCATATCTGCTCATATGCTTTGCGGAATAATGAGCAAGTACCATGTCACTGCCGTTTCCCGTCACCGTCAGGATACCGCCGCCGACACCCGGCTCAGCTGCTGCCTTGCTCAGGTCCCTGATGTTATATGACGTGATATCTCCGCCTTTTATGACATGGATCTTTTCGGTCGTGACGGTGATGAAGGAATCGTCCGTCCAGTTGCCGTTGCCGTCGATATCGAAGGGAACGCAGTAGTAGATCCTCTCACCTTCGGAAAGACCGAGTTGTTTTTCGATCCCGGGAGGAAGTAAATATTTAAGATTCATCTGTTATCGTCACGATTTACAGGAATAAATCGAGCATCCTCCTCTCCTTCTTTGTGAGCTTATCGACATCTCTGATCTCGAATCTGTTCTCGTCTACATCGTTGATGATAAGTCTCGTATCCGACAGCTTGGTTACGGCATTGGAACCCATGCTGATCGCGAACTTGCATTCGCCCTTGTCGGTCAGCACGTGAAAATACGCGTATCCGTATTCATCCTTGATGCCGTAGATCTTCTCGATCACGGGAGTAAAATAGCTGAGCTTCAGCTGCTCTTTTATGAGCTTTTTGGACTTCTCAGGCATGGCATTGAGATCTTCTATGATGCCGATCTCCTTGTCGCCGTTCCCGTGATCTCTAACAGACAGAAATCTGTCGGCATCCGAGAAAGGGAAGAGTCTTATGACCCTTACTCTCTCATAATGCTCTCCGCCTCTGTCGAGACTTAGAAATCCGCCGGGTGTCTTCGAGAAGACATCTTCCGGATCGATGATATTGGTCGCCGTCATCTCGGCGGCTTTTTTCTCATATATATTGATCGTATTATCTGACATGTTTTTCCCTCTTTCTTCCTTTCTCATCAGAACTCTGTCTGAAGTGATAAAGACTTGTTCTGCAGATCGAGCAAAGTCTTATATATGCCTCCGTCGATCCTTCTTAATTCTTCTTCCGTACCTTCTTCGACTATGCGGCCGCCGTCGATGACGATGAGCCTGTCGGCGTTACGGAGCGTGGACAATCTGTGTGCGATCGATAATGTCGTCCTTCCTTTAACGAGATAGTTAAGGGAATACTGGATCGCCTTCTCGGTCTGTGTATCAACGCTCGCGGTTGCCTCGTCGAGGATAAGGATCTTCGGATCGGCAAGTATCGCTCTTGCGATGGAGATCCTCTGCTTCTCACCGCCGGAGAGATCCTTTCCCGAAGCGCCGATTATAGTGTCGTAACCGTCAGGCAGGTTACTTATGAATTCGTGTGCGCTCGCGAGCTTAGCCGCGCGGATGATGTCGGCACGGGATGCATTCTCGTTTCCGTAGGCGATGTTCTTCGCGACGGATCCCATGAAGATATATGTATCCTGCGATACCATGGCGACATTCCTTCGAAGATCGGTAAGTGACAGATCCCTTATGTCGGTGCCGTCGATCTTTATGCTGCCTTCGTTAACGTCATAGAGCCTCGAGATGAGGTTTACCAGAGTCGATTTTCCGGCTCCCGATCTTCCGACTATGCCGAGCATCTCGCCCTCGTTGATCTTTATGTTCAGTTCCTTAAGGACAGGCCTTCCGACGCGGTATCCGAATGTTACGTCGGTAAGCTCTATAACTCCCTTAGGCTTTTCGAGACGTACAGGATCCTTTGCTTCCTGTATCTCAGGTATCGCATCCATGATCTCGAAAAGACGCTCCGCTGAGTTGATGCTGTCTGCCCACATCCTGAATATCCAGGAGAAGAAGTTCATCGGTCCGTTGAGCTGCATGACATAGCCGACAAACGTGATCAGGACGCCCAGTTCGATCTCGTGTGTCTGAAGGACGAAGAATACTCCGACGATCCATATCCAGATGCCCGATACTTCCTGGACCATCTTATAGAGGATCTCGAATCTGTTACGAAGCTTCGCGATGTCGATCTCGGCATTCTTGAGATTAGCCGTTGGACCTTCGAAGCCCTTGAGTTCCTCGTCCTGCTGACCGAACGCTTTAACGACGCGGGCGCCTGTCAGGTTATCGTTGGCCTTGCTGCTGACGGCTTTTTCCGCACGGTGTCTCTTACCCGATAAGATCCAGAGCCCCGGACGCAGCTTAACTGTCATGAACACGAGGAGCGGGAGGAGGATGCAGGATATCAGAGCCATCTTCCAGTTGAGGTTGAACATTACTATGAATGTACTTACGATCGTGATCCCGTGAACAAAGATCATGGGAAGACCGTCAATGAAGAAGTTCCTTACCCTGTCCGAATCGCTCAGGACTCTTGTCATGAGGCCGCCTGTCTGCTTGTTTACGAAGAAGTTCAAAGACAGCTTGCTCATCGCGTCAAAGACGTCATTCTTGATATCCCTTATCGCGGTACTCGACAGCCTCGCCATAAAGAATATCTGAAGATAGTTCGAGAGCGCCTGTGTAAACCTTACGACTATCATTACCACGGCAACTACGAGAAGCGCGATAAGGATATTCTCCCCAAGTCCGAATGAATCCAGGAAAGCTTTATCTTTCTCGAGGACGTGATCGAAGAGCACCTTACCTATCAGGTACGGCCATGCGATATTGATCACGCCGTTAACGGTATAGGTGATGACAAGAAGGAATACCAGGATCTTATACTTCAGGAAGTACTTGAGAGTACGTCCGAAGATCGTCCTTTTATTCTTCTTCTCACCGATCTCGATATCTTCAGGCTCGCTCTGTTCTTCAGCTTCCAGTTCGTTTCCGTGAAGAGCGCCCTTGAGCTTTCTGTAAAGAACATTCATCTGTTCCTGGTATCTGTTGGTAAAGCAGGCGATGATGACATCTTCGCCTTCGTAGCTTCCGGTAAGCACGTTCGACCCGACATAGACATCAAGCCTTATATGAGCGAGCTTATCTTCATCGTAGATACGGACATCATATTCGCACAGATCCTCTTCAGGCGTCATCTCCGGATTTTCCGCATTCCTGAACAGGTGCACGGTATCACGGGGAAGATCAGCCTCAAGGATTATTACCTTGTCTTCCGTAACTACTATAAAACCTTTAATGTAATTTCCGTCTAAGGATAAGTCTACGGGGCTATGTATCAGGACGTCTTTTTCCGATATTTCATGTTCCCTGAGCCTATCCAAGACCTTCCTTGTCAATCTTGAATCCTTCATCAGTTTTCCCTCTGTTTCATTTCACTTTTTTGAATAATAGGGTGTATTGTAGCATTATTGTTTACCCGTTGTATAGTAAGAATTTTTTAATTATTAATTATTCATTTTCATTGATACAGCCAGCAGGTGACCGGACAATCCGAGTATCTCCTCGTGCTCATCAAGAAGGCTTACGGTCCTCATGAGTGCCTTTCTGGAAGTCTCGTTTTCCCAGACATCATCCAGGTCTTTGACGAGCCATGCACCGCCCATGATACCGTGCACTCTCGTTTCTTCAAAACCTCCTTCGGACAGTTCCTTTCTAAGTTCCGAGGCCGAATGAAAATGAGCGCTTCCGATGCCGCTATATACCGTTCTTCCGGGGTTTACGTGACATCCGTCGCTTAATTCCCGCTCGACCATCGTAAGGAAATCCGGATCTTCGAGATATCTGTTTCCGTTCTCCTCATTCGGCGAATAAACGGTAATGTTATGGAGCAATACCGAGAACGGTGTCAAAGATGCGGAGAAGAGTACTCCGCCCTTTTTGAGAAGCCGGTAACACTCGCCGATCGCCTTGAGCCGCTCCTTTTTCTCTGTGATGTGGTAAAGCGGTCCCATGAATAATATGGCGTCCGCACTCTCATCTTCTCTCGGTATTGACCTCGCATCACAGACCTCTGCGGCCTTAAGATCACAACCGGGATACTCCGAACTAGGAAGATCGCTCATCTCTATATTTCTCTCAGACAGATCGAAAAGGTGCACTTCATACCCCAGGGAAGCCAGGTACCAGGAATATTCCCCGTAAGCTCCGCCGATATCGTAGATAACGGCCGGGGGCTTTGGCAGGTTTTCCCTCAAAAGCTCCTTTGTCCTTTCAAATTCTATACGCCCGATCCCTGTCCTTAACCGGTTATATTCTTCTCCCGCTTCGTAATAAGTCAGGACAGAGCTGTCTATAGCTTTCATCTTCTTCATCTCCTTTCGCGCAAAAAATAACGGTCAGTGCCCGTTTGAGCTTCTGACCGTTTTACGCTTCATCTAAATTATCAGGGTGTCATGTACGCGATAAACTGAGCCAGATGCCCGGACCGGCATTTGTCTTCTTCTGGATCGTTGTTGTTGTTGTTGTAATAAATGATCTCAGCATTATCGCGAACTCCTTTTCAAGTTTTGTAGCATTGTATATCAACTCTCCGGTAATTGCAACCGCAAATTTACATTATGTCCCTGAGAGTTCTCTGATAGAAGAAATCGTGGACCATTTTGTCGAATTCCTTCCACATTGGAAGCGTCTCGCATTTGTCCATCCTCGGACACTCAAATCCCTTCTCGGCAAGGCAGGCGACAGAGGACATCGTCGTCTCCATCAGATCCAGTATCTCGCCTATAGTATATTCTTCAGGCTTTCTCATCAGTTTATAACCGCCGCCTTTTCCGCTCGCGCCCTTGATAAGACCGCCCGTCACCATCTCCTTGACGATGATCTCCAGGTATTTCTTTGATATGTCCTGTCTTTCCGCTATATCCTTAAGAGGGATATAATTTCCTTCATCGTGATTTGCAAGATCGATCATTACGCGAATGGCGTATCTGCCTTTTGTAGATATCATGCCCTGCCTCCTCGAAAAATCTATTAACCTATTATACACATATGTAGATAGGTGAATCAATTGCCCGATGATACTTTTCTTCCGCGAAAATGGTAAAATAGACCAAGGGGTTATGAAAAAAGAGACAGACTGAAGAGAAGGACAATATATGCAATAGGTTGCATATATACGGACAGAGTATGAGATATGCCGTAATATCCGATATCCACGGAAACTATCCCGCCCTTAAGGCGGTCCTCGATGATGCCGCCAAAGAGGGCGCGGACAGATATATCTTCGCAGGAGACTATATGATAAGCGGTCCTTATCCCGACAGATGCATTTCTGAGATAAGGAATATAAAAGACAAGTATATGATCAGAGGCAACGAGGAGCGTTATATCGCTGACCTCGACGGCAGGGATCAGTCAAAATGGACTGACGGCCAGATGCAGATATCTTACTATGTCTACAGAAACTTAAGCAGGGATAACTTCGATCTCGTGACAGATCTGCCCTTAAGGATCGATGACGGAAATATCCACATAGCTCATTCCTCGGCAGAATTCATAGGTGATATCGAGATGAGTTCCTGGGGTCCCGGGATCCTGGCGCGTGAATATCCACTTAAGTCTTTTGACGAAGAGAGCTTAAGGCAATATGTTGCATATAAGATCTCTGGCGACGGGGCTTTTTCCGCGGCTGTCGATAAGCTTACTGACGGCATCTATATCTTCGGTCATACGCACATGCAGTGGTCGTACAGACATAAGGACAGGGAGATCTGTCTGATCAACCCCGGCTCATGCGGGCTTCCGCTCGACGGTATAAAAAACAGCATCCCGTACACGATCCTGGATATCTCTGACGACGGCAAAGTTACGATCCGTCAGAGACGGATCTTTTTCGATATGGAAAAATATACAGAGGAACTTAAGAAGACTGACCAGTACAAAGAAGCGAATGTTTGGAGTAAAGTTATCATAACGGAACTTCTGACGGCGAAGGACCATCTGATATCGTTTATCGACTGTGTCGGATCTTATGCGGATTCGATCGGGGATCTAAGAAGACCTTATGCCGTGGACACATGGGAAGAAGGCTATAATGTCTGGAGGAAAGAAAATGGATCATAAAGAGAGAATGCTTTCAAATCTGCCTTATAAGGCATGGATGGACGGACTTGAAGAAGAACGTCTGGCTAATAAGCGCAAGATATACGAATACAACAATCTTCCGCCCGAGAAATGGGATAAGAAGATGGATCTTCTTAAGGACATCCTCGGAAAGACGGGTGAGTGGATCAACATCGAAGCTCCGTTCCATTGTGATTACGGATATAACATCGAAGTCGGTGAGAATTTCTTTGCAAATTATAACTTTATCGTTCTCGACGTCGGCAAGGTAAGGATAGGTAACGATTTCCAGTGCGGACCTAATGTCGCCATCTATACGGCAGGTCACCCCGTCCATCCGGTAAGCCGTAATTCCGGATATGAGTACGGCATAGACATCACGATAGGAAACAGCGTCTGGATCGGTGGAAATACTTGCATAATGCCGGGCGTCACGATAGGTGATAATGCCGTGATCGGCGCAGGAAGCGTCGTCACAAAGGACATTCCCGCGAACGTGATAGCGGCCGGGAATCCTTGCAGAGTGATCCGTGAGATCACCGATGCCGACAGGGATTTCTATTACAAGGACAGAAGATTTGACGTTACGGATTATTGATCAGATTTTGCTGAGATATTCTTCAACCTCATTAAGATGAAATGAGAAGAAGAGCCTTCTGTCATGATCATCCAGAAGACGGTAATGGCTTGATACGATATTTTGCTGTATCTTATATCCCCGTTCTTCCTTGATCACTTTCCACCATATCTTACCGCCCATGGTAGAAGGATATTTGACCTCAACATCGGAAAGGGCGAGAGCGGATACCATTTCGGAGTAGTCTTCCCCCAGAGCATCGCTTAACACGGAACTCTTACAGAAGATGGAGACGAGGGCAACGGTCTCGGTCCAGCCGAGTTTTCTTCTGCCTTTCTCACTTTCAACCAGGGTCTTTTTCGAGATGCCGAGGATGACAGCCATCTTATCCTGCGTCAGGCCGTATTCTGTCCTGATGAGTTTCAATCTGTCATTTACGATATCTGTCAGTTCTGCTCTGGTCATTAAATCTTCCTCCGTGACATTAAATATAGTGTAATTTTACACTATGACTGAAAAAATACAATGAGGATATCGATTGCCTGACTAAGGGTCTTTTGTATAAAGTAAAGAAAAGGTGATAAAATAGCATTAGTTTTTAATTTAGGGAGGGATTATATGAAGACCGTAAAAAACAGGTCGTTTTCTGCTCGCATATTGAAACTGATCGCCATGACATTGATCATATCCATGATCATGGGTCTGGCCTGTTCCTGTGAATCAGGTAGTTCCGGAAGGAAAAAATCGAGAAAGCACAGAGACAGGGACGACAGAGAAGAAGAGGAAGAAGAGGAAGAGACAGAAACGGAAGAGGAAGAAGAAATAGAAACTGAAGAGGAAGAAGAGGAGGAAGAGGAGGAAGAGGAAAGTAAAGAGATCAATCTGTACACCTTTTCTGATGAGATCGTAAGGATGGCATATAAATATCAAGAGCTTAATCCCGATCTCGAATATGATTTCAGGATAACCCAGGTTGCCACTGACGGCGGCGGATATGAGAAGGTTCTTGATGCGGGATTAGCAGCAGGAGGCGTGGATGCGCCGGATATCTATTGTGCTGAGGCTGCTTTTGTTCACAAATATACTCAGGGTCAGGCATGTGAATATGCTGCATCCTTCGAGGATATGGGGATCGATGTTGAAAAAAAGATAAACGAAGCAGGAATCGCTCCTTACAGCGTTGAAGTCGGAACAAGGCCTTCAGACGGCAAGATAGTGGCCTTAAGTTATCAGTCAACGGGCGGTTGTATGATCTACCGTTCCGATCTCGCCAAGGAAGTTTTCGGTACTGATGATCCTGATGATATCGCTGATATCTTCGGCGGAGGTTCAGGTTCCTGGGATAAGTTCTGGGATGCGGCTGAGGTCTTAAAGCAGAACGGTATTGCCATAGTATCGGGCGACGGGGATATCTGGCATCCCGTTGAGGGCAGTTCTTCATCCGCGTGGGTTGTAGACGGTAAGCTCAACATCTGCAAGGAACGTGAAGATTTCATGGATATGTCCATGAAACTCAAGCAGAATGATTATCATAATGACACCCGGGACTGGTATGAAGGCTGGTATAGCGATATGAACGGTACAGGACCCAAACAGGTATTCTGCTTCTTCGGACCTGCATGGCTTATCAATTATACATTCGGAACATATGCGCCTGATATGGCAGGTCAGTACCGCGTAACTACTCCTCCGGTTGGCTTCTTCTGGGGAGGAACATGGGTAATGGCCTCCAAATATGCTGCCGAGGCTTCCGATAAGAAAAAAGCTGTGATCGCGGATTTTCTGGTATGGATCACTCTCGATACATCCGATACAGGTCTCCAGTACCTCTGGGCTAACGGCCTTATGAACGATGCCGGTACAAAGGACTGCGTGACGTCTTCCGTCGTTATGGATAAATCTGACGGCAGCTGTGCATATCTGGGAGGACAGAATATGTTTGAGTATTATGTTCCGGCCGGCAAATATGCCAACGCAAAATGTATCGGCTATGGCGACGACGATATAGATAATTATTGGCGTGAACAGGTAAGGCAATATACTGCGGGAGAAAAGACCAAGGAGAAGGCATTAGAAGATTTCAAGACGGATGTCTATTATTTTGGGATCTCATCATAGCATGCTGACGGATATGTCCTGCTGAAGTTTTTTATTGTATAATCGGACATATAACAAGAAACTTAATCATCGGAGGGAAGTATGAGTAAGTTAAAAGGCTTAAATAGACAGTCCTTGTTGAAGGTACTGTCGATCATAGTTATCTGCTCTTTGTCCTTGACAGCTTTTGCATCCTGTTCGGGAAGACAGACCGCCCGTTCAACAAGAAAGCACCGTCGCAGCGACAGGGAGGAAGAAGAGACAAAGAAGACCAAGGAGACGGAAGATACCGGGGAAACAACGGAAACGGAATTAACCGATTGGACCGAGGATCCTACCTATATGACAGGAGCCATAGTTCCCGATAAGGAACCGATCGTTATCTATTCCTACAATGACGAAGCAGTCAGGATCATAGAAGATTTTAAGATGCTTCATCCTGATTTTGAATATGATTTCGAATATGAGATCGTTACTTCAGGTTACGTTGATTATGTTAATGCAGTGGAAGGGTCTTTGCGTAGCGCAAATAGCGGTGATGTTGACATCTTCTTTGCCGAGAGTGCTTATGTTGCGTATTTTACAAAGGGCGACGATTCATATTATGTAGCTCCTTATACCGATTTCGGCATTGATGTCGAAGCGGGGGTCTTTGAAGCAAACATAGCACCTTTCTCGGTCGATATGGGAACAAGAGATTATGACGGAAAGGTCGTAGGCTTAAGTTATCAGACATGCGGCGGATGTATGATCTACAGAGCCGATATTGCCAAGGAGGTATTCGGTACCGATGATCCTTCCGAGATATCGGAGATCATGGGCGGCGGAACAGGTTCCTTTGATAAGATGTGGAAAGCTGCAGAGGAACTTAAGAAAAACGGATACGCACTCGTATCGGGTCCGGCCGATATCTACCGCATGCTTGATTGCCAGTCTTCATCGAGCTGGAATGTTGACGGCGGTTTGAACATCAGTGCGGAGCGATCCATCTATATGGACTATGCTAAGATGCTCATCGATAAGGATTATTGCAACGGAACCGCAGAGTGGACGGACGAATGGTATGCCGATATGGGAGGAAACGGACCAAGAGAAGTATTCTGTTTCTTCGGACCGTCCTGGTTTATATCGTTCTTCATTGCCGATTGGGGATCCAATCTCTCGGGTCAGTACAGGATCGGACAGGCTCCGATGGATTTCTACTGGGGAGGAACATGGGTAATGCCTTCGCTGAAGGCATCCGCTTCCGATCCTGAAAGAAAGGCGGCTATCGCAGAAGTCCTGGAGTGGATAACACTTGATTCATCCGATACCGGCCTTCAGTACCGTTATGCTAACGATCTGATCAATTATAGCGGAGCGAAGTCGACAGTAGCCTCTATGGAAGTAATGGCCAAAACCGACGGTTCGAGTGCTTTCCTCGGTGGACAGAACATATATGATTATTACCTGTCAGCCGGTAAATCGGCGAAGGTCGAGAACATCTATCAGTATGACGATGAGATCGGTTCGCTATACAGACAAAATGTATATGAGTATGCTACGGGTGAAAAAGATTTGACGACGATGTTAAATGATTTCTCACTCCAGGTGTATGGCAGCGGATATATTTGATCATCTGATCAGAGGGTGTTTCCGGAAGGAGACACCCTCTTTAGTACCATAAAAGTGTAATTGTTAGAGAGTAATTAACTCCGACAGTTGCACTTTTTCTTATAATAT
>Ga0310786_10004690_pt1 | contig 18897 bp, 38 predicted proteins | sample AusTroGonzalo_MG_FD_203881 | JGI IMG/M metagenome (GOLD analysis project Ga0310786, IMG submission 203881) | Bovine rumen microbial communities from tropical cattle in Woodstock, Queensland, Australia - Gonzalo_03 (v2) (version 2) | ecosystem: Host-associated > Mammals > Digestive system >... | reverse complement strand
AAAAATTCTTATGCTCTCGCTCATCAAATTAGATTATATAGAGTGCCGTTTTGGGAGTTTGGAAATATAAAATCAATTGGTGATTTATTTTCACCAAAGTTTATTGTAACGTCACGATGGCATAATGATTAGGTTTATAGGGAGTATAAACGCCGGAGGCTTTAAGATGGTAATGTGGTTATAGAATATTACGTTAACTTAGGTTTGTAATGTAATTGTTTTAGTTAGTGCTGTTATTATAGCAGGTAAAAATATATGGTCATTCTTTAAGAAACCTGTGGATGATATTCATGCGCGGGCAAGTGAAAGAGAAGAACAGCATATTGAAGAAATTCTACAGCGTGAGATGCCTGGTCTATTGGAATAGAATTGTAATGTTATTATGGGTTCATTAAATGAATTAAAACAAATGACAATGGCACAAGAAGAATAGCTAAATGATATTTATGGTGCTATTGAATTATTAAATCAATCATAGCTTGATATGATGCGGTATGATATGAATAAAATATATTATAAATATCGTCCCTTTAAGAAGATTTTAAGTGCTGATAAAAAAGCATTTATTAAGATTTATAATGATTATAAGTCAATGGATGGCAATACTTGGATTGATGCATTATATGCTGAACTAAAAGATTGGCCCATAGTTGAAGATGAAAGTGAATTAAGGGGTAATAATTAATGGATGAAATAATTAGTTATGTTATGGAAACTCCAGGTAATACAAATCCTAATGTTTTACGCTCTATGTTAAAGAATAGTGGTGGTGGTTCTGGTAGTGATGTGTTGGTAGCCAATATGACGTATGATGAAATTGATGGTACCCAACATGCAATACTCGATAAAACATTTTTGGAAATTTATAGTTCCAACCTTACTGTTGTTAAGTCAAGCGTTGAAGATCCGATAATGGATAGTGGCTCCGTAGCATGGATGATTCCTGATGTAATAACGCATGATGGCAAAACTGGAATGTTTAGCCTTACTGTAGGAGGTCTTGTATTTTCGGGACATGCTAATGATTTTCCAGAGTATAGTGGTGTAAAATAATTTCTAATTTGCGGATAATTTTAAACCAATAATAGGAAAACTTGACTTTTAATTAAAAATATGGTAAAATATACATAGATGAGAAATCTATGTATATTTTTTTTGGAGAGAAAGGAGTATGATATATTATGTCTGTATATGGGCAGCCTTAATAGTGTTTGTAATTGTTTGGTATTTAATCAGACAAAAAAAGATAAATGACGCAATAAAACGAATTGACGAACTGACTGCTGAAGGCGAACGGTTGTTAAAAGAAAATGATGCTGCACAGCAGGCATTGGATGAATTAACCAAAAAGATTACAGTATCTACATTGGCGATTGCTAAATTAGATAATGATAGAATTGTTGCTACGCAGAGAGCGGCCGAGGCTAAGGAAGCGACAGAGCGCTTGCTTAAGTCCGAGCATGAGCGGGCGGCCGCAGAGCTTAAACATGTGAAAGAACTCGAAGAAGAGAAAATGAAGCATGAGTTTGAGAAAAAGGAACAAATTCTGACTTCACAATATACCTTTAAAAAGCAACAATTTGTAGAAGATTTTGAAGAGCTTCAAGAATTTTATTGGGATAGAGTTAATGAAGCTAAAGCCACATTAGATGATTTTGCTGCGCGATAGGCCACAATCCATGAGGCTATCCTCCGTGAGCGCGCGATATAGGATAAAGAGGATTTCTATCGTATCAATATTAAAGAAAATGATATAAAAGATATAGAAGTTTTATGCTCTATTGGGCCGCGGCTCACCAACCGCGAAGTGCTCAACAAGTTAATATACGAGGTCTTCATCAAGCGGCCGCTGGCTGAGATGGAGAAACGCGTACTACAAGGCCGCAAGATAGGTGGTATTTACAAAATCACTTACATCAAAACCGGTGAAGCATACATTGGCCGCTCTGTAGATATAGGTAATCGTTGGAAAGAGCACTGTCTTTCATCATTAAATATAGGAACTATAGCACATTCAACTTTCCATAACGTCTTAGCAGATAAAGGTTTATAGAACTTTACATGGGAAGTATTGGAAGAAGTTGATAAAGATAAACAATCTTCAAGAGAAAAATATTGGATAGAATTTTATCAAACAGATAAACAATTTAATCAGAAGGTAGGCTAACAAATGCAACTTAATGAACAACAGCAAGCCATTGTAGAGCTTGATGAGCCATTCATTGCCGTGGAAGCATGCGCGGCGTGCGGGAAGACTCGTGTGCTAACAGAGCGAGTTCGCAAGCTGCTACGAGATGGTATTGAGCCATCAGATATAGCTGTTATTACTTTTACCAATATGGCCGCACAAGAGCTCAAGGACAGGCTTGCAGATGATTATAAAAATGGAATATATATAGGTACAATACATGGCTTAGCTAATAAATTTTTAACGCGACATGGAATTTCCACAAGTAAAATTATTAAAGATGAAGAATTTGATAGATTTTTTGATTTGTTAAAGAAAAATCCACATTGTGTACAGCATATACCATATGTGCTATTAGATGAATGCCAAGATACATCACCGCCGCAGTTTGAATTTATATTTAAAATGATTAATCCTAAATCATTTTTTGTAGTGGGTGATTTTAATCAAAGTATCTATTCCTTCCGTGGCGCTGTACCACAGCTATTTAAGGATTTAATGGAAGATCCGAAAGTGGTTACATGTTCACTTAATTTAAATTATAGAAATGCTTCTAATATTCTTACTTTCGCCAAAGATATTCTTAGGCGTGGTAAGATGTTAGATACTTCCATATCAACAAGACGCGGCGGCCTTGTATATGAAGGCACGCCGAATATTGGGAATGTGGTAAATTGGATTAAGGAAGAAGGACACCCAAGTAATTGGGCAATGTTGTGTTGTACAAATGATATAATCAAAGCAAATGTAGAAGTTTTGGAAAATAATGGAATTGAATGTGTGACTTTTAAACAAGGCGACATTACCAAAGCACAACTTGATTCTTTAATGAAGAAAGATGCGGTCAAAGTATTGACGCGACACAGTGCGAAGGGTTTAGAATTTCCAAATGTTGTAGTATGGGAGCCGCAATGGTGGAGTAAAGCTAATAATGAGTTTTACCGTGTAAACTATGTGGCCGCAACTCGTGCAATTGATAGGCTTTATTGGCTTGAAATATAGAAGAAAAAGCGTAAGTATTTTTGATACTTACGCTTTCTTTTTATGCTTTTTCGATGTCTTTTTCATCGACCCAGCCAAATACTGTAGAAGTACTGCCAGGGAGTTTAATTAGATGATAAGGATGTTTAGCACTTGCGGCAATCATAGTAATGCGCGCAAGACCTTTGCGGCATTTATAACCATTTTTAGCCATTGACATACGATAATGTTTAGTTCCTTTAAATTGGACAATATCGCCAATCTTGTAACCTTCATCCGCGGCAGGCGCAGGGGTAGGCACAGGAGTTGGTTCAGGTTCAGTCGGTGTTACAACTGTTTCCTCTTCTTTCGGTTTGGTTGTAGTTGTACTCACCGCTGCTTTTAAGGCTTTTAGCGTTTCGGCATCTGCTACACCCGTGGGTGAAAGATTATTTTCTAACTGAAATTTTGCTACTGCATTATAGGTGTTGGGGCCAAAATCACCATCGGCACCATCTGGGCCGCATGAGTAGCCAGCCGCAACCAATTGCTTTTGCATCTCTTGTACTTCAGCACCAGACATGCCATAAGTCAATTTATTGGTTAAATCTGCAGGCGTGTACTCAACAGGTTTATAGGTCTCCTACGATGCGGCCGTCCATATAGGACGTCCATAGCCGGCGATTGCGCTGTTGCCCTTTGCATAGGTGCAACGCTGCACTGCATCAGCTGAATTACCTTCGATTGTTATAACCTAACTGCCATTCACTTGTTCTACTATACCAGTGTGTCCAATGGTACCACCATAGCGGAAGAAGATCTGGTCACCCGGTTCAGGATCGGTAACCCAGCGGCCTTTGTTTTGATAGTAGCCGGCGGAATATTCACATCCGGCGCCCGCGCTTCTTTGTGGTTGGCAAAGCATTTCCATAGCTATGTAAGGGCCGAAACTATGGACAAAGAGCCAGTCAACAAACATATCACACCAATCATAACCATTCTTTTTGCCATTATAAAATATTAATGTGTTATCAATATCTCTGGCATATTTAGTCCAGTTACTGTGACCAGTGTTGGCAAACTTGTCATCTAACTAATCATTGCTTGCTTTTTCAGCATAGCCAATCTCATTGACTGCTAAGGCTAAGATAGTTTTCTTGGCTTCTTCTGCGGTCATTCTACAGGCTCAACCTCTGCGGGAGGATTAACTTCTTTGGAAACTGCACAGATACTATCAATCATATCACTAACTACAATCCAATCAATTTCATAATTGAGAGTGTCGGCAAGGGCACGTAATTCACCCATAACCCACTCTTTCTTTTCTGCGCCGTTTTCATACAGTTTTTCAGCCTCAGCCATGAGATTCATAACGAGAGTCAACATTTGGGTCCAATTTTTCTCTTCAGTGTTTTTGCGAACATATTTCACAAGCACTATCATAAGAGGAACGAGGACGGCGATGCCGCTCAGAATGGAGATAATTGCCTGAATCCAAAAATTAAATTCGTTCATTTGTCCTCCTTTTTAGATTTGAGTTTTTCATCAAATCTTTTTTCATCTTCTAATAACCATTCGCGGTCTTGATAGCGGGTTTTTGCAGTCTTTATCCAGCCCATAAAGCCGCACTCGCCCGTACAGGCCACAAAGAAACAGGTACATAATGTATCTGGAATGGCTCCGGTTATTAGATAGAGCCATATCATTACGACAGTGAATATTACTACTGCTACACCGACGAGTATTAATATTATGTCCATGGTTTTCTTTGTCATTTTAACCCACCTCAGATGAAAGTAGTGAAAATGTATGAGAAATACATTTTTTAAATTTGTAATTTGTAGAAATTTATGATATAATATTTATAGAATCTGAAAAGGAGTTTAAAATGTTTTTTATGATTGTCAATAAAATTGATAACGATCGCTATCAAGTCATACACGATGGCAAAAATGAGATTCTTACACTTGATGAGGTCATGGTACTTTTGAGTAAACCACTTACTCGAGTGCAGACTGAACAAGAAAGAATGGATGAGTTTTGGGAAAGCGAGCCGGCTTATCCTATAGAATGATATGAATGAGCTGAATGTTTTTCACAAAGATACATATGGTTCATGGAAGTATCCAAAGAATTGGTTAAAGAATATTGAACAGTTCTTCTATAATACCAAGTGCGCCTGGCAGCGCGCGACTAAAGGATATTGTAATAGAGACGTATGGAGTTTAGATACTTACCTTTTAAATCTACTTCACTTTACTATTCGTGATTTGGCTTTCCATCATTATGGATATCCCTGTACTGAACCATTTGATACTGATGAGGATTGGACAAAATTTTTGCTTGATGTATCTTGGAAATTTTATCGGGCGAATGAGGAACATGATGTTTATCCGCATCCGATGTATGATAAATGGTGCGAGGATATTCATAAGCATCCGGAAGAATGGCTGGACTATCAAAGTCCTTATAGTCATGAGATGTTTGTTGAAATGCAAGAGCTTGATGAGAAGCGTAAGGCTGTATTTGAAGATGCTTGGCGGCAGTTGGGTGAGTATTTTTTTTGGATGTGGGATTGAGATATGAGCATATTGATTAAAGGCATGGAAATGCCGAAGAGCTGCTGGGAATGTAAACTGACAGATAAAAAACAACCGCCAAAATCATGTATATTTAAAAGTTGGTATACCCTTTCTCGTGATGATAAACCAAGTACTTGTAATTGGTGCCCACTTATATACATTCCGCCACATGGTAGATTGATTGACGGAGATGCATTATATAAGGAATCCCATGAAAGATGTTTATGGTGGGCAGAAGATTATGAACTTGGAGATATGCTTGATGATATTCACAATGCTCCGACTATCATAGAAAGTGAGGGTGAAGAATGATAGCATTAAAACGGTGTCCATTTTGTGGTGGTAAGGCTGAATTAACTAACGAGAACAGTCTTGCTTTTGTAAACGAAAAGGGTATATCGGATTGGCTTGTTCCGTATATTGTTGGCTGTGATGATTGCGGCGCAAGAACTTTCAAGTATATGCGTATTGAAGATGCAATTAATGCATGGAATAGGAGAGCAAATGAGTATACTGATTGATATTGATATGCCGAAGAATTGCGAGCAGTGTTTTATAAGCAGATGTTCGTTTGATAACGGATGGATAGAAAGAGAAAAAAGAGCAGATGGCTGTTTTCTCATCGAACTGCCGCCGCATGGTAGACTTATTGATGCGGATGTATTGCTTGAAGAAATATATAAACTGCGTATGTGGTTGTTAGAAAATAACATGCCTGGTGCCGAGCATTGGGTAACTAAAACATATCAAATGGTTGACGAAATGCCGACTATCATAAAAGCAGAGGATTGCAATAATATGGCAAATACGTGTGCGACTTGTATTTATTGTAACCAACTTTCAGCAATATCGAAATGGTATGGGTCATGTAGATATTGGAACTCGCACAGCGTTATGTCTAACGATTGGTGTTCACGGTATCGTTTAAACACAAAAGCAGAAAGGGATAAGGTGAAAAATGAGCATATTGATTAAAGGTATGGAGATGCCGAAACCAAATGGTGAAAACCAAACAGGATTATGGTTGTTTATAGGTAGTGATGGTGTTGTTTCAAAAGGAATTGGTGGTGGAAAGTATGAGCCACAGAAAGCAGTAGCTATCGAAATCAAAGGCGATTATGTACCAAAGCGGGGACAATGGTCTGATGATAGTGACTATGCTCAATGTTCAATTTGCGGTGCGTCCATGTGGGATTTTTGCAATCCTACCGAAACAATGAGTGTTGGCTTGCCATCATATTGCCCCAACTGCGGAGCAAAGATGGAAAGCGAGGAATGATATGGGAGTATATTTTAAAGGCATGAAGATTCCGAAGAACTGCAATAGTTGCCCTATGCAGAATGGGCAATGCCTTATTCCGTTCAATCCTTATGCGGAAGACAGACCGAAACATTGTCCTTCCATCTCCATCCAACCGCATGGCAGACTGATAGATGCGGATGCGCTGAAAATGTTTCTTGTGTTTTCCGAGAAAACAGCAGAGTGGGCTGTTCCAGCGTTAAGGGCAGTTCTGATGGTTATTGACGAGATGCCCACCATCATAGAGGCAGAGGAGTAAAAATGATTAAAAATTGGCTTGTCAGGGGCGACACCCATGGTGATTTTACATGGATGACCAATGGTTGCTTGACTGACTATAAACCAAATGAAACGGCTATCATCATTTTGGGAGATGCTGGATTTAATTTTTGGCTTGATAAGAAAGATGATAGACTAAAGAAAGAAGTTAATAATAAGGGTTACCGGTTCTATTGTGTCCAAGGTAACCATGAGTCGCGGGCAACCAATATTACGGGAATGCAGTTTATCTATGACGACGATGTTAAAGGATGGTTGTATCTGCAGCCGGCATATCCTAACATTAGGTATCTTAAAATGTATGGTGATTACTGCTTTGGTAAATATTTTACTGCTATACTTGGCGGCGCCTATAGCGTTGATAAATGGTGGAGGCTGCAGCGGGCCGGCGTAAAAGATACAAAGGATCCGAAATATTGGAATCCTAAAGCAACAGGGTGGTTCCCTGATGAGCAGATGACTAAACAAGAGATGAAGGATGCTGAGGAAGCACTCAGTGGTATTCCTTATGATTTTGTAATGAGTCATACTTGTCCTATTAGCTGGCAGCCTACTGATCTGTTTCTTTCAGCGGTCAATCAGAGCGAAGTGGATTCTTCCATGGAGCTGTGGATGGATGAGTTTAAGGATAAGATTAAATATGTTGCTTGGCTTTTTGGTCACTATCATGATGATAGGTTGGAGCGGCCGCATGTAGAGATGTATTATAAGGATATTGAAAGTCTTGATACAATTTATGACAGGTGGATTAAATATGATGAGAGTGGCAAGCTTGATTGGTGGTTAAATAAGTCACCTAACTTTTATATGAAGTAAGAGAGAAGGAAGTTTCCTTCTCTCTTTTAAATTTGCATTTTTTAAAAATTTATGGTATAATTATAGTATAAAATGAAAGGTGATATAATATGAGTAAACCACATTTTGATGATGAATGGTATGAAGAGCGCGGCCGCGAACGAGAGCGTGAGCAGGAGCGGCGCGAGCGTGCCTTGAACAAAAAGAAGAATAGAGAACAATTGTATACTATTCAAATAGAGGAGAATGATTATGGCAAAAAGAGTAACAGATAAAGACATTAAAGAGATGTTTGAATGTTATGCTTTGTGTGGCAGTTATCAGGGTGTTGCGGAAGCGACTGGCTGGTCTGTATCGACTGTCCGCAAGTATCTCAATATGGAACATCCATTTGATACTGCGCCCACGCATGAGAAGTCTGATTTCAAGGTAGAGATACCTTCCATGGAAGACATTGTGCGTCAACTTACCGGCAAGCAGAAACTTTCAACTCTTACTCTCGCTGAGTTAAAGGAAGTCAAGGATATTCAGAAAGGAATGATGATTTAATGGCTGCTTATTTCTCGTTTTTGAATACGAGTAATAATGGTTGGACAATATGCCCTGTGCATGAAATGTTCGGAGTGCCGCGCATTGAAGGTAGCTTCGGTGTGTTTGCATGTCGCATGCTGGGTATTTCATTCCCCAACTGGCTGCGACTTTGCCAAAACAATGGAGCCAAGCTGTATGGGAAACAGATTAAGTATGTTATTCCTGTATGGAAAGAACCGAATAAAGAGTTTTTGAAGATGCTGAATGAAAAGGCGACCGAGGTTGCCAAGCGTGTTGATGTGAAAGGACTGGATTGGTAATGGTTGAATATCATGAGTTGCGTCAACAATTAGAAAATTATTATAAAGGTTATGTTATGACCGGTAACGAAAATGCTAAAATTGCTATTTTGCTTAAAGATGCAATGACTGCAATTAGTGCATTGATATATGAGAGAGATATGTTGGAGCATCAGTTGAATATTGCTGAGAATGAAATCATGCGACGGGATGATAAAATGCACCAGATTATAGATGGAGAAATAAAGAAAGTTGATGGTTTTCTTAAAACTTCATATGAAATAGCAGATTGCAACGCTTGTCAGCATGAAGATAAACCATTATGCAATAGATGTGTTATTAAAAAATGATTGGGTGATAAAAATTGAGCATTAAAACTGACTGTTATTGGTATGAAGAATGGGAAGACATGAATGCTACTTTCCCATGTTGTAAGTTGAGTGATAATGATATACTTGATTCATGTGATAGATGTAAAGAATATCATAGTAAATATCATCAAACTAATGCTGATTATATTCGTCAAATGACAGATGAAGAATTGGCTGCTTGGATATGGGAAAATGATATGTTATGTTTTACTCGTAAAGAAGACGTGAAAGAATGGCTCAGAGAGGAATATTCAAATGAAGAAGAATGAAAAGAAAATGACACCGGATGAAGTGCACGGCCTGCTTGATTTCAGGCGCCGCGGCTTCAAAATCCCTGCCAAACGTGGCAAGGGTTCAGAGTATAACAGGGAAGATTTTAGGAAAGCGACCAGAAAGGAAGAGGAATAATGAGCAAAACTGTAAAAGTGCGTAAAAGACCAGTATGCAGCGTGTGGATTAAACAGCGTATGTGGTCTGAAGGCGTCGGTATGGGCGAATCATATGGTTATTGGTATGAGTGCGCCTGGTGTGGTAAGCAAGTTCAGGGCGGATATGCTGAATGTGGTTATAATTTTTGCCCTCGTTGCGGCGCTGATATGAGGGAAGATTGATGAGTATAGTGAATATTATTCTTGACTTTAATATCTGTCTTGGTCTGGTGTCACTATGCCTCAATCTCTTCGTACTTGGAGTACTCATAGGGCGGCGAGGCGATAATGATGATTAATGGTCTTGCCGCATTATGTGCTAGTACGTTGACGTTGATTGCGGCCGAGCAAGCATCAGGCCTGGGTGAAGCTCCGCATCGCCCTGAACCGGTGCACCTGGCCGCGGGTCATATATGTACAGCTTCAAGCTCAGCAAAAATATGTTTCGGTTTATGTGACCGATGCATATGGAAAAATAATAATGGTTGTTCCGAATGGAACGGGTGGAGTAAATATGAAACATTACAAAAAGAAAAAGAAACCTGCTTCGACTGTGCAGCCGAGTCCAGTGCAGGTCCATATACCATCTAAATTTTTACCAAAAGAACCAATTGTTTTTAATGGTGATAAATATGTTGCTGCTTTCAGTACCAGCACAGTATGTACCCCATGGGGGTATACGGTTAAATGACGTTAACAATATGTGATCGTTGTGGCACTGAAATGCCACGTGTGTCTGATGTATACCTCGTAGAAATGGGGTCGTGGACGCATGGTAAACAGCGCAAAGCCGAGCTATGTGAAGAATGTTATGAAAAATTACAATCATGGCTTGGTCCAGACAAATATCAATCATATAAAACTTTCAGTGAGGTACGAGATGAGACGAAGAATGGCGTATCGTAAGCGTCGTGAGCTATTGCGCAAAGGCGCTGAAATAATTGAGGAAGGCCGCATCAAAGATAATAATGGGAGATATTATCCCGAAGGATATTATGTAAATTTTAATTATCTTGGATGGAAGGTTAGCGCGCCAGGCGATGATATGCTTGAAGCATATAACGGAGCACTCTTTGCGGCGAGCACCTGTGAAGACGACCCGCGTGACTGAGGTTCAGGGCGTAATTATCATAACAGAATTGGCTTTCCTTATTGGTTTATTAATTTATATGTATTTTGGTGGAGGAGGAGAAGATGAATAATCTTATTAAACGCGGTGACGCGTTGCGGCAGATGACTAATGCAGAATTTGCTGCATGGATATGGAATATTACAGATTGTTATACTTGCCCCGTCCACTTAAATGGTGGCGACTGTTCTCGTGATTGCATTGCAGAATGGGAGCGGTGGCTTAATGAAAAAATAAATAAAGGAGCAAAATTGTGAACAAAATTGATTTTAGTGTCCCTCTATCGGGATCACAGCTGTTTGATTATCATGCATATGCGACAGCGAAGAATCTGTGCAACATGTTTCCTCTGCAGTTTGAGCTGTTTAAGGAGCCGCACAGTATTCATATCTTCGGTGAGCTGAATGACGTATGGTATGAACAGTGGTGCAAAGCTGTATTCTCTATAGGAGAATTTAAAGAGTTTTAAGGTGGCAATTATAAGGTTGCCGCCTTATTTTTTTGGCAAGTACAAATTTGATTTTCTTTAAAATTTATGGTATAATAAAATATAAGGTAAAAAAGTAACATTTTGCCTTAAAACTATTTACTTAAACAAGGAGAAAAAACATGAAAAAAATTTTTGCTATACTGTTAAGCATAGTAATGATTCTCTCACTCGTTGGCTGTGGGCAGACTCCTGACAAGCCGGAAACTGCAGTAAAAGTTGGATTTATTTATCTACACGATGAAAACTCCACTTATGACCTGAACTTCCTCAATGCCGCAGAGCAGGCTTGTGAGAAGGCGGGCATTGAGCACATGAACAAAACCAACATTCCCGAAGGTAATGAATGTTATGACGCGGCTGCAGAGCTAATTGATGCTGGTTGCAACATTATCTTTGCTGACTCTTTTGGTCATGAGCCTTATATGCTGCAGGCCGCCAAGGATTATCCGGAAGTAGAGTTCTGTCATGCGACTGGTACAATGGCACACACAGAAGAAGTTGCCAATTTCCACAATGCCTTTGCCGCCATCTATGAGGGACGTTTTCTTGCTGGTGTAGCGGCTGGTATGAAGCTGAATGAGATGATTAATGCGGGCGAATTTGAGCCTGAAGATGCTCTCATTGGTTATGTGGGCGCTTATCCTTATGCTGAGGTTATCTCAGGCTATACATCTTTCTTTTTAGGAGCACGTTCGATATGTCCCACCGCAACCATGCAGGTCATTTATACTGGTTCGTGGTACGACGAAACTGCGGAAAAAGAGGCCGCGACGCGACTCATATCCAATGGATGCAAACTAATTTCACAGCATGCTGACTCAATGGGTGCACCTTCTGCGTGTGAGAATGCGGGTATTCCTAATATTTCTTACAATGGTAGCACAGTTCAAGCTTGTCCTAATACCTTTATTATTTCCTCTCGTATTAACTGGGTTCCATATTTCTTGTATATAATTGAATGTGTGCAGGATGGTAAGCAGATTGATACCGATTGGACAGGCACAATAGCCACAGAATCTGTGGAACTGACTGAAGTCAATCTTCAGGCGGCCGCACCCGATACAATTGAAGCAATAGCCGAAGCTAAAGCGCTGCTTGAAGATGGTGAAATCCATGTCTTTGATACTGCTACTTGGACAGTAGATGGCAAACATTTAACTGAGTATAATGCTGATGTTGATACGGATCCGGCTTATACCCCTGATACTAATGTTATTTTCGATGGTTATTTCCATGAGTCAGAATTTCGTTCTGCTCCTTATTTCGATATAATTATCGACGGGATTACAATAGTAAATAGTTAAATCCTTTTTAGGTAGAGTGGGAAGTCATGTTTGATGGCTTCCCACTTTATTTTTGACTTTTTTATAAATTCATGATATAATATATATAGAAAATAAAGAAAGGAACTTTAATATAATGTTTGTCTATATAGTATTAGAAATAACAGAGTATGGCAATTTTATTGATGGCGTATATTTTAAATATGAAGATGCAGAAGAGTATGCAAAATCATGTTGTAAGGGTTGCCAATCTTGGACGGATCATTATCGTATATCAGGCTATCTTGTAAGATAATTAATATTTGATTTTTTTGAAAATTTATGATATAATATATACAGAAAATGAGAAAGGAAGTAAATCTCATGAAGAAATGGGAAATGATAGCGTTGGCTCTGGAAGTCACTTATGGTGTCTATGTAGATTGGAAAGAAAGATTCTTCAACTGCCCCGAGTGCGGCGAACCCATTTATGAAGATGATTGGATTGATGATGATCTGATCTGTTGTCCGGTATGTGATTTTGCATGGGAGGTATGATATGGTTTTTATTGCTCATGTAAGACATCATGATGATACTGTTGGTGATACTGTTACCAAGCGTATCGTTGTGATGGCAGATGATTTTGAATCTGCGGTTAGTCAGATTGAGGGATACTACGAAAATGACCTCATGGGTTTGGATATAGACTTCTTGAATGAGGTTAACTTCGTTTTTCTTACCGAGTCTGCTGAAGCAGAAATTAAAAATTGCGGTGACAATTACATCTGAAAATTTGAAAATATTATAATTTTATGTTATAATATATATAGAAAATGAAGAGAGAAGCTCTTCGTTTTGAGTAGAGAGAGGTGCTCAATGCACGAGTATCCTACTCACAGGTCTTGATCGATTATCTCCTGTCATAAAATAAACACGATTGACTTTAGATATGTTAAGCTGCACAGCTCACAGCGTTCAAAGACGTAACGCTAAGATGAGGGGTAGCCGTAAACGTTCTGGCGAGTTCGTTCGGCGTTACAGATGGCAAAACCCGCAAGTCATATGACGGGTCCGCCCCACCTCACTGCGGTGGAAGAGGGCAATTGAATATAAGTTATCAACAAGCGATTCCGCGATTCATGAAGCAGCAACAACGGTGGATTGAATGTCCTAAGGCAAGGTGAGATAACAACGGTAGGGAGTTGTCCACGCCGAGCTGTACTTCACAGGTGCAGGTTGAAATGAAGTACCCGCAATTTACCAATTAATGCGGTTAGAACAACCTAATTGGCGGCTCGGAGTAGTCGTAAAGCCAATTGTCCGGTGGGAGAGAAGCATGAAACAGCCCCACCTTAAAGAAGAGTGAATATGCCGTGCTTGGCGGTAGGACGAAACTAATGGAACCGCCGCAGTGTGACCAGAGCGTACTTGACAGGTAAAACTGAACCGCACTATAAATAAGAGGAAAATAAACCTGTCGGCTATTTTTGGCTTCGAGCAATATGCGAACCATCAGGGTACTGGCAACCCAGGAAAACCAGAATGCTTGTCGGTATGATGAGTGACCGTCAGTGGTATCCGCCTTCGCGTCCGCCACTTTAAAGAAAGCAACGGGAAGAGATATGGTGGTAGCACGGTTGCGCTTCGCCACTTAAAATAAAGACAAGGGCAAACCCGCACAACCAGAAAGTACTGAAAGGTGCGCAAAATGAGGAAAACTACCGTGTCATGCAGGACACAAGGGGAGCTGCATCTCCTGTCAGGCTAAGCCGCCGGCATGATTCGCCGGTAAAATTTTAAAAGTCCCGAAGATGTGGGTTTGAGTCCCATCATGATTGCGGTCATGTAGCTTAAATGGCGAGAGCGTCGGGCGTTCATATTCTCCGTTAGCCTAGTGGTACAGGCATGCGGCTGTTAACCGCACTACCAAGGTTCAATTCCTTGACGGAGAGCCACAAGGCAGAGAGAATCGGTATTCAAGTCGGCCTCATAAGCCGATCCCCGTGGGTTCAACCCCCACCTCTGCACCCATTTGAAGAGGGAGCTTTCGAGCGTTTGAACCTCAGTCCCGCCTCCCCTCGGCGATTTATAAATAGAGGGCGCATGGATACAATAGCATCTCCTCCTCGTGGTGTATCCGGACGGCGCAGTTTCGCAATGCTGTAGCCGAGAACAGAATGGTGCAAGAGAATTCAACATAATATTGCGTAAGGTTGGCGTTACCTCCCTCATGTTCCGAGGGCACATGAGACACATCGGAGTGATCAAAAGGGTGATACAACAGTACCCGTCCAAGAGCTCAAACAAATTTCGGCTATATAAAGGGGAGCCGTGGAATAGGTAACAATTCTCGACCGCAGCCGGGACATGGTAGTATGCGGTATACAAATGCCCGCAAGCTACCAGAAGTACGGCGTTGGGTGATATTACCCAACGCTTTCTTTTTGCGTATTTTTGGGATTGAGTTGACTACTTACATATACAGTCGAATAATACAATTTGACTTTTTTGTAAAATTATGATATAATTATTATAGAAAATTAAGGAGGATACTTTTATGTATTCAACTTGGGAGCAGATAGCAAGTATACTTGAACAGCGCGATGGCGTTCTTGTCAATTGGGAAGAAGGATTCTTTGTCTGCCCATACTGCCACGAGATGGTTTATCGTGATGATAATATCAGGGATGAAGAGTGTCCCTTCTGTCGTGTTCTGTTGGTATGATTGAAAGCCAGGATGTGGTGTAATAGGAGCATACAACATTTGGGATGTTGTGGAGCCGTGCAAATCGGACATCTTGGACCATATGGCGGGATCGTATAACAGCAGTACAACGGACTTTGACTCCGTTAGCGAAAGGGCGGCACTTTCTCCCGCTGCCATATGCGGACGTGGTGTAATTGGTAGCACATCAGTCTCCAAAACTGATAGGTTTAGGTTCGAATCCTAACGGTCGTGCCATAAGGGTAATAGTTTCGTAAGTCGTAGACTGTATTACAGTATAAGCGCATTAAGCCGGTGCAAATCCGGTAACCCTTTGTTATTAAATAAGGAGAAATAATATGAAGATAAGAAAAATTAATGAGCTTGATGGCTTTATTGAAGCTATTGATGCTGCTAAAGAATCAGTTTATCTGCGTTCACCCTATGGTGACTGCTATAATCTGAAATCCGTCTTCTCTCGTTATATTGCTCTCGGCAATCTGCTTGACGAGCATGGAGAAGATCTTGAGCTTTTCTGTGATTTGAAAGATGATGAACAGTTGTTCTTCAAGTTTTTCAAGGAAAATCCGGAGACGCTCCTCAGCGATTATCAGCTGAGTAAATGAGTAAATAAGGCGCGGTGGTGGAATCGGTAGACACCACAGACTTAAAATCTGTTGAGCTTTTGCTCGTGTGGGTTCAAGTCCCACCCGCGCTACCAGGAAGTGAGAGAATCTGTTTTATTTGTAGTGCGCAATACGGTACAATGGAGAAACGGTTACTTAAGTAATATCTCATAAGACACTTCCACCAACCCTATGTCTCGGAGTGAAGCATTGGCGAACCGATAGTGATGCTTGTAGTGAAATGCGGGGCGGGGCGCAGCGCTTCGGACTTAGTGGGTAAAATAACTACACAAATGCCCGTGTACCCAATGTTGGCAAAGGGGACGGTTTGCTAAACCGTTAGGAGCAGCAATGCTTGAGTGCGGTCGGCACGCACCGCGGGCGCCATATGATTTAGTAGCTCAATTGGTAGAGCACCGCCCTTTTAAGGCGGGTGTTGGAGGATCATGCCCTCTCTAAATCACCAACAAACTGAGGCGGCTCAGTTCCAGCAATCTGGTGCCTGCACCGGAAGCAGTTTTACAACCGCCTTTTATATGGCTTCGTAGTTCAGCTGGTCAGAACGCCGGCCTGTCTTGGCAATATAATAGAATATCTTTAGCGAGGAGGATTAATAGCATTGGAAAATACATTAAATCCATCTTAGATTGGAGATATTACAGAATTAAAATGTCAAGCATTTTTGATTGAACAAGGATGGAATGTATTGGTTCCTATTGGAAATCATCAAAAATATGATATTGTAATTGAAAAGAATAATAAGTTTTATAAAATCCAAATAAAACATGCTCTCCCAGATGAAACGGGATTTTTAGTACGAACTAAATATGAAGTTCGTAATAATGGAAAAATAAAAAAGCAAGCATACTCTGTTAATGATGTAGATTATTTTATGACTGAATGTTATAATAAATTTTATATGTTTCCAGTTTTTGGCACAGTGGAAACCAAATTTTGGACAGTAGCCACAAGATTATCAACACAGAAACAGGCTAAAGATTTTAAAGCTGAAGATATTCTGAGTATATTATAATACTAAGGCAGGTCAGAGGTCGTGGGTTCAAGCCCCATCGAAGTCGCCACACGGTTCCATCGACTAATAGGTCAGGTCATCACCCTTTCACGGTGATAATATGGGTTCGAGTCCCATTGGAATCACCACATGGTCTACCGTTTGTTAATTTCATTCGACCAGTAGTGCAAATAAACTGCGTAGAAATTAACTTTAATATTATTGATGCGTCATGTGAAAACATGGCGCTTTTTAGGTTGGAGGGAAAATTATGTTTCTTTACATTAGAGTGGCAATAGGATATATTATAACCTTTTTTACTAAGGTTTATAACTACATCATCAAGGGCCGCTATATGCCTGATACAGAATATAATCGATAGCTATTTGATTATTATTTAAGGGTTATGATTGATCGCGATACTGCGGCTGAAACACCTGCGGAAGTGTGGTAGGACATGAGAATTAAAAAGTCATGTGAGGATATGTAGCTTGAATATAAAGAAGAAGATTGGCCTATGGTTAGATAGGCAATCTATGGCTAGGCCGCACTCGAAATGCTGAGACTGTTTTGGATTAAAGAAGATGATATTTGATTTTTTTAAAAATTCATGATATAATATATATAGAAAATAAAGAGATAAGAAAAATCTCGACGGAGACATTACGAAATGACAATAAACGGTAAGCGCGGAACACCATCGCGCCTTATCTCTTTATTTAAAATAATCGAAAGGAAGACTATTGAAATGGGTCTTGTTCGTAATTTCAATAAAACTCTTGAAATATGGCTGGCTCACCAAGGTATCCCTAATATAACTGTCAATGAAGGTGCGGACTATTGCTATTTTTATGAAACTCACAAACTTCAGTGGGGCATGATTGCCAATCCTAAAATGGAGTCTGATTTTGGTCAGTTCTTCTATGAATATGGTGTAAATAGTCTGCAGTTTGATCCTATTGATATTCATGTTATTTCTTTCCTTCATGAGGTTGGTCATGTATTAACCATTAACAATTTCAATGAAGAAGAAATGCTTATTTATGCTATAGAAAAAGAGAATCTTAAAGATATTTTCACCTATTGGAATCTTCCCGTTGAGCTTGCCGCGAATGTGTGGGCAATTAATTGGATTAATGCCCATGTTAGCGAATACAAGGCTCTTTATGCTTTATTCAAATCTTATTTATCTGCGATGAGTAATAATGAAGATATTATGGAGCAGATTCGGGATTGGATGGATGATATTATGGATGGCGATACCGATGCTGATCTATTTATTGTAGAGGAGGATGATTACGAATGTTAAAAGAACATTTGCCGCAAGAGGGCATAGCTGTTCATAGTTTTGAAGATGCCGCCGCGATCATGCGAATTCTCGTAGAGAATGGCAATTGCGCCATGCTCAGCCGCGAGGAAGAATTGTGGATAGTCAACTGGGTTTGGTGCGATAGTGGTTATGCTAACCGCAATGATGTTGTTTTTGGGAATCGTGCGGATTCTGATTGCAATTGGTGGGACTTTGTGAAGAGTCATCCAGAGATTGTATGGCGCGCGGATGAAGAGTAAATCCCTTTAATATAAAGCAAAAGTCAAAAAAGTAACAAATTGTTACTCTTTTGACTTTTTTTTAATTTTATGGTATAATATATATAGAAAATAGGAAAGAAGGGATTATTTTGCTCACCGATAAGGATTATAATATCGCGAAGAAGGTTGTGAAAAATTTTAACCTTCCTCCAGAGATAGGTTGTGACCAGGAAAATTCTGTATTTAATACAGACATAATCTATGATCAGCTTGATGATTCAATTCGCAACAGTTGCTGCATAGAGTACGGCATTTCTAAGGTAGTCATTGTTCCGGAAAATGAAAACTTTGTTATTAAGATTCCTTTTGGTGGTATGTGGTACTATGAGGAAATCTATAATAAAGATACT
>Ga0310786_10004689_pt1 | contig 18899 bp, 18 predicted proteins | sample AusTroGonzalo_MG_FD_203881 | JGI IMG/M metagenome (GOLD analysis project Ga0310786, IMG submission 203881) | Bovine rumen microbial communities from tropical cattle in Woodstock, Queensland, Australia - Gonzalo_03 (v2) (version 2) | ecosystem: Host-associated > Mammals > Digestive system >... | reverse complement strand
AGACAAAGGACGAAAATATGAACAAGCTCACGCTCACCGCCGAATGGGACAAGGTATTCCCCAAGAGCGACAAGGTCGAACATTCCAAGGTCACTTTCAAGAACCACTTTGGCATTGAACTCGCCGCTGACATGTTCGTACCCAAGGACACGAGCCTCAAGGTGAACGGCAAGTTTCCCGCGATCGCGGTCTCTGGCCCGTTCGGAGCCGTCAAGGAACAGTCCAGCGGCCTTTACGCCCAACAGATGGCGGAACGCGGATTCCTGACCATCGCATTCGACCCGAGCTTTACCGGCGAATCGGGCGGCGAGCCGCGCTACATGAACAGCCCGGACATCAATACCGAAGACTTCATGGCGTCTGTAGATTTCCTCTCGACCCGCGACAACGTTGACCCGGAACGCATCGGCATCATCGGCATTTGCGGCTGGGGCGGCATGGCGATTAACGCTGCCGGCATCGATACCCGCATAAAGGCGACCGTCGCTTCGACCATGTACGACATGAGCCGCGTAACCGCGAACGGCTACTTCGATTCCGCAAACAACGCCGACGCCCGTAACGAAGCCCGCAAGGCTCTGATGGCCCAGCGCACCAAGGATTTCAAGAACGGCACCTACGACCTGGCCGGCGGCGTGGTGGACCCGCTCCCGGACGACGCTCCTTACTTTGTCAAGGATTACTTCGCCTACTACAAGACCCCGCGCGGCTACCACAAGCGTTCCCTCAACAGCAACAAGGGCTGGGCCGCCTCCGCAGGCACTTCGCTCCTGAACACGAAACTCCTCGCATACGCTGACGAAATCCGTAACCCGGTGCTCATCATCCACGGCGAAAAGGCCCACAGCCGCTACTTCGGCGAAGGCGCATTCGAAAAGATGACCGGCAAGAAGGTCAAGGTCCCTGCAAAGCTTGACGCCAGCAAGAACTGGAGTATGACCGTCGGCAACAAGGAACTCCTCGTCATCCCCGGAGCCTCCCACGTGGACCTCTACGACAACTTGGAAAAAATCCCCTTCGAAAAGCTGAACGAATTCTTCAAGACAAACTTGAAGTAAAAGTGATCGCTTAAACAAAACGTTATTCCGGCCTCAGAGCCGGTATCTGAACAAAAGCGGCCTGCGAATTGCGGGCCGTTTTTCACGCCAGCGTATAGCTTTTATCCAGCAATTTCTTGATTTCGGTTAGCGACACAGTCCCATCAAGAATGACCGTCACCCAGCTTTTCTTGTTCATGTGGTATGCGGGGAGGTAGCCGGGCTTTTTCAGGAGTCCCGGCAATTCCTTCGGGACTATCTTGAAGTTCGCCACTTCGATTATCTCGTCGCCTTTGAGGCCAACTTTTGATTTTTCGACAGTCCCCAATAGGCAATACCATTTCTTGTATTCGTGCTTGCGGATGGCGGCGAATTGCGGAAACCGTTCCCACAGATATTCGGGCTTGTCTCCGTATTTTTGCTCCGCGTAGCCAATCAGGTCGTTCGCTGATTTCCTTTTGAAAATCTACGTCTCGAAACAATCGCCTATAAATTTATCCGTAATAGCAGAAACTTCTTTGCGGATGCGGCCCACGAGGGCCCCCTGCACTGACAGCACCGAAAACAGTAGGTATTCTTCGCCGGAATCGTTGTCGAACACCTTGACAGAAACTTTCTTGTCCCGTTCCACTCTGATTTCCAGACGGAACTGCCCGCCAAGTATTTCGCGGACGAACGCATAGTTAGACCCTTCCTTCGTGAACCCGAACGGAATGAGCTTCTTGACAAGGAGTTTCTTGCCGTTGAATTGTTCTTCGATGCCTGTCACAATCGAAAAGATAGATAAATTTATTTTTTGCCTTTGTCAAGAACTTGCCAACGGAAAAATTTTTTCCTAAATTCGCTTGCGAAATCAACGTGTAGCGGTCCCGCATAAGTCCAGTTGTAAGGCTTTGCGGGCTTTTTTTATGGCGTTTCCGTGCGGTTTCGCCAAGAGGAATTTATGAGCGGAAAACAGAAATTCACTTTCCTTATGCAGCTGCTTGGACTGCTTTCGGCATTTGGCCCCTTCGTGACGGACCTTTACTTGCCGGCCCTCCCGAGCCTTGCCGATTACTTTGCGGCAAGCCCCTCGATGGCGCAACTGAGCCTCACCATGAGCATGCTCGGGCTTTCGGTGGGGCAACTCTTCGTAGGCCCGCTGAGCGACAAGTACGGCCGCAAAAAATTGTTGCTAGTTTGTCTGTTGCTTTTTGTTTGCGGGACAGCCGCCTGCATTGTCGCACCGAACATCGTAACCTTCAACGTGTTTCGTTTGTTGCAGGGCATGGCGGCGTCTGGCGGTATCGTGATAGCGCGTTCCATTTCGGCGGATTCCTACCGCGGTCCGGTACTCACCAAGTTCCTCGCCATGGTGAGCGCTGTGAACGGGGTCGCCCCGATTATTGCCCCGGTGCTAGGCGGATTCTTGCTGAATTTCATGAGCTGGAAGGGAACTTTTGCGGTGTTGCTTCTGTACGGTGCATTGCTGCTCTTTATGTCAGGGAAATTCCAGGAATCGCTCCCGGTAAAACGCCGCAGCAAAAAAACTGTCTTTGCGAGTTTTAGCTTGTATGCAAAAGTATTCAAAAACCGTGTTTATGTATCATATTTCTTGGTGTGCACATTCCCAATGATTATCTTGTTCGGGTATATCGCATCTTCGCCCTTTATCTACCAAAAAATCTACGGCCTTTCGCCTGTCGGCTTTAGCCTGTGCTTTGCGCTGAATGCCGTTTTCACGGCCATCGGTTGCGCATTATCGGGTAAAGTCGGCAACGAATACAAGGCCTTGAAAATCGCAGGTGCAGGAATGTTCGTTTTCGCAATCGCAGTTGCTGCCGCCCTCATGACACACGCTTTACTCCCGATTCTGCAGGTCGCTTTCATGGGGCTTACGTTCATGTTCGGCATGAGTCAGCCCCCTGCAAACGCATTGGCTTTGAACGCCGAACGCGCAAATGCAGGCACCGCAGCCGCGGCCATCGGGGCATCGGGCTTCTTGATGGGCGGAATCGTTTCTCCGCTGGTCGGCATGGGCGACATTGCCACAAGCGTCTCGATCGTCCTAGTTGTGGGTGCCGTTTTGACGCTCGTTTCGGTTCTCGCCATCGGTTCACTATGCGCAAAAGGCATAGTGAGTCATAGCAAATAAGTATTTTGAATCGCTCGCACAATTATTTATATTGTGTATATGCGAAACATTGTACTTATAGCGTTGTTCTTTCTCGTGGCCTGCAGCGATGCTGCGAGCCATTCGACGCAACCTGAAACCCAGACGCCGAAATCGTCCGCCAGTAAAACGCCCGGCGCAGTGCCAGCAAGTTCATCGGCCCAAACGGAGGCTCCTGTGAAACTCAAGATCCATGTGAACGACACCACCTTCACGGCAACGCTCGAAGAAAATTCCTCGGCCAAGGCCTTCGCCGAATTCCTCACGCAGGGCGACCTCACGCTCGACATGCACGACTACGGCAGTTTCGAGAAGGTGGCCGACCTGCCGCGCAGTTTTCCGCGCAACGACACGCAAATCGACACCGACGCAGGCGACATCATCCTTTACCAGGGCAATTCCATCACCATCTACTACGACAAGAATTCCTGGAATTTCACGCGCCTCGCACGTATCGACAACGTGAACAAGAAACGCCTCCAGCAGATTCTCGGCAAAGGGAACGTGAAGGCGACATTTTCGGTGGAATAAGTAGTTTTGTCGATTTTACTACCATAAATCTGCCAAAAGTGAACTTTTTTAGCCTGTTTTGGCAAAAATATTGTATATCCCGTAAAACCCATAATTCTAGCCGTAATTTTGCTATTGCGTCCATGCGGAGTTTTGCTTAATTTATAGACAAAACGATAAAAGGAAACACTCCATGAAAAAACTCGCTAGAATTTACACTCTTGTCTTAACGTTCGCGCTTGCCCTGCTCTCCTTGGTGGGCTGCGCCGAACGTAACAGGGCCGACCAGAACGCCGATGCGGATTTCTCGAAAAAAGGCGATGTGCTGGTCGTGTATTTCACCTGGTCTGGACACCTGCGGAGCATGGCGCACTGGATTGCCGACGAAGTCGGAGCCGATTACGCACGCATCTTGCGCAAGGAAGAATACCCTATAGGCTACAACGAGACCGCCGATGTCGCCAAAAAGGAAAAGGACGGAAATATTTATCCCGAGATAAACCTCTCCCTGAGCGACAAAGAAATGGAACGTTACAAGACCGTGTTTGTCGGCTTTCCGGTCTGGTGGTACGACGTGCCGATGCCCGTGATGACATTCCTGAAGCAGGCGAACCTGCAAGGCAAAAATGTCTATGCGTTCTTCTCTCACGAGGGGTCGTCCGATGGTGCAGGGAGCCTCCCTACGCTCGAAAAGCTGATGCAGGCGAAGGGCGCCGCATTCGACAAGAAAACCGCCCTTTCTGTGCGCGGAAGCAAGGTCAAGGATTCCGAAGCCGTTGTCCGCGATTGGGTGAAGGCGCTCTCGAAATAATAAACGAGGTCAAATCTTGATTTTTCGTCTAGACAAAATAGCGCTACGTTGGATGGTGGTTTTGGCTTTTGCCTGTGCCACAGGTTCCGCTGCTGTCGAATCAGATTCCGTAACAACCTCGGTGACTGTCGATACCGCGCAGAAGCTTTCCCCGTTCGATCACCTGGGCCATAACATGTTGCTGAGTGCGTTCGGCTGGCCGCTCGGATTCCACTTGCTCGGCGGTGCGCTTACGTACAAGTTCTCGATGGAAAACAACGACTTGATGGTGGCCCGTTTTGCGGCACGTCAGGATCAACTTGTTTACGGCATTGCATTTACTCCCGGCATGATGATGGGGACGTTCTTCCCGATACTCGTCCCCGGCTACATGTACTTTATCAGCGACAACCGCGCGCTGAACAACACCGGCGCCGTCGCCGTGCAGGCCACCGCCGTGGCGTTCCTCTACAACAACATCCTCAAGGCGATTTCGGCTCGCGAGCACCCCGACGCGGAACTCAACAGCGGCGAGCGTTCCCGCGATTTCAAATGGGGATTTTTTAGGCGCGGAGTGTTTTACGGCTGGCCCTCGGGGCATTCCATGACCAACGCGGCCATGGCCATGAGCATCGCAAGCTACAACCGCGACAAGCCCCTCGTCGTGGCGGGCTGCGCCCTGTATGCGGGCTATATCGCGACAAGCATGGTGCTCGGCGCAAAAGGGGAGGCCCACTGGTTCTCCGACGCCGTCGCGGGCACACTGATGGGTGCCTCCATCGGCTGGTACATCGGCAGCGTGTTCTACAAGGAAAAGGTCGGCGAAAAGCAGACCCCGCCCAAGGTCACCATCGCCCCGCTATTCTACAGCGACACCAAAGGCGCCGTGCTCAGCGTGAGAATTTAAGCTTTCACTATGCGTCACACGCATACTGAGCATGAAAATTAAGCATTTTGCGCATGCTCCGAAAATATTTATATTATATGCGAAACATTTCGGAGTGGCATAATGAAACTCAAATTTTTAACACTATTTTCAATCCTTGCGCTCGCTGCGAGCGTGTTTGCGGAGAGTGCCATGAGCAACATTACGGTAAACCTGCGCTATACGGGTAAGAACGGGGCGGCAAAGAAGTTCGCCGAAGAGATGGTTTCTAGCGGGACTGTGGCGAAAATCCGTGCCGAGAAGGGAAACATCCGCTACGAATATTTCCAGTCGCTGGACGATCCCGAGACCATCTTGCTGATTGACGCGTGGGAAAGCCAGGCCGCCATCGACGTGCACCACGCTTCGCCCATGATGAAGACCATCGCGAAACTCCGCGACAAGTACGACTTGAAAATGACTGTCGAACGCTACACGCCCGACAATACCATGCCCAAGACCGACGAAAAGTTCATCAGGAAGTAGTCCGATGAAATCGCCCGTGTTGTTTTCGACTTTGCTCCTGGCTCTGTTTTTAAGCCTTTTTGCTGCGTGTTCCGACGACTGCTCGTCATCCCCGACTGGCGCTGGGGACGCTGTCGAATCCAGTGTCTCGCAAGATGGCAAAAGCTCCGCGACTTTAAGTTCCGCGACTTCAAAGAACGAATCTTCATCGAGTTCGGAATCAACCGTTTCGAGCAGCTCGGCTAATTCAAGTTCGGCGACATCCAGTTCCACGACAACGGCGACTAAACCCCGTGGCAAAACACTCGTGGCTTACTTCTCCAGAACGGGCAACACCAAGCCGCTGGCCGAATACGCTGCAGAATACCTAGGCGCAACATTATTCGAAATCACCGCGAAAATCCCTTACACCGACGAAGACATCGCTTACTATACGGACTGCCGTGCCGACCGCGAACAGAAAGACGAATCCGCCCGCCCCGAAATCGCAACCGCAGTCGAGAACATGGACGAGTACGATACCGTCATCATCGCGCACCCGATATGGCACGGGATTGCACCCCGCATCATAAGCACGTTCCTCGAAAGCTACGACTTTTCGGGCAAGACCTTGCTCACCTTCTGCACGTCGGCTTCAAGCCCGCTGGGCCAAAGCGCCAAGCAGCTGCAGGAACTCACGCCCAATTCCACCTGGCTCGAAAGCAAGCGCTTCGCCATCGGCACCAGCCGCGAAGAAATCGAAAAATGGCTGGAAGACGTTCTATGAATTTCAAAAAACTTTTAGCTGCAAGCGTTGTTTTGACAACCTCCCTGACTGCGGCCGCCTTTGCCGGCGGTGCCATCGACGTTCATTCCCACGTGATTCCTGCGGATTATTTGGCCTCTTTGCAAAAGCATAACGCGCTGCTGGACGAAGGTTTTCCGCTCCCCAAATGGGACGTGAGCGCTCACCTGAAATGGATGGACGAAGCCCAGGTGCAGACATCTATTTTGACGCTCGCTGCCCCGCAGCCCTATTTCGGCGACGCGAACGAAAGCGCCTCAATCATCCGCAAGGTGAACGAGGTCGGCACATCCCTGAAAAAGCAATACCCCGGTCGATTCATATACTGCGCGGCACTCCCGCTGCCCGACGTGAAAAAGTCCATCGCCGAAGCGGCTTACGCCCTCGATACGCTCAAGGCCGACTGCATCAAGCTTGCGACCAACGTAAAGGGGCAGTACCTGGGCGCGCCCGAACTGGACCCCCTGTTTGCCTACCTGAATAAAAAGCACGCCGTCGTGATTCTGCACCCTCACAGGCCGGAGCCCGTCAACAAGGACGTGATGAAGCAAACCCCGCTTGCCATGCAGGAGTACCTTTCCGAAACGACCCGAGCCGTCACCAACATGATTTCCAGGAACGTGCTGGCCCGCTACCCAAACGTGAAAGTGGTGGTGCCCCATTGCGGCGCGTACCTCCCGCTCGCGTTGCCCCGCATGAAGTCGCTGATTCCCGTTATGCAGCAAAACAAGCTCATCGGGAATATCGACTGGGAAAAGAACCTGGCCTCGCTCTATTACGACCTTGCCGGAGCGCACTCCGCGGAGACCATCCGCATGATGCTTACCATCACCACGCCCGACCACCTGCTTTACGGCTCTGATTACCCCTACGTGGCGCCCAAGGTGCTTACCGCGAGCATCGAACGGCTCAAGGCGTACCTGAAAAAAGAGGCTGACCTTGCGCCCTATTACGACATGATTCTTGAAGGCAATGCCCGCGCGCTGTTTGGCGATAAGGCGACCAGCGGGAAATAGATTCTACGCCAGCGTCACCTTGAAGAATTCCACGTTCATTTCGCGGTCGGCGAGCGGTACAATCTTGCGGTCCTTGGGAATTTCGTAATCGAACTGGTGATCCGAAACGAATGTCAACAGCGAAGATTGTTCGATTAGCTTTGAAATGCCCTTCGTGCTGTCGTGCTTGATGAAGGTGGCGTCGGGAATCTTCTTGCGCTTGACCTGCTCCCAAAACCCTACGTTGCTGCGCTGGATGATGGTTTCGCCCTTGAGTTCCCGAAGCCGGATGGACTTGCGCTTCGCAAGCGGGTGCTTCTTGGGGAGCGCAATCGAGAGCCGCTCCTGCATGTATTTTTCGGCACGGTACTTCTTTGCTCGTGGGGCTTTAAGCGTGATGCCGATATCAGCCGAGCCTTCGTTCAAAGCCTTCAGCACGCCCGCCTCGTTGTCGATAATCTCGTAAGTGACTTGAGCGCCGGGGTATCTCTCCTGCAGTTCCTGCACCATCCGCACGGCTGGAAGAATGGCAACCGACGCAATGGAGAACGTGCGCGTCCCCGCTCCCTGCGGGCTCACCTTTTCCATCATCTCGCTTTGCAAGTCCATAATGCGTTTCGCATATTCGGCAACAGTGCGTCCCTTCTCGTTCAGCTCAATGCGGTTCTTTTTGCGCTCAAAAAGCGGAGTACCGATTTCGTCTTCCAGCTTCTTGAACGCGCGACTCACCGCCGGCTGCGAAGTGTAGAGCTTGTCTGCAACGGCCGAAAGCGTCCCGTATTCCAGGAACCCGGCCAGCAATCGCAAAATGTAGGTCTCGACAAACATAAAAAGCCCCTTTTTGGGGAGAATATAATAAATCCGCTATGCGTCAAGCGAATAGTGGAGGCTTAAAACTTACCCACAGGCACAACCTTGATTGTGTAGCCTTTTTATTCAATAAATACACTGTATTGGATAAAAAATGCACTTTTTTATCCAGTTTGACTAAAATCTTGACAATTTTCACCAGTTCTCGTAGCGGTGTCCCGTATCGAGGGCGGCGATTTGCTTCATTTCGTCGTCTGTCAACTCGAAATCGAAAATCGATATGTTTTCTGCGATGTGGTCAGGGTTCTTGGAGCCCGGAACGGCAATGTAGCCCGATTGCACATGCCAGCGCAACACCACCTGTGCGGCCGATTTCCCGTGAGCCTTCGCTATCTTTGCGACAACCTTGTACCCCAAAACATCTTCGGTGTGGCCGCGCCCGCCCAGCGGGTAATAAGATTCCACCACAGCGCCGTAGCGTTTTGCGTAATCCTTGAATTCCGTGTTCTGGTAAAACACATGGTTCTCGTTTTGCACCACGGCAGGCTTGATTTCGAAATCGGCAAAAAAGCGCTTCGCCGTCTTTTCGGTGTAGTAATTCGATATGCCGATGGAACGGATCTTCTTCGCCTTCACCGCGCGTTCCATAGCCTTGTAAACCGCCTTGTCTTCGGCGTCGCTCCCGTGCTGGTGCAACAGCATCAAGTCAATATATTCGAGCCCCAGCTTTTCGAGTGAGTCGTCGATGTCTTCGTCCAGGGAACTGCTCCACGGCACCAGTTTCGACGTCACGAACAAATCTTCGCGCTTCACGAGCCCATCGTCAATCGCCCGGCGGATTCCCCTACCCACGGCTTCTTCATTGTCGTAATATTTTGCCGTATCAATCAATCGATACCCGTTCTTGATGGCGACATAGACAGCGTCTTCAGCCACCTTGCCGCGCAAAGTCCAAGTGCCAAGCCCGAGAACCGGCATATCGAAACCCGAATTCAACTTGACCGTTGGGGCCGCCCCTTTGCTATTCTGCACGATCGAATCTCCTTTGTTCGAAACCTTCGGCACCGCCTGCGACGCCGCATCGCTCGAACACGCCATGAACAGGAAAACGAACAAGAAACTGAACCACCTCATGCCCTAAAAATAACCAAATCCCGCCATAAATCAAAATACTTATTTCGCATAAAAGATATGCTTTGAAGGCATAGGTGGGGGAAGCCCTAAATTTGCGCCAGTTCAAATGGAATTTTAGCCCGAAAATGGATTATTTGTGTTTTTCAAGAGCAGATGGTTACTTCCACTATGCGCTTCACGCATACTGGGCATAAAAATTACGCATTACGCGGCCGTTCTAGATTTATTTATATTATAGACAACCGGTTCAAGGAAATTTTTAACGATAAAGGCGGATCCCATGAAAAAAATCACCTTGATTCTTTTATCACTTCTTCTAGGAGTCTCTATGGCAGCAGAAAAGAAAATCCTCGTCGTTTACTATTCCCGCGCCGACGAAAACTATTCCGTCGGGAACATTTCCAAGGGCAATACCGAGATTATCGCCGAGATGATTGCGAAAAAGACGGGCGGCACTCTCTTGCACGTGGAACCCGCGAAGGAATACCCCAAGGGCTACGACGACTGCATCAATGTGGCCAAGAAGGAACTTGCGCAGGACGCGCGCCCGGCCATCAAGCCGGTGAACGTGAACCCCGAAAAATTCGACGAAATTTACGTCGGTTACCCGGTGTGGTGGGGCGAAATGCCCATGCCCATGTTCACCTTCTTCGAGAAGTATAATTTGAAGGGCAAGACGATTCACCCGTTCGTGACCCACGAAGGCAGCGGCCTTTCGGGTGTGCTGCGCCTCAAGAAGGTGACCGGCGCGAACGTGACCCCCGGCCTCGCCATCTACGGACACGTGGCCCAGAACGATCGCGACAAGGCCCAGAAAGAAGTCGATAAGTGGGTAAAATAGCCCGCCGAACATTAGATATCGCGATGGCCGTGCTCACCCTGATATTGATGGGTGGGAGCGGTCTTTTTTACAATGCTTTCGGTGAAGCGCTGGATAGTGGCCTCGTTCATGAAATTTTGGGCGCTGTACTATTTGTTTTGTGGGTGATTCACATTGTTTGGAACCGTGCGTGGATCAAGGGCTTTCTCAAGGGAAAATACAACGCTCTGCGAATCGTGCGGACGGTTATTAACATTGGCGTTATCGTGTGCGTTTTGTTCTTGATGATAAGCGGGGTGATGCTCTCGAATCACGTGTTCGCTTGGCTCGGTGTTGAAAGCGGTGCAAGTTTTGCCCGCAACGCCCACATGCTCGCGAGTCACTGGTATCTCGTATTCGTCTCGCTCCATATCGGGCTGCCTTTGTCGCTCGCGGTCTCTGGAAATACCTTACGCTCCAGCAACTGTTTTTCTTCCTGAATCTGGAACACGGCTATTTGCTGTTCGTACTAGACTACATCGCCATCACGGCGATGTTCGCGGTGGTGATTTTTATGTTTTGCCGTAAATGAAAAATCTTAAAACTCAATTCTTTTCTTCAAACGGAACTAAGGTCACACAGTTCCGCTTTTTCTTTGATACATAGAGCGCCTTGTCGGCAAAAGAGAGCATGTCCGAAACGATTCCGTCTCCAAATGTTCCGCCAAAGCTCATCGTCAACTTTACATCCGGGTAATCTTGCAGTTTAATTTTTTCGGCCCGAGCACGCATCTGTTCAAGTCTATTTTTCAGCACCTCATGGCTGATTCCCTTAAACGAAATCAGGAATTCATCGCCACCATAACGAACCACGCGATCCAAATTACGGACAGAAGAACTCAGTATCGACGCCACAGCCGCAAGGGCAGCATCACCGCATTGGTGACCGTAATTATCATTAACATCTTTGAAAAAGTCGATATCGGCCATTACGACAGCCTGACTATCACGCGATGCTAGTTTGTCATCAAAATACTTACGATTCATCACTTGCGTTAACGAGTCTCTGTAGATTTTATCGTTTATTTCCGTGATTTCGTTATTCTTATCGGTAAAGCCGAACATGGTCATTTCTTCGCCGGTTCGAACGACCTTCATTTCGACATACTGGCCGAGTTCATTGTGGAATATTTTTGACAAGCTACCGCCAACTGGCAAGTACTCTTTAATATAGGATTCATCAATCACTTTTCGGAGGCTTTCTCTATCCTCTTCGCGAACAGTCGTATTGATGAATTTTTCAACAAGAGTCTTGAACGAAGGCGGTTCCTTCATGAGGCTAAGCGCTCTTTTGATTCGATCGTTAACGCGGAATATTTCCACCTTTTCAGTGACAAAATCGACACTGACAACGGAGGCATATCCGTTCATAAGAGCATTGATCATATTTTGTTGTTTACGATTCTGCTCCAAGAGTACTTTCTCTTGTTCCAACTTCGTCATTTGCGCATTCACATTTTCGACAAAGAACAGGACACGGCGTAGAGTTTTTTCTTGGCCCACGCGTACAAATATTGCCTTACTCCAACCGTGGATCTTTCCATGAAAAATTTCTGAAATAACATTCGTATTTTTCATGCGCTCCGGCAATGTCGAAAGAATCGTAAAGTTCTTAATCGTTTCAACACTTTCTGGGCATGCAAGGTTCACCATGACATTGGTAAGACTTTCTTGCACCGAGTTACCGCATTTCATAAACTTATCGATGAACTCGTTAGTCTTGATAGAGAACGCAGTGTTGTCCACAAGATCAAGTACATGCATCGAAATGTACAGTTCAGTTGTGGCGTAAGTTATAGCTGTGAGAAACTCCGCAGAGTTCACAGGAAAGTCCGCGATAAACTTTTTGCAATCACCCATATCAATTACCAAGAAAAATCATTACTCCCGTTACCTGTAAAAATATAAACATTTCAGTGAAAAAGGTTAAAAGCTTTTTTTAATTGTAAAGCAATATTGCTCCGCCAATCCGAAATCGAATCTCGACGGTCCATTTACTGCGCAAAACGTCCATGGTGTCGCTGATGGACATCACCTCGCGGCAGAGCGTCTTGGAATCATTGACCGTGATTTCGCCTATGATTTTTTTTCGATGTTGTCTGAACTTTCGGGCATTTCAGTAGAAATATAACACATTGGACGGTTGTATTTTTACAAGGAACGCCCATAAAGTCGTGATGTATCGTTTTCACTATACGTTTCGCGCATACTGAGCATGAAAACTTGGTATTTTGCGGGGCTTGCGCAATTATTTATATTAAAAGCGTAAATTTATAAGGAACAAACCATGAAACTAGGGACGATTATGACGATGCTTGGTATGGGTGCGGCGCTTGCCGCATGTGATTGCTGCCCGCAGGGCGAGGCGAAGGCGCTTTCGCAGGACAAGGAACTGCGTGCCGTGATGGACAATTTCACGCAGAACGAGGTTCCGGCGGCGACTCCGCTTGTGGAAAAGCGCGAGGTGGAGTTGATTCGCCTGGTGTCGCTTGTGACGCAGCAGTCGGGCGCTCTTTTGCAAGAAGAAGTGGCGACGGCGCTTGCGCAGGGGCTTGCTCCCGAAGAGATTCTCGAGGCGATTTACCAGTGTGCCCCCTACACCGGGTTCCCGCGGACGGTGGATGCGGTTGAAATTGCCCGCAGCGTGTTCAAGGCGAAGAACGTGAAGGTGGACGAAAACCGTGCGACGGTGACGGAGCAGTCCCGCTTGGAGGCGGGTGCCGACGCGCAGGGGACGCTGTTCGGCCAGAGTTTCCGCGACATGGCGAAGAGCGGCAAGAGCGGTATGCCGACCATCAATTACTTCTTGGCGAGCAACTGCTTTGGCGATTACTACACCCGCAAGGGGCTTGACTTGAATACCCGCGAACTCTTGACGATGGCGATTCTCGTGAACCTGGGAACGGAACCGCAGCTCAAGGCGCATATCGGCGCGAACCTCAAGATTCGCACGGCCGAATACGTGGAACAGGCGATTTACAACTGCTTGCCGTATTGCGGTTATCCGCGCACGCTGAATGCGTTGCGACTGCTCAAGGAAGCGGTGGCGGAGACGAAGGTCGCTGAGCCTGCCGAAGCGACGGCTGATGCGGGGGTTGCTGCTGCAAAAAGCATGCCGGGAAAGGACTGGAGTGTGTTCCCGGTGGGCAAGCCGAACGACGCCTACGCCAAGTATTTCATGGGCAAGAGTTATCTCGACATGATCAGCACTGAACAGGTGGGTGTCGGGAACGTGACTTTTGAACCGGCGTGCCGCAACAACTGGCACATCCATCATGCAAAGAAGGGCGGTGGCCAGATTCTCATTGCGACGGCGGGTCGCGGCTACTACCAGGAATGGGGCAAGCCGGCGGTGGAATTGAAGCCCGGCGACGTGGTGAACATTCCGGCTGGCGTCAAGCATTGGCACGGGGCGGCTCCGGATTCCTGGTTCCAGCATTTGGCAATCGAAGTTCCTGGCGAAGGTGGTCGCAACGAATGGCTTGAGCCCGTGAGCGACGAAGACTACGGGAAGTTGAAATAAAATAATTTTCACATGAGTCATTCTCCAAAGGAGAATTCATACAGCCTGCGACTTTTTTATCCGCAATGGAAATGGTGTATAATGGAGAAAATTTATGAAGTTCGCTAAACTTTTATCTTGTGCAATTTTGTGGTTCTCGGCGGTGTCGCTTGCGGCGGCACCTGCACCCGACGGCTTCGTGCTTATCAAGGGCGGGACTTTCAACATGGGAAGCCCCGCAAACGAGAACTGGCGCGTCAACGACGAGACGCTCCACAAGGTGAAGGTCTCCGATTTTTACCTGGGTAAATACGAGGTGACGCAAAAGCTTTACCGCGAAGTGACGGGCGAAAATCCCTCCAGTTTTAAGGGTGACGACTTGCCCGTTGAAAACATCACGTGGCTCGAAGCGGTTCGTTTTTGCAACAAGTTAAGCGAACGCGACGGACGCACTCCCGTTTACGCTATCGAAGGCGATGCGGTCAGCTGGAATCGCGAGGCGAACGGCTATAGGCTCCCCACCGAAGCGGAATGGGAATACGCGGCCCGAGGCGGCACAACCACGCCATTCTACACAAAGAAATCTCCCGGTGCCGACGACGTGAATTTTTACGGGCATTATCCGTATCAAATTGAGCAGAACTATTTCAATGACGAGGTTCTGGAAACACGCCCCGGCGTTTATCGCGGGAACACGCTCCCCGTGGGCAAATTCAAGCCCAATCCCTTCGGGCTTTACGATATTTACGGGAACGTGGGCGAATGGTGCTTTGACTTTTACGGCGATTACGGTGTTTCTGCAGGCTCGACAAGCGTGACGGTCGATCCGGCGGGCAAACCTTCGGGCACAAGACGCGTGCATCGCGGTGGCGGCTGGAACGATTTCGGCAAGAACCTCCGCAGCGCCTATCGCGGAGCCATGCAGCAATCCAGCAAGAGTTACAATGTGGGGCTCCGGCTTGCTATGAATGCGGGTGCAGGCGTCAAGGGAACATTTGTGACCCAGGAAGCGGCGGGCTTTAAGGGCGAAAAGTCGCAAGCGTCGTTGAACACGAAAGGGGCTTCCCGTGCGCTGATTGTTTTCTATTCCTGGAGCGGGAATACCCGCGGTGTCGCCCGCGAAATCAAGAAGCAGACCGGTTTCGACATGGTGGAACTTGAACTCGTGAAGCCCTATTCCGACGACTACAATACCGTCTTGAAGCAGGCGCAGAACGACCAGCACAAACAGGCGCGCCCTGCCCTCAAGAAAAAGCCCGACGCAAAGAAGTGGGCCGATTACGAAACGATTATCATCGGTTACCCCAACTGGTGGGCGAGTATCCCGATGCCTATTGCGACTTTGCTCGAAAGTTACGACTTTACGGGCAAGCGGATTCTGCCGTTCTGCTCCCACGGCGGCGGTCGCTTTGGCCAGAGCATCACCGCGATTGCGAAACTCGCGCCCAACGCAAAAATCGGCGAGGGCCTTTCGGTGCATTATTCCGGCGGTTCGAGCCTCTCGAAAGATGTGGCCAAGTGGCTCGAGAAAAACGGCGTGAAGACGAAATAATGTATATTCCTTGATATGCCTATTTCCGCCAAAATCCGTATGATGCTTGATATCGCGATGACGGTCGCGACGCTCGTGCTGATGGGCGGCAATTACTTCTTTGAATCGACGGCCGTTCACGAGATTCTGGGCGTGGTGCTGCTTGTTCTGTGGGCGGTGCACATCACGCTGAACCGGCGATTCTTCTTTTCGCTGTTCAAGGGCCGCTACAACGCATTCCGCATCTTGCAGGCGATCGTGAATTGCGGGATCCTTTTGTGCGCGATTTTCTTGATGGTGAGCGGAATTATGCTTTCGAACCATGTGTTCGCATTCCTCGGAATTGAATCGGGTGCAAGTTTCGCCCGCACGGCGCACCTGCTCGCCAGTCATTGGTATTACGTGTTCATGTCGTTCCACATCGGGCTGCATGTAAGCTTGATTGCAAACCGCTTGGGGCTTGCGGGTGCATTCAAGTCAAAGACTGCCCTAATTGCAACTCGCGTGGTTGCAATTCTTGTGGCAGGCTACGGAATTTACGCCTTTGTGATTCGCGGGCTTTGGAAATACTTGTTCCTGCAACAGCCCTTCTTCTTCTTTGACGCGGAACGTGGCTACGCTCTCTTTTTTGCGGACTATATTGCCATCGTCGTGCTGTTTGCTGTTGCGGTGCATTATGTGGCGAAACTCATGAAGGCGTAGATTTGTACATTATTAGTACAATGAAGCCCGTTAAACAAAATATTCTGTCGATGATTGCAGTCGCTTTATTCGCGATTCTTTCTGCTATTGTCGAGGGTTCTTTTGTTTACGATTACGGCGCTGAACTTGGTCAGATTGCAGAAAGTGATAAAGTTTTCACTGCTCACGATTTTGCCGATAATCCGTTATACCTGTCACGCGAATCAACAGCGGATGCTATACTGCTTACGCGCAGGTCGGGCCAACAGGTTTCATTGCGGACATCGCGAAGCGGTAGCCTTCAAGGCTATGGCGGACGCAGTTCGGCAACGTCCAAACAGGCTACACCGTTTGCGACTAAAATCGCGCGGTCAACTATTTGTATCCATTGCGGCTTCCCTTTACCGCTAGTTTATCAAAAATCTAAAGAATATTACGTTTACACGCTAGAGCGAATGCTCTGTTAGCAAGTTCTTTCTCCAAGCCTTAAACACTAGTAAATGGCCGCGGCCCTTACCGGGTGCGCGACATCATTCATTTTAAAAAAGAGAAAGAACATGGAAAACATTTCCAAGATGGAGATGGCTAACGCCCTCTTCAATAAGTCCTATATCAAGATCGAAAAGAAGTTTTTCGGTTTCAAAACCAATGTCACCTACACTAAGACGAATTCGCCCGTTGTGGGAATATGCCTGGAGTTTAGCCCCACGGAAGGGCAAAAAGTCCAGACGATTGTCGGGGCGCCTTCAAATGATTTGGTGGCGACAATTCAAAGAATTGGCCACCCTAAAACAAGCGGCAACGGAAACTTTCGCCTGAACCTTTGCTATTCGCAGGACCGCGAATTTGCGGCACTGCAATTGCAGCAGTTCTCGGGATTCGAGTACCATAACGTAGGTGGAATCCGTTTTGTCGAAGGCGACGAGGCGCATAAACTTCTCGCCGCTTTCGTGAAATAAACGGATGTGAAGCCAAAACAACGCTCTCTCGGGTAATCCGGGAGAGCGTTATCTTTGGGAGAATGGATTTTTTTTATTTTGACTTAGAGCTAACTTTAGGTATGGTAACGGACCAGACGTGAAAAAACTAACGAAGAAAATAAAAATTATGATTATCGCACTTTCGACCCTTTTTATTCTTGGAGCCGCTGGCGTGCTATTCCTGAACCAGGCAAAATTTGGGCGTATTCCTCAAGGCGATCGTCTTGAACGCATCAAACAGTCACCGCATTACGATGGTCAAAAGTTCGTGAATGACGAAAAGACCGTCATGATGACAGGCGATAAGAACTTGTTTGAAACGACGCTTGAATTCTTGTTCGGCAAAAGGTCGCAAACCGTTCCCGATACAGCGCTGACGGTCGTCAAAACGGATTTGAAAATGCTCCCTGCCGATAAAGATTGGATTGTCTGGTTCGGACACTCTTCGTATTTGATGAACTTATCTGGGAAGAAGATTCTTGTGGATCCCGTATTTTATCAGGGTTCGCCAATAAGCTTTGTGAACAAGATGTTCAAGGGAACCGACGTTTACAAGCCTGTTGACATGCCGGATATCGATTGCCTGGTTATTTCGCACGATCATTGGGATCATCTGGATTATCAGGCCGTGAAGGAACTCGAACCGCGCGTAAAGCGTGTGGTGACGGGGCTTGGTGTGGGTGAACATTTTGAATACTGGGGATACCCCGTTGAGAAACTCGTAGAACTTGATTGGTGGGATTCAACCGATCTGGGCGAAGGCTTTAACGTGACCTCGACTCCGGCAAGGCATTTTTCGGGTCGTGGGATAAGGTCGAATAAAACGTTGTGGTCTTCGTTTGTGTTCAAGACGCCAAAGCGTTCCGTTTGGATTGGCGGAGATAGCGGCTATGGTAAACATTTTAAGAAGATTGGTGAAAAATTTGAGGATATCGATCTGGCTATTTTGGAAAACGGGCAGTACAATGAAGATTGGAACCAAATTCATGCCTTGCCCGAACAGCTCAGCAAAGAAATGCTAGACCTGAATGCAAACCGCTACATGACGGTTCATCATTCTAAGTTCTGCTTAGCTTACCATACTTACTTCGAACCGCTCGAAAATGCGAAACGGGCCGCTCAGGAATCGGGCAAGCCCGTGCTTATGCCGCAAATGGGCGAAGTTGTTTATTTGGAATAATACGGACAAAAAATCTTATTTGAAATCAATTCCTTCAAACACGATTTTGTCAACTTCTAGATAAGTTCCGCTTCTCATAAAAATGCTAAACAGACCAATTTCGTGAGAAATCTTTTTCCACTCCACTTGATAGGAGCTTTCTTCAAGAACTTCCCTACCGGGGTGCAAGATGATTTCATTCCAGTTTTCAGCCGCTTTGGCCTTCCATAACGATTTTTTAAAGGTATTTTCTCCAACTTCACGGTAATGTTCCAAAGCGATATTCAATTCACAGTCGCCTCTTACCGTAAGGCGAATCGCCGTGAGATTGCTCAGGTCGAAAAATCCTGTATCAAGTCCTAGATGAGTTCCGAGCAAAACGAAGCCTGTATCTATTGCGAATTTAACAGCGAGATACTTTCCATGATCTTTATCTTCTTTTAATACGGATGAGAAACTTTCAGCACTATCAGGTATTGTAAAATTCGCTTTGCCAACAGCATTAAAATACCATCCGTAGTTAGGATAAGTTTTGGCGAGGTTATTCAAACTATCTCCATCGTCAAAGTCTTCGAAAACATACTCA
>Ga0310786_10004688_pt1 | contig 18902 bp, 17 predicted proteins | sample AusTroGonzalo_MG_FD_203881 | JGI IMG/M metagenome (GOLD analysis project Ga0310786, IMG submission 203881) | Bovine rumen microbial communities from tropical cattle in Woodstock, Queensland, Australia - Gonzalo_03 (v2) (version 2) | ecosystem: Host-associated > Mammals > Digestive system >... | reverse complement strand
GTGCCGTGCAGACGGCAATCTGACTCAGCTGGTTGGCATCGGGCATCGGCGTCACGGCCACGTCGCCAATGACCAGCACACCGTTCTCACCGTACTCCGGCTTCTGGGTAATCATCAGCATGGCACCGCTGACACACGTGATGCCAGGAGCGCACTTGATAATCTGAAGTGCAGGACGTAGTGTTTCACCCGTTGTGGAGAGTGCACCGCTGATTTGTCCGTCAGCACCCTCGGTCTTGATAATCATACAACCCAGGTAGAGCGGGTCCTTCACCAGTTCACGGGCCTTCTCGATGGTCATACCCTTCTTCTCGCGCAGCTTGGTCAGCAGTTGTGCATACTCCTCACTTTTCTCGCAGTTCAGCGGGTCTATCAATGTAGCCTTGTCAATATTGGTAAGACCACACTCCTTTGCCAAGGCGTGAACCTTGTCAGGGTTACCGATGAGAATCAAGTCTGCAATGTCTTCAGCCAGCACGCGGTCGGCTGCTCTCAGTGTGCGCTCCTCTTCAGCTTCCGGGAGCACAATGCGCTGCTTGTTACTCTTGGCACGCGCAATGATTTGTTCGATTAAACTCATAGTTTGCTGTATATTATTGTTGTAAATTCGTTTTGCAAAGTTACGAAAAGTCGAGAGCAAAACAAAGAAACTCATTTCTTTTTTTGCCGAGACAGAGTAATTTCGCCATCTTTGGTGGCAAAGTTACGGAAAAATATCGGGAATCATTTATGTACAAGGATAAAAATTCTAAAAATCTCCGATAACGATTTCAGACAAACCCTTATGACAGTTCCTGTGTGAGGATGCTCTCGAGTGCTTCGGCCGTCAGACGCAGGCGGAATTGCCCCTTCACGGCGACAGAGATACCGCCCGTTTCTTCCGAGACGACGATGGCCAGAGCATCACTCTCCTGCGAGATTCCCATGGCAGCACGGTGGCGCAGTCCCAGTTCCTTCGGGATGTCAAGACTATGGCTTACAGGCAAAATGCAACCCGCAGCCTTGACCCGCTGATGCGAGATGATCATGGCACCGTCGTGCAGCGGTGAGTTCTTGAAGAAGATATTCTCGATCAGCCGCTGGTTCACCTTGGCATCGATGACGTCACCCGTCTGTACCACGTCATCCAACGGGACAGAACGCTCAATAACCACCAGTGCACCCTCCCTGCGGCGGCTCATGTTCATGCAAGCCATTACCACCGGCATGAGTGTCTTCTTGTCAGCATCATGTCTGGCATCGTCTCCCCGTCCAAGTGTCAGGATGCGACGCAGGGTACGCATACGCCGATGGGAACCTACATTGAAGAGGAACTTGCGGATGTCTTCCTGGAAGATAATCATCAGACCTATGACACCCACGCTCACCAGCTTATCCATGATAGATCCCAGCAATTTCATTTCGAGAATCTGCGACACGATGAGCCACATGATGACGAACATGATGATGCCGATGAACACGTTGAGTGACCGCGACTCCTTCATCAGCCTGTAGGCATAGTAAAGAAGCAGCGATACAAGGACGATATCAATGATATCCTTTATTCCGAAGTCAATAAACTCAAACACCCTTTTCTATTTACTATTTGACAATTTACTATTTGTTTGCATTGTGATCTTTACGCACTCCACGGCCTCTTTCACGTCATGAACCCGTAGAATCTTCGCTCCGCGCTCCAGTGCCAGCGTGTTCAGCACCGTCGTACCGTTCAATGCCGTATCGGGCGAACCGCCGAGAAGTCGGTATATCATGGACTTGCGTGACACTCCTACCAGCACCGGCAGTCCCAACAGTTGTAACTGTTCCAGACTATGCATTACCCCATAGTTCTCTTCCAGCGTCTTGCCGAAGCCGAACCCCGGGTCGATGATGATGTCCTTCTGTCCTAAGTCGCGCAACTGCTGTACCTGCCGGGCAAACGTCAGCAGCATCGAGCGCACATCCCGTTGCGTGGACATTAATATATAGGGAACTCCCAGTCTTGCCACCATACGGAACATGGCAGGATTCTCCTCCACATCCGTAGGCTGTGCGCCTCCGAATGCTCCGTTGGCATTACCGCCGCTCACGTCATTGATGATGTCGGCTCCCAACTCCTCCACTACCACACGTGCCACCGACGGGCGGAAAGTATCGACGCTGACGGCCACATCGGGCGCCTCACGCCTGACGATAGGCAGTGCAAAGCGCAGGCGTTCCATCTCCTCTTCCTCGCTGACGGCCGTTGCGTCAGGCCGTGTCGAGTAGGCTCCTACGTCTATCAGCGTACCGCCCTCGGCCACAATCTGCTGTGCCCGCAAGGCGATTTGTTCTTCCGTCTGCTGACGACTGCCATCATAGAACGAGTCGGGCGTTACGTTCAGGATTCCCATCACCTGCGGCTCGGACAAGTCCATCAGCCGCCCCCGTATGTTCAGTGTGTAACTCATAATCGCCTACAAAGGTACAAATAATTCTTAATTCTTAATTCTTAATTCTTAATTTTTTGTACCTTTGCATTGTATAAACTTATTTATTATGGACATCAAGGAACTATACAAACTATATCAGCAGCATCCGTGCATTACCACGGACTCGCGCGACTGCCCTGAGGGCAGCATCTTCCTCGCTCTGAAAGGCGAGAAGTTCGATGGTAACCAGTATGCTCTTCAGGCCCTCGAAAAAGGCTGTGCCTACGCCATTGTTAGTGAAGAATTTGCTACCGCTACTAAGGGCTGCGCAATGACCACGGCGCAAGCCGATTCTTCACTCTTCACTCTTCACTCTTCACTTATAAGAGTAAACGATACCCTCCAGACCTTCAAGGACCTGGCACGCGAACACCGCCGCCAGTTCCAGATACCCATGGTAGGCATCACCGGAACCAACGGCAAGACCACCACCAAGGAACTCATTGCCGCCGTGCTCCAGACACAATATAACGTGCTCTATACCCAGGGAAACTTCAACAACGACGTCGGCGTACCCAAGACGCTGCTGCGCCTGAACGACGAGCAGGACATCGCCGTCGTGGAGATGGGCGCCTCACATCCCGGCGACATCAAGACACTCGTGGAGACCGCCGAACCCACCTGCGGCCTCATCACCAACGTAGGACGTGCCCACCTGCAGGGCTTCGGCTCCTTCGAGGGCGTCTGCCGCACCAAGGGCGAGCTGTATGACTTCCTGATTCAGCGTAACCTCCCCCTCTTCGTCAACCGCGACAATGAGCACCTCATGAGCATGCTCCAGTCCCGCGTCTCCACCTTCAATCTTCAACCCGACATCTATTACTACGGCCAGAGCGACTCCCCCGACATCCTCATCCGTGGCGAGGTCATTGCCTGCGACCCGTTCCTCCGCTTCCGCTGGCGCGAGCAGGATAGCGATGCCGGCTACCAGAGCGAGTGGATGGAAGTCAGCACCCACCTCATCGGTGCCTATAACCTCGACAACATCCTTGCCGCCATCATCGTGGGCTACGTCAACAACGTGCCCTTCGATGACATCAATCGTGCCATTGCCGACTACACACCGAAGAACAACCGTTCGCAGATGACCGTGACAGAGCATAACCACCTCATCGTTGATGCCTACAACGCCAACCCCACCTCCATGAAAGCCGCCATCGACAACTTCCGACTCATGCAGGTCAAGCCCAAGATGGTCATTCTCGGTCAGATGGGCGAGCTGGGTGACGTCAGCCAGGAGGAGCACCAGCATGTCATCGACCAGCTATGTGAAGCCCAGTTCGACCAGGTATGGCTTGTGGGTGAGGAATGGAAATACTCTAAACTCTCCGCTCGACCCGAAGGGGCGCTTTCTTTAGAAAGAACTTTAAACACTAAACTCTTCCCTAACGTCGGGGAAGTAAAGGCCGCCATTCGCGCCGAACAGCCGCAAAACCATTACATATTAATCAAAGGCAGCAACGCCGTCAAGCTCTACGAACTCCCGGAATTACTATAAGTTGAGGTTAAATAATGTTAAGGGTGAGAGGAAACTCTCCACTCTCAACGCTCAACTCTCAACTTTTTTGTACCTTTGCAGCCGCTTAAGAGCAATCGGGATGTAGCGCAGTTGGTAGCGCACTACGTTCGGGACGTAGGGGTCGGGCGTTCGAGTCGCCTCATCCCGACTGAAGGCGGCAAGTGAAAAGTCTCACTTGCCGCTTTTTTCTATCTTATCTAAGTGCTTTTACAGGGAAGGTAAAGTAAGTGTCCGGAAAGGGCTCTTCACGTAGCGTGAAATGCCACCATTCCGAGTCGAGAGCCTTGAAGCCATGGCGGAGCATGGCCTGACGAAGAATCATACGGTTGGCAAACTGCTCAGCGGTGATGCTACGGCCCTTCGGCGATTTCGAATTGTCGCCCGTATATTCGCCCGTCTCAGGATTGCCGCAGAAGTCCGGATGACTCTCGGGGCCGAACCAGTCGAAGGTACCTCCCATGTCAAGTTCCTTCTCAGTCTGCATGTCAAACAGCGTCAGGTCAACGGTGGAGCCACGTGTATGTCCACTCTTCTCCATGATGTATTCCTGTTCGAAGAGCACGCTCTTGTCAAGATCGGGATAGAAGTAGCGTTTCATCAGCGTGTCAGGTACATCAGCGGCCCAGCGCACAAAGTGGTCAACGCCCTTCTGCGGACGGTAGGCATCGTAGATTTTCAGTCGGTATCCCAGACGCTTCACATCGTCACTTACGGCCCGAAGACTGTCGGCAGCCTGACGGGTAAGCAGTGCTGTTGGCTCCTCATAACCGTCAATGCAGGCACCTACGAAGTTGTACGTGCCATAGTAGCGTATCTCCAGAATGACGTCTGGTACCACATCGGTAATCGTTACAAACTGGCTGGTGTCGTCCGTTGTGTTGACCAACGTGCTTCTTCCCCTGTGTATCAGACAGAACGCTATCGTCATGCCGCAGACAACGAGGATGGCGGCAAGCATCCATAACTTCTTTCTATTCATATTCTCTTATTACTTATGCAACACAATTCTTGGATGCAAAGATATAAAAAAGTACGTAAAACGGAAGGAATAGAGACTATATTTTTGCAATTCATCCAATGGGTCAATCAGAACTCCACGTAAGGCTCAAGGCGTTGAATGGCCTCGGGTGGGAAGTCCTTGTGAAGTTTCAGATCCTGAAGGCTGTGCAGGGGACCATGCAGACGGCGATACTCTGTGATGGCCTTGGCCTGATAGAACGAGATGTATGGATGCCGCTGTAGCTGGTTAAGCGTCAACTTGTTCAGGTTGATTTTCTGCGTTTTCGGATGCTGTACCACAAAATAGGGGATAGCCTCTTCTGGGAAGTCCTCAATCTCACGCAACTGTTCAGGACTGACGTAGCCGCCGAGACGCTGACCGTAGCTAAGGATGCGTCGGGCATAGGCCTCACCGATGCCAGGTACTTTGCGCAACAGCATTGTGTCGGTCGTATTGAGGTTGACAGACGAAGGCACCTCTACCTTGACAGGGTATTTCAGGGTGTCACGTTCGTGATACTCCTCTTCCTCACCGACCAATGAGGATGCCGGTGTGGTATAGTCGGGCGAGATACGGATGTAAGGTTCTAATTCACGATATTCCTTGACCGTCAACCCATAGAGACGTGCAAAGTCCTCCTTCTTACGATAAACACCTCCTTTTTGCCTATACTTATAGATATTACGGACCTGCCAGGGACGAAGGCCCAATTTGAGCAGCTGGGTCGAATCTGCAGTATTGGGGTCGAAGGGGAAGCGCTGAGCGTGGAACGTAGAGGGTTGGGCAAAGTAGCTGGCGGTACGCTGACCGTTAACGTTATCGTTATCGTTTAAAACAGTGTCCGCTGCATACTGCGGCGTAGAGTCCATGCGGCTATCCGTAAAGAGAATGACCGCAAGGGCTACTGCCATGATGCAGAGCACGAAAAGTATGGCTTGGCGGTCGGACTTGCGGATATAGAAGAAGTCTCGAAACATTTAGATAACCCCAAACTGATGAAGGAAGATAAGGAGAATGCACAGGGGGCATACATAGCGGATGCAGAACAGGTAGAGCCCGAAGATGCGTCCGCGCAGGGTACCGCCATTGGTCAGTTCGTCCTTAATGAGTGATTTGGGAACATACCAGCCAAGGAAAAGGCTGGTAAGCAGACCGCCGAGAGGCAGGAATATCTGGCCTGTGAGGAAGTCGAACCAGTCGAACAGCGAACGGCCGGCAATGACGAGCCAGTCGCGGGTGTCACCAAACGATAGTGCACAGAACACACCAATCAAGGTACATAGTAGGGTGACGGCAGCGGCTCCTTTACGGCGCGAGATGTTAAACTCCTCATGGAAGAACGCCGTGCTGACCTCATGCAACGACATGAGTGATGTGAGGGCTGCCAACGACAGCAGGGCATAGAACAGCAATGCCACCACCTCACCGAGGAAGGGCACTCCGGCAAAGGCTTGCTGGAACACGCTGGGCAGGGTGATGAATACCAGTCCCGGACCACAATATTGGCTGGAGAGCTGAGGGTCTGTCATGAGTTCCGGGGCATTGGGATGAATGGCAAAGAAAGCCGGGAAGATCATAAGACCTGCAAGGATAGCAATCAGTGAGTCAATGCTGACAATCTGAACGGCCGATTTCGTCAGATGGGTGTCACGTTTAAAGTAGCTGGCATAGGTGCAAAGGCAGCCCATGCCTACGCTGAGCGAATAAAACGCCTGTCCCAATGCACCGAGTAGCACATTGCTATCGACCTTGGTGAAGTCGGGACTGAACAGGAAGGTAATGCCTTTTCCTGCTCCTGGCAGCAGACAGGAGGCCACCGCAATGACGATGAGCAGGATAAACAGCAGGGGCATCATCATCTTGGAACCTTTCTCAATGCCTTTCTCTACACCACGGGAGATGATGAAATGGCACAGTAGCATGAACAGCAGCATGCACACCACGGGCTTCCAGGGATTGGTGGAGAAGGTCTCGAAATAAGTCTTGATGTAATCGGCATCGCCACTAAGATGTCCCACGGCCGAGGCATAGATATACTGAAGGCACCATCCGGACACCACGACGTAGTAACTGGTGATGAGAAAGCCGGTGAAAACGCCGAAATAGCCGATAAAGCGCCATGGCGTACCTCCTGCAAATGTGGCGTAGGCACGTGCCGTGTTAGATTGCGCTCTGCGTCCGATGACAAACTCGTTCAGCATACATGGGATACCAAGCACAATGACACAGCCGATATAGATGATGATGAAGGCTGCACCGCCATTCTGTCCCGTCATATAGGGGAAACGCCATACATTACCTAAGCCGACGGCAGAGCCTGCCGTAGCTAAAATGATACCTAACTTACTTCCGAAGCTTGCTCTTTCGCTATTTGACATCTCAGTTTTACGTTTATTTGCTTGCAAAAGTATAAAATAATTCTTATTTTTGCAGTCTAAATCGAATTAAAAATGAAAAAATACTTTCAGTTTGTCAGGAAATACCCGTTTTCGTTGCTTTGTATTGCCATCATCTGGGTGCTCTCGCTCGTACCGTTCTTTCCTGAGACACCCTTTGACAACGTGGAGTTTGCTGACAAATGGACGCACTTGGTGATGTACGGCGGCTTATGCTGCGTTATCTGGATAGAGTACATCCGCAGTCATACTATATATAATAAGGTAAAGCTGTTCCTGTGGGCATGGCTGGCTCCTGTTCTGATGGGTGGTTTGTTGGAATTGCTGCAGGCCTATGCCACGACCACACGCAACGGCGACTGGCTGGACTTTGCTGCCAATACACTCGGAGTCATTATAGGGGCTTTGTTTGGAATGATACTGATGAAAATGAAAAAATGAAATAATTGCTCATTTCTCATTCCACGTAGAATACGGATTAATGCGTAGCGAGGAATTGTAATAGCGGCGGTCACCGGTTACTTCCTCTCCGATGAAATCGGGCTTTTCGTACGCTTCGTCCTCGGCGCTGAGCTCTACCTCGGCCATCACCAGGCCTGCGTTTTCGCCAAAGAACTCATCCACCTCGAAGGTATGATTGCCACTCTTGACGAGCCAACGGGTCTTATCGATGATACCTGGTTCGCAAAGGGCGAACAGATGCTCTGCCTCGTCAAGCGTTATCTCCTTTTCAAATTCATAACGACTCAGACCGCCATTTGTACTGGGACCTTTGATGGTCAGGAATCCGCGGTCGTCGCGAAGACGTACCCTGACGGTACGTCCGCGACCACTGCAGATGTAGCCTTGCTTGATGTGGCTATGGTCATAAGCCTGACGCTTATAGTCATCGCCACGAACAAGAAACTTACGTTCGATTTCGAATCCGCTCATGTTTGGGTAACGGATGAAAGATGACGGATTATGCCGTTGCTACGGCATAGATAACATAGACAATGCCGAGCAGGATCAGTGCACCGAAGATCCAGTTGATTACCTGCTTGCCTTCTTTCTCCTGACGTGCTTCACGGGCTGCACGACGAGCCTTTCCTTTTTGACTCATAGTTTAATATTTTAAAGTTTTACGTTTTAGTTTTCTTCTGTTACGGGGAACTCCATGAGGTAAGCCTTGATGAAATCGTCCAATTTGCCATTCATCACGCCATCGACATCGGAGGTCTGGTAGTTTGTGCGGTGGTCCTTCACACGCTTGTCATCAAAGACATAGGAACGAATCTGGCTGCCCCATTCTATCTTTTTCTTACCGGCCTCGATCTTCGCCTGTGCCTCCAGACGTTTCTTCATGGCACGGTCATAGAGTTGCGATTTCAGCAATTTCATCGCACGTTCCTTGTTCTTCGGCTGGTCACGCGTCTCGGTGTTCTCAATGAGGATCTCCTCTTCCTCACCTGTATCGGGGTCGGTGTACCAATAGCGCAAACGAACACCTGACTCCACCTTGTTGACGTTCTGACCGCCGGCACCGCTACTGCGGAACGTGTCCCACGACAGCTTGGCGGGATCAACATATACCTCGATGGTGTCATCGACCAGCGGTGAAACGAAGACAGAAGCGAAAGATGTCATACGCTTACCTTGTGCATTGTAGGGTGAAACACGTACCAGACGATGCACGCCGTTCTCACTCTTCAGGTAGCCGTAGGCATATTCGCCGCCCTCAATGGTCATGGTAACACTCTTGATGCCGGCCTCATCGCCGTCCTGCAGGTCGTTGATGGTCACCTTATAGTTGTGGGCCTCACACCAGCGCTGGTACATTCGCATGAGCATCTGTGCCCAGTCCTGTGCCTCTGTGCCACCCGCGCCACTGTTGATTTTCAGCACAGCGTCCATCGGGTCCTCCTTCTGGCGCAGCATGTTCATGAGTTCCAGCGATTCAATGGCCTCAATGGCCTTCTGGTAGTCGGCATCAACCTCTTCTTCGCTTACCATCTCGTCCTTATAGAAATCGAAGGCCAGCTGCAGCTCGTCGGCCAGTGTGCGTACCTGCTTATAGCCGTCGAGCCATCGCTTGATGCTCTTCACCTTCTTCATCTGCTCCTCGGCCCGCTTCGGGTCCTCCCAGAAGTCGGGAGCCTGCGTACGCAGGTCTTCCTCTTCAAACTCCACCTGCTTCTCGTCAATCCTCAGGTAGTGTTTCAGTTTATCTGCTCTGTCGAGCACATCTTTCAGTTGGTCTTGTGTAATCATATTTATTCCGCGTACATCGCGTCAATTTCCTTTTTATAGTTTTCGTTCAATACGCGACGTTTGATTTTTAAAGTGTTCGTCAGTTCGCCACGGTCCATTGAGAAATGATGTGGAAGAAGCGTGAAACGCTTGACCTGCTCATAGTGGGCCAGTTGCTGCTGTAGGGTTTCGATGCGCTCCATCATCATATCGTAAATCTCACGGTTCCGGCAGAGGTCCTCACGGTCCGTATAAGTGATGTGATGCTTGGCAGCGTAGTCCTCAAGCAGTTTGTATTCAGGGATGATGAGTGCCGAGACAAACTTACGTTGGTCGGCAATGACGGCAATCTGGTCGATGTACTTATCGACGAGCAGCTTCGACTCAATCATCTGCGGTGCGATATACTTGCCGTTCGATGTCTTGAACAAGTCCTTGATGCGCTCCTTGAGGAAGAGTTCACCGTCTTTCATGTAGCCGGCGTCGCCCGTATGGAAAAAGCCGTCCTCATCGAATGCCTCGCGGGTCAGTTCTTCGCGGTTGTAGTATCCCCGGGTAATCGTAGGGCCTTTCAGCATCACCTCACCCTCATCACTGATTTTGATCTCGATGGAATCGATGGGTATGCCGACACTACCCACGGTGAAGGGCTTGCTCAGGTGGTTACATGACACGGTGGCCAGGCTCTCGGTGAGCCCGTAGCCGACAATCATATTCAGACCGATGGCATGTACGAACTCCTCGACGCTGGGATTCACGGCAGCACCCGCCGTGGGGAAGATGTTGGCATTCTCCAGTCCAAGTTCCTTGCGAACGAGGCTGAAGATGGTACGGTTAATCATCTCATACTCCAGATGCAGTGCCATAGGCGGCTTCTGTCCCTTGCTCAGGTAGTCAATGTTATGCTTCTTGCCGACGGCCAGTGCATGCTGGAAAATGGCACGCTTGGCGGGGTTGGCATTGTCAATCTGTTCCTGCACGCCCTGCATCACCTTTTCCCAGAAGCGGGGTACGCTTGACATCGACGTGGGATGCGTCTGTTTCATGCTCTGCTGCACCTGCTGCGGATAGGTGTTCACGATCAGCCGCGCTCCAACCGTCAGGCTGAGGATGGCCCAACCACGCTCGAAGATATGGGTATAAGGCAGGAAGTTCAGCACTCGGTCCTTCTCACTCACGGCCACGCAATGGCCGTTGGCCTCCATGGCTGCATGGAACTGGCCGAAGGTCAGGATAACACCCTTGGAGTCGCCCGTCGTACCGCTGGTATAGAGAATATTGGCGATTTCATCCATCGAGGCCTCACCATAGCGCTGCTCCAATAGGTCGGTATGCTCGTGCGTCTGGCCCTGTTTCAGGAAATCATCAAAGTATATCGTCCCAGGATCGTGTGAGCTGATTTGCACCTTCGGGTCATAGACCACGATATGTTCCAGCGTGGGACAGAACGAGAAGATGCGGTGTGCCTTGTCATACTGTTCCTGCTCGCCCACGAAGAGGATGCGGATTTTCGCATCGTTAATCATGAACTGTATCTGCTGCTCCGAGCTCGTAGCATAGAACGGGATGGTTGTTGCCCGTATGCCCCATGCACCGAAATCAGTAAACAGATACTGCACGGAGTTCTGCGAGAAGATTCCCACGTTCTCCTGCGGACTGACGCCCATGTCGAGCAGGGCCAGCGATACCGTCCGGACGGTATCGGCAAACTGCCGCCACGAATATGATTTCCACTCCGAGCCGCCGAAGTCCTGGTATATCAGTGCTTCGCGGTTGCCGTAATGGTCGGCCAAATCGTGAATGAGCGTACTCAGATGACTATTTATTTGCATAGCATTCCTATATTTTGATGCAAAAGTACAAAAAGAAATGAAGAATGAAGAATGAAGAATGAAGAATTTGCTGCCGCCATGCAAAAAAAAGAAAAAAAACTCCTAACTTCTAACTCCTAACTCTTAACTTTTCACTACCTTTGATCTCGTCGAAGTTACTCACGCTCAAGAAAATTTAAGATTTTCTTGGTTTTCTCCTCACTTAATCGTAACTTTGCAGACATGATAGACATCAGGAGATATACACAGGAAGCGGTGGAGTTGCTGGAGTGCCTGATTGCAAAGCCCAGCATCAGCCGTGACGAGGCTCTGGCAACCGACGTGCTGGAACAGCAGATGAAAGCCTGGGGGCTCAGCCCCAAGCGTTTTGGTAATAACATTGCAGCATGGAATGAGATAGACGAGCGCAAGCCGACTTTGCTGTTGAATGCCCATGTTGACACTGTGAAACCTGTCAGCACATGGACGCGCGACCCCTTCAAGCCAAGTCTTGAAGGCGATCGTCTCTATGGACTCGGAGCCAATGACTGCGGTGGCGGACTGGTCAGCCTGCTGACGGTGTACCGTATTCTCACTACTCACTACTCACCGCTTGTTTCCTACAATATCGTATTCCTTGCCTCTGCAGAAGAGGAAGTCAGCGGAGCCAACGGCATCGCCATGGCACTGCCAAAGCTGCCGAAGATCGATGTGGCCATTGTGGGTGAGCCGACGGGTATGCAGCCGGCTATTGCCGAGAAGGGCCTGATGGTCATTGACGGCGTTGCCCACGGTAAGAGCGGTCATGCAGCCCGCAACGAAGGAGTGAATGCCATCTACGAGGTGCTTGACGACCTTGTGTGGTTGCGCGATTACCAATTCAAGAAAGTCAGCGAGCTGTTAGGACCCACCAAGATGACCGTCACAGTCATCAATAGTGGTACGCAGCATAACGTGGTGCCCGACGAGTGCCGCTTTGTCATTGACGTGCGCCCTAACGAGTTCTACCAGAATGAATATCTTTTTGCCTTCCTGCAGAAACATACCAAGAGCGAACTGAAGGCCCGTTCGTTCCGTCTGTCATCATCGCGCATCGACCCTGACCATCCCCTGGTACAGCGTTGCATCGCCCTGGGCATGACGCCCTTCGGTTCGCCTACGCTCTCTGATCAGGCTCTGATGCCGTTCCCCTCCCTGAAGTTAGGACCTGGCGAGTCGGCACGTTCCCATTCTGCCGATGAATTCATCTGCGTCAGTGAGATTGAACATGCCATACGGACGTATGTTCAATTAATAAATGGTAATGAGTAATTAGTTTTGGGAATTACCTCCTAAGCCACTGCATGGGGTTCAGCGGTGCCTTGCCCTTGCGCAACTGGAACTGCAGGATGCCCTCGCTGCCTACGGTGCCTATCGTCTGGCCGGTACTTACGGTCTGTCCGCGACTAACGCTGACGGAACCGACGTTACCATAGACGGAATAGTAATTTCCGTGACGTACGATGATGCCCGTAATACCGGAATAGCTGAACACCTGAACCACCTCGCCATTGAATACGCAACGCACGGCAGCCCCCGGCTGTCCCTTCAGGTTTACGCCCTTGTTGTCAAGGCGGACGTTCTTCAGACCCTCCACGTCATACTGTCCGAAGCTGTTGACCACCTGATATGAGCCGCCAATAGGCATGGGGAGTCGTCCACGGTTGCTTTCAAAGTTACTGCTGAGCTTGCGGTCTTCCACGTCCATCGTGGCTGCTGCCGCCGTTTCACGTTTGACGGCTGCCATCTCCCGCTCATGGACCTTTCGCTCCTCGGCAGCCTTCTTCTCGGCAGCCAGTCGCTCACGCTCGGCCTCCTTGGCACGGCGTTCCGCCTCCTTACGCTCATTCCGCTCAGCGGCACGTGCCTCTGCCTTCAGTCGTTCCTCCTTGGCCTTTGCCTCAGCTATGCGACGCTGGTTCTCCCGTTCTATGCGCTCAGCCTCGGCTTTCTTGCGTGCCATTTCCTCCTTGCGCTTTTTCTCTGCCTCGGCAGCTGCCTTACGCTTGGCCTCAGCCTCGGCGCGGGCCTTGGCTCGAGCTACCTCTTCCGCAATCAGCTTGTCGATGCGGGCATTGAGCTCCGCGTCCTTCTTCCGCTGTTGTTCTATGAGGGCTTCAATGGTCTTATGCTCCTTCTGCAGCGTGGTCACCACCTTCTGCTGTTCCGTCTGCGATGCCTCCAGTTCCTGATGCATCGTGATGTCCTTCTTCAACAGCATGTCCTTCTGGTCCTTGGCACTCAGCAGTTCAGCCTTCAACATGGTCAGTTCCTGTTTCTTCTGCATGATAGCCTCACCCTGTGTACGTTGATAGGAGGCATAATGACGCAGGAAACGCGTACGGCGATACATCTGGGTGAAGTTCTTGGCACTGAAGATGAACATCATCTTGCTCTGCATGGAGCGGTTACGGTACATATAGCGCAACGACTTGACATACTCTTCCTTGTGCTGGTCGAGCTGTGCCTGCAACTGTGCTATCTGCTGGTTCAGCTCCGTTATCTTAGCGTTCAGCAGTCCCAGATCCGACTTGATGGTCTCGATGCTGCGTTTCTTGTCCTGAATCTCCGTGTTCAACGTCATCAGGTTTTGCAGGCGCGCCTTCACGTCCTTCTCGTTCTTGCGCAACCGCTGCTCCTGTTCCTTGATTTGTTTCTGCAACTTCTGCCGTTCGTTCTGCAGTCCTGTGATAGAAGAATTAGTTGCTGTAGCCTTGCCTTTTTTCTTCTTCGTGTTCGTGGCTGCCGGCTTGGTGTTCTGTTTCTTCTTCTGCGTCTGCGTCTTCTTTTGCTGTGGTTTTTTGCTCACGGCAGTAGTGGCCGGCTTCTTCGTCGTCTTTTTCCGCTGCTGTGCGTCAGCAGGCGTCAGACAGAAGCCGAGCAGGATGACAAATATGACAAGGAATCTTCTCATTCAGTCGGATTAAAGTGCCATGAAACGGCGCAGGATTTCATCTACTGTCACCTCGCGGTAGCTGGCTGATACGTCAGTACGTGTCTCCCAGTTATCATCATGCTTGATGTAGTTCAGCGTCATGCCCAGTTTCACTTCTTTCTCGGGGACGGTGAATAAGATGGAATGACCGCAGGGGAACACCTTCTTGCCACCGATGGAGCGGAAATCGTCATAATCCCAGTTCAGCTGGGTGTTACCCTTGAACTGGTCAGAATAGATGACGTTCGCCATGCTGATGCGACCCTGATCCTTGGTCGTCAGCCAACGGTATTTCATCTTGCCGTCGTCCAAGGCGAGGATGGCGTTATCGCCCGAAAGGTCAACAGTCATTCTCGACAGCAGGTTCTCGTCAGTCACCTTGGTCTGTCCGGGAATGAACAGCTCGTTCCAGAACATGGCCTGCATGGAGTAGAAGTTGAGTCCACTGTTACGCAGGAAGTCTATGGAGCTGTAGGTAGCCTTCATATACTGCTTGTTGATGCGGTCCATGATGAGCACATACTCCGGCGTCAACTCAATACGTCCGGCCTCCACGAAGCCGAAGGCCATCAGTTGCAGTCGGATGCAGTCGTCACGCTTCATCTTCAGATTACCTGTCAGTGTCAGCTTCTGGACACCTACTTGCACAGAGAACTTCACCTTCGATGTGATGAACTTGACATATTGTGCATTGTCGTTCACTTTCAGGAGATAGTCGCGTTCCTTGATTTCCTCAGCCGTTTCGGGCTTTGTAGGTTCTACGACCACACTCTTCGACTTACATCCTCCGATAATCAGAGGCATCGCTAACAGGGCGACCTTAAGAAAACTTGTTATCTTCATCACTTAATATATTTTTTCTGTTTGATTTTCTTCATCAGCAGCGCCTTTCTCTCCCCCTTGACTTCCGAGTCGTCGGAGGCCTTGGAAAGCGCTTGTTCCCAGTATTCCAGTGCCTGCTCCATGTCGTTGCAGTTGGCATAGATGTCGCCTGCGTGTTCCAGCACCACGGCACTGGGGTCTTCGTCGTTCTGCAGGGTCTGGTCCATATAGATCTTTGCCTCGGCATAGCGTCCTTGCTTGAACAGTATCCAGGCGTAGGTATCCAGATAGGTGGCGTTCTTCGGTTCGGCCTTGATGGTCTTGTACGACATCTGCTCGGCACGTTCCAGTTGCTCGTCCAGCTCGCTGAGGTAGTAGGCGTAGTTGTTCAGGCAGCTGATCTTGTCCTCTTTCCATACCAGACACGAGTCATAGGCCACGAAGGCCTCACGCACCATACCTTTTTTATACAGCAGTTCGCCCATCACCTCGTAGAAATCGCTTGCCAGGTCAGGGTTGCTCTGATCCGTGATGACACTCACGCCGTTCTGGAAGGCGTCCAGCGCATGATCCACGTCGTCCTGCCGGTAATAGGCAAATCCCTGATAATAGTAGAATGCCATGTCGTCAGGGTTATACTGTCGGGCGGCCTTACAGAGCTCAATCACCCGTTCCAGGTCTTCGCGGTCCCAGGCATCGGCCACCAGTTGAAGGCGGGAGTAGGCGTTGTCCGGTGACATTTGCAGCACATGCTCATAAACGGCATTGATGCTGTCCTTGGGCATTTCCTTCAATTTCATGTAGGTGGCACACATCAGTGCCATGTCGGCATCGGCCTGCGGCATGGCCATCACCTTGCGGAATAGGTTCATGATGCGCACGCTGTCACCGTCGTTCTGCAGGCAGTTCACAACCTCCCGACGCATGATTTCCAGTCGAGTGCCAGCTTCCACGCCCTCGTTCAGCAGGAGGCGTTCAGTCATCTCGTCAGCCTTCTTCGTGTCGCCCTCGCCGGCATAGTAGCTCACCAGGGAGAGCTGTGCCTGTACATTGTCCGGTTCCTCCTTCAGCACGGACTGATAGACTGCCAAGGCTTGCTTCGCCTGTTCGTTCTGCAACAGCGCATCCGCATACATCACCTTGTAGTTCAGGTCGTTGGGATATTGGTCTGCCAGCGATTTCATTTCGGCTATCGCTGCTTTCTTGTTGCCCAGCCGTGTGTAGATGTCGCTCTTGGCTACTGTCAGGCGCTCGCTCTTTCCGTCGAGGGCCTCCAGACGCTCCAGTGCGTCCACGGCTTTCTCCAGCTGTCCGTCGTGCTGATAAAGCTCGAAGAGAATTCCCAGCACGTCGTCACGGTCGCTTTCCCTGTTGAACAATTCCTCGAACACGCCGATGGCCTTGTCGTACTGTTGCATATTGGTATATGCCTGTGCCAGCGTCTCGGTATAGGTGGAGTTCTCCGGGTTCAGCTCGTAGGCCTTTTCCAGATAAGTCAGCGCCTGTGTCTGGTTTCTCAGCGCTCCGTAATACTGTGCCAGATAGAAATATGCCTCTGATGCATTCGGATTCAGCGTTATGCAGTGCTGTAGCAGGTCAAAGGCTGCGTCGTGGTTTCCCTTTTCGCGCTCACAAATAGCTTCCAGGAAGAATTCGTCGTATGTCTGAGCTGACACCGTCAGGCTCAAACCAAACATCAACATCCCTATCAGTATTTGCCTCTTCAACATCGTTAACGTTATCGTTATCGTTCCCGTTTTTGTTATTTCACTCCCGTATGTCCATAGCCGCCTTCACCGCGCTCCGTCTCATCAAGCACTTCGACGGGCATCAGCTCAGCCTGTTCGTAGCGGGCGATGACCATTTGGGCAATGCGCTCGCCGTCGTTGATGACAAAGTCCTTGTCCGACAGGTTGATGAGCACCACGCCAATCTCGCCGCGATAGTCGGCGTCAATAGTTCCAGGGGCATTCAGCACCGTCAGTCCGTGCTTCAGGGCCAGTCCGCTGCGTGGCCGCACCTGTGCTTCGAAGCCCTCGGGCAGTGCGATGTGCAGCCCTGTAGGCACCAGCCTGCGCTCCATAGGGCGCAGTACAATGGGTTCCTCGATGTTTGCACGGAGATCCATACCGGCACTCTGTGCCGTAGCATACTGTGGCAAAGGCTGATGGCCTTTATTTACTACTTTTATTTCTACCATTTCCGTCATCTTTTTATTATAAGATGCAAAGGTAAGGAAAAGTTTAGAGTTTAGGGTTTAAAGTTTAAAGATTTTGCTGTCGCTTAACCTTTTTTACCTTTTTACTTTTTTACCTTTTTACCTTTTTTATTTACCTTTGCACCCATGATGGACTGGAAAAAACTCATTTCAAACAAGCGCTTGGGGCAGGAGTACCGCCATGCCAAGCGCCACGATGACCGCACGGAGTTCAAACGCGACTACGACCGACTCATTTTCTCGGCCCCCTTCCGCCGGCTGCAAAACAAGACACAGGTGTTCCCCTTGCCGGGCAGTGTCTTCGTCCACAACCGCCTGACTCACTCGCTCGAGGTGGCCAGCGTCGGTATGTCGTTGGGCAACGACGTGTCGGCACAGCTTACCATGCGGCATCCCGAGCTCAAGGACACCATGTTCGAGCAGGTCGGACAGATTGTGGCAACGGCCTGTCTGGCACACGATCTGGGCAACCCGCCCTTCGGCCATAGTGGCGAGAAGGCCATCCAGACGTTTTTTACCGAAGGCCCGGGCAAGACCCTGCGCAGTCAGGTTAGCGATATATTCTGGGACGACATCACCCACTTCGAAGGAAATGCCAACGCCTTCCGTCTGCTCACCCACCAGTTCTGCGGTCGTCGGCCGGGTGGCTTCGTCATGACCTACAGCACCCTGGGCAGCATCGTGAAATACCCCTTTGCATCATCGGCTGCAGGAAAGAAAGGCAAGTTCGGATTCTTCGAAAGCGAACGCGAGAACTACCAACGTATTGCCGATGAAATGGGCATTATTCGTCTCTCTGGTCCTGACGAGCCCTTGCGTTATGCCCGTCATCCGCTGGTTTATCTGGTAGAGGCTGCCGACGATATCTGCTACGAGATTATGGACCTGGAAGATGCCCATAAACTGAAGATTCTATCCTTCGAGGAGACAGAACAACTGCTACTGGGATTTTTCGATGAAACGGGGCAAAAACGTATTTTGGAGCGTATCGCTGAGGAACATGTCACCGACCCCAACGAGAAGGTGGTCTATCTGCGTGCCTGTGTCATCAGCATGCTCGAAAACGAGTGTGTCCAGACGTTCATCAACAACGAGGAACAGATACTTTCCGGAACCTTTACCGGCAGTCTCATCGACCATATCAACACCTTGCCCCGCGATGCCTACAAACGTTGTGCCAGTCTGTCCGTAGAGCGCATTTACAAGAGCAAGCCTGTGCTTGATGTCGAGCTGTCAGGTTATAAAATCATGGAGACACTCATGGTACAGATGGTACGAGCCGTGATGAATCCCGAACGTTACTACTCCCAGCAGCTTATAGGTCGTGTCAGCAGCCAGTACGACATTCACGCTGACGACTTGGAGACACGACTCATGGCCGTCATCGACTACATAGCAGGCATGACCGACATCTATGCCCTTGACGTTTATCAGAAAATCAACGGAATATCACTACCTATCGTATAATATCTCCAAAACTATT
>Ga0310786_10004687_pt1 | contig 18904 bp, 7 predicted proteins | sample AusTroGonzalo_MG_FD_203881 | JGI IMG/M metagenome (GOLD analysis project Ga0310786, IMG submission 203881) | Bovine rumen microbial communities from tropical cattle in Woodstock, Queensland, Australia - Gonzalo_03 (v2) (version 2) | ecosystem: Host-associated > Mammals > Digestive system >... | reverse complement strand
TCACCTTGTTTGAGGCCTACAAATATATCCCTTCTGGAGTAGCCACGAGCATCCTCTATGTCTATCCCATCATGGTGGCGCTGATTATGATGTTTTTCGGCCAGTTCCCAAGTTGGAAGACGTGGATCTCCATCTTTGCGGGTGTGGCGGGGGCTGTGCTGCTCTCGCTCAAGGGTGGGGGAGGCTTCATCGACTGGCGCGGCATCGCCCTGGTGGTGGCCTCGGGGCTGTGCTATACCTTATTTATTGTCATCGTCAACTTGAGCGAGCAAGTCAAAGCCATTCCCAACCTCACCTTGACGTTCTATTGTTTCTTCATCGGCTCTGTGATGCTGTTCGCCTTGTCGGGCTTTGGCGTCAATCTCAATCCCATTCCGGATGCCGTCAGTTGGCTGAATGTGTTGGGGTTGGCCATCCTTCCGACAGCCGTGGCCACCATCACTCTTGCGGCATCTACAAAGGCCGTCGGTGCCACCAAGACCTCCGTCCTTGGCATCCTTGAACCTTTGACAGCTATTTTTATTGGCACGATTGTGTTCAAGGAGCCTTTCACCTTCAATGTCGCTCTCGGTGTCGTTCTGATTCTGTTCGCAATCTTGTTTATGATTTTGACGGAGAGGAAATCCTGACCTTATTTGACTTGCACCTTGCAGACGCTCCAGCTTTGTCCGTTGTAAGCTTTCACCAGATATATACCTGAAGCCAAGCCTGATACATCTATGGTGTTTCGTTTTCCGTTGGTCTGACCCTGGATGACCGTTTGCCCGTTCGTGTTGATAACTTCATAGTGGCGCAAGCCTTCGAGGCTGATGGTCATCTTGTCATGGGTTGGGTTGGGGTAGATGCTTATCATATCCGAAACGGGCATGTCGTTTTGAGGAATCCCTTCGAAAGTCTTATAATCAAAGATGTAATCGCAGACATAAATGAGCTGGTTATTGTCGTTCATGGTCTCCCATGCATAGCTTAGGGGACGGCTGGCGAATTGGTCCCATGTATAGCCAGGCTCGGGATGGTTGGGCATAATGACATTGTTGATACTGCACGTCTCGTCGTAACTGAATCTCACGCGGTCTACAATATAGAATTCGGAAATTCTTTGGCGTTGCAGGCAGTTGCCGTTGTCGTCGAATTCTCTTTCTATACTTGATTCGGGCTCCCAGTAATCTTCTTCCCAATAGTCGTAGCTTTCGGCATAGCAATTGCCGGCCTCGTTGTATATGTAAGTTGACATCGCTGAATTGCTCCAGCCAGTGCCACCCCAAACATCGTTATGCTCTTCGATGCATTGTTTAACAGAGTCATTGTCGATCCAGCTATAAGTGTATGTGCCACGCATAAGCGGCATGCCGTCGAGGGTCATCTCATATCCGGTGAGTAGGTCGCCGTCGTAATGGTAGGTGTAGACGCCTTGCAGTTCGAAACCGGAGCCCCAGTCGTTGTAGTTGGTGCGGGTGAGGCGGTGGTTGGCGTCGTCGTAGGTGTAGGTGATATAGCTCGGGAAAATCCACTCGTTTTCGTAATATTGGAAGAAGTTGATGCGGATCACATTGCCTCGTTCGTCATAGTAGAGCGAGTCGATGAGGTCGTTGATATCACCGCTTATATTGGAAATGTAATGGTAGGATTCCAGTAGATTGTCGGCGTTGTAGAAGAATTGCACCCGTTCGACGTTGTCATCGGAGTGGAAGCAATCGAGGATGTAATCCTGTGCCAAGGCTGCGCGGCAGGAGAGGAGGGAGAGGATGAGGAATAATGTTCTGGCTTTTTTCATGATAGATTTGCTTTAGGTTGAATGAACAAAGTTTTTGCAAAAATACAATAAAAGATGTATCAGGAGCTGACGACCAAGGGAAAATGAAGACCCAAGCGTAGTTTAGCCTCTAATTGAACTGAAGCAAGAAAAACAGCTTATTCAAATGGATGTTGCCCGTGAGCCGTAGCATCGTAGGCTTGGATGCTTTTTTGTAAATGGCGCATAAACTCCTCGTAATCATACATGCCGTTAGATGTCTTCTCTATGCCATTGAAACTGAGTTCATAGGACATGGGAGGATTGTCCGGATCCATCGGCTTCATGTATCTAATCTGATCTGTGCTTTGATACATGAGCCTTGCTCGGACAAATCTTTGAGGTTCAAGGCCGTCGGTTTCAACCCATTGTTCGAGCACCAACTTAAACCCGATGGGCGTTTGGGTCTCGATGGTGTTGGGCAGTTCGTAAGGTGTGACCCTCAAAGCGGCGAGTACGGCGGCAATCATCGAGTCGTGGGAGCAGAGGAAGGCGAATTTATGGCCTTCGGATGCCATCTCGGATTGGATCCTTTTTAGCATGCAGTGGCTGATGTTGACTGAGATGATGGGCGCTTTGGTGAAAAGAATGTCGCCGTAATAGTCCTTGATGTAGGCCAGTTTCTTCCAGCCGTCGAAGCTGAGGCGGCGACCGAAGGCTGCGTCTCTGGCATTCTCCATCTCATAGTATTGTAGAATGAAAGCGTCGCTGGCCATGTTGGCCTCTTTCAGGCCTCCTTGTAGGGAAGGCTCCAGTTTTTTGCCTTCCTTGTCGTAGAAATCGAGACAGACGCTAACTTGGTCGTTAAAATGGGCGATGCCATGTGTGCGGGCATAGTTGGACCGCTTCATCCGAAGGGCTTTTTCCAAAAACGCATAAGAAGGGGCTTGTAGCTGGCCTAGTTCGCGGTATGCCTCTGCTTTGAAGGCCTCGATGTCGAAAGTGCCATCCGAGGGACATCGGTCGTTGAGCAAGGGCAGGTAATCGGGATCCAAATAGCCAATGTTACCGTTGCTGTCCACTTTGAAGTCCACGGGTACGGTCATTAGGGGAAGCATGCCGGCGGCGAATGCGCGAGCCGTAGCTATGGTGCGTTGCTTGGAACTGGCGCCGAAATAGACGTCGGCACTGTCCAACACAAAATGCTCTTCGTCGAGCCACAGCCGGAAATACTCTCCAAAGAGCGTTTCCAGTGCGCCTCCTCTGAGCGTAAGGTTGCTGCCAGGCACTGACCACCGGGTCCAGTGATAGCCGTCGCCAGTGATCTCGTCAAGGGTGTTCAGATATTGCTCCAAGGGCGCACGGACACCATGTCGGCTCACAACAGTGACTTTTTCAAGGGTTAGGCCTTGCTGGGCGTATATGAAGCTGCAAATGAGAAGAAGCAGCGAGAGGAAAAGGAGGCGAGGTTTAATCATTTTCTTTGTTGTTTTATGTAAGGTAACTCATACAATATTGTTGAATTGTTGATGGTAATTGTATCGTTGATGACAATAGTGTCATTTGTGTAAGTATTGTTTAGTCCATCAAAACGCGTTTTGACCATAGCGCCTTTGATGATAATAGTGCCTGCCGTGTCTATTTCATTGATGACGTCGATAATGGCCTCGTTATCGACATCTAGTTTCTGAAGGAATATTTTAGTGGCGTTTGGTAAGACATATGATTTTTTTTGCCTGTATAACATAAAGTATATATATATCGGCTTTAGAAAAGCATGTTCGTCTTCACTAATGACAATAGAGTGAAAAGTACTATCCGTATTATAAATAGGGTAGTAAGAAGCACTTCCTAAAGCAATCCATTTCTTGACTGAAATTGAATCAATGTCTGAAAAGAATTTCAAATCATTTCTGTTTTTAAGAGCAGGGCACACGGTGTCGTTATTATATGCTTTAAAAGTACCACTTGTAATGCTTGTCCTATAAATGCAGGTTGTGTCTTTGTTATTAGTGGAATATTGTATTAGTGAATCCAATGCGGACGCATAAATTCTGTCTGACTTGATAAGGGAGTCGTTTCCGTAAACAACCAGCGTGTCAAAGCCTATACACATACTTATGACAATTCCTTCTTTTTTAAAATCTGAAACACTATATGATTTCAAAAAAACGTCATCTTTGGGTGATTCCTCTGCTGATACAACAATTGGATAGTAATAACGATCGGTCGAGCCATTATGACAATTAATTCTTTCTTCAGCTATTGTTCTATATGAATCGCCACTAGGCATCGGAACAAATAACCAGTATTTTTCTGGCGTGAATAACCAAGAATAAAACGTATGATGGTGTTTGTTTATGTTAAAAGTGGTTTCTATATAATTCGTTGCAGATCCACCGCCTACAATTAATAGCCGTTTCTGTTTAGAATCAAGATAAAAGATAAAAATGGATATTGCAAATATTAACACTGCCATGGCTATTAACTTCCAAACCCTAATCCATTTTTGCAGAATTCGTTTGTTATTGTATTTACGGATGTGATCTCTTAACATCCATTCGACATTTTTCTCGAAATCTTTGTCTTCTTCTGGCAAACGATACATTCTTCCATCTTTACCAAGAATACTTTTTAACTCATCCCATAATTTATCGTTTTTAAAATAAACCAATAACTCTGGGCCTCGTGACTTTTTGCTATGTTCGACAGCCAACTTTAGATCCTTTTCTAAAGTAGCATCAATCTTGTCCCCAATCAAAAAAATTAAAATATCGGCTTTGTTCTTTATGTAACTCTTGTGTACTTTCTCTCTACGCTCAGGGTCATCGTAGGTTACAGGAGTTATTGACGGTACGTTTTCTTCAGAATAGTATTCGACGTTATCGTTTTCTAAATCAGACGACACATCTTTTTTAGAAAGGTCTTCGAAACGTATTTTTTCAGCGTATCCTTCGTTTAACTTTTGGCATTGTTTCTTTATGATTTCTTTCTTCGTTTTTATTGCATCCGAATCTTGAGAACAAGCGGCAAATAGATTAATTCTAATCATGTCTTCTCTTTTTCTTTATTAAATTAAACAAAGATATTACGTGGTATGTCTTGTTTTATGGCTTTTATATATTTGGAATAATCTTTTAGATACAAATACGAGTTTTCTTTATTTTTTTTATTCTTTTTCTTTGTAGAAAATAAAAGATTGTCTACCATAGTCCTCTTGGCTTCCATGTCTTTCATTTTCTTTAACTCATCCTCGTTATTATCATTATAACGTGCTATAACGGGGATAAAATCAGCACGGCGAATACAAGCCCAGCGATCAGAAATACTGGTTCCGTCCCATTCTGTTTCAACCAAATATCGGTTGGCATAGTTGGTTTTTCCGTCTTGGTGGCGAAAATAGTGGTTAATTAACATGGGAATACAAGAGTTCTCTTTATTTCTAATATCCAAGTGCTCGCCCAACATTCCAAAAGTAATGACTCTCTTGTACAATGAGTTTTTTAAATATTTTCCTAAATCGCCTAGTGTGGGTTGGTAAACCCAAACCCGAGTGTCTCCTTCTTCTTCGTAGTCTGGTAAGTTCAAACCCATAGTGAGATTTAACAAGGGATCCTCATAGCATAATGCAATTGTCGTCTTTTGGTGAGAATCTTGTTGGCTTTTTGAGATGGTCCCTCTAATGCTGTTTTCAGAGAGGTTTCCTTCTATGAATTCGAATTCAATATCGATATCCGACTGCTTATTGCCGTTAATTTTTGGGGGCGTTTGTTTCCCCTCTTTGGTAAGTACACTGTATCGACAGTGCTCGAAAAAGACTTGATTTTGGATGATGAAGTGTCTGGATTTTGAGGCCGCATTCTCGTCAATTAGCGTAATAATTGTATGATTGTTGGGGTCGGGTTTTTGAAAAAGTAAAGCAATTCTACGGGCGAGGGCAATACCCATCTCGGTCATTCCTCCAATAAAGAAATGATCTTGATAGTTTTCGTTGCCAGCCCAACTATTTTCAATCATCTCCTTTACTATCATTTTGGACCATTCATCATAAAAACTAAACGAATGGAATTTTGAAAAATCAATACCTAATTCACCAGTACTAGCATATGTGCGGAAAAGGGTTAGCGTAGCTTGAGACTGAAGGTTAACATAGCATTTGGGCATCCTTGTTTTCTTGGAGCGTTCACATAGCGATACTTCGTAAATTGTTCGGTAGCATTTGAGATTGTAAGTATCGTCGTGTTCTCCAATAATATAAACCTCTTTGGCATATGGAACTCTTAAACGCTCCAAATCTTCCATGTTGCAACTGTCAGCTTGTAACACAACCACATAACTACGATACTTTTCATATAGCCGATTTTTTATTTCGTCAGACACGGAGGAAGCATTGTTCTCCACTCCGACAACTATGCGAACATGTTTGGGCTCTTCTTCTTCACAGATTTTCTGAATCATTCCTGCTATCAAACTGTTGTAACCAAGAAACACAATGTGTTTTTCAAATCCATAGCTCACGGCACCTCGTCTGAATTTATCCGACCTGGCACGCCAAATATTTGTCACTGTCGCTATCAGCAGACCCGTGAAAAATACCGCACCCAAAACATATACTAATGCATAAAGGAACACTTTCCAAAAAACAGGTTGTATTGTACCATAAGCTCTTTTGCGTACTGTCTCGGGATTGGTCATGTCGACAAATACTCGATGAAAATTATCATCATAATGACCATGTTTTATGATGGTATAAACCGCTGTGATACCAAACAATATGACAAGGAATAGGCCTATGACAACGGCCAATTGTTTCCATGACTTACCTACTAGCTTCCTGTCCAACCATAGTAGCAAAGTCCCCTTTATTCTATCTAACCATAGTCGAAAACTCCATATCATTGCACTTACTATTAAGATTACAACAATCTTGTGCTTATACTGATGCAAAAATACAAAAAAATGTATCGTTTTTAAAAACGGAGGGGAAAACAAGCTTGTTTCCCGAAAAATTCTTATCTTTGAAGCCTGAAAATTGGACAGTGTCCGCCCAACTTTCAACTCTAAACTCTCAACTGACTCTAACCTCTAAACCCTCAACTCTCAACTGATTATGTTTTTAATCTTCGATACCGAGACCACAGGTCTACCCAAAAACTATAGCGCGCCGCTGACCGACTTCGACAACTGGCCACGCATGGTACAACTGGCATGGCAGGTGCACGACGACCAAGGCCGCTTCTTGGAAAACCACAACTATATCGTTCAGCCTGAAGGCTTTGAGATTCCCATCGACGCCAAGATGGTACACCATATCTCCACCAAATACGCCACCGAACATGGAAAACCGCTTGGCGAGGTGCTCGCCATCTTCCTGAAGTCGGCGGCCAAGGCGACACACCTGGTGGGCCATAACATCGACTTCGACCTTCACATCCTTGGCTGCGAGTTCATGCGCAAGACAGGTGACAACCCGCTTGACAAATTCCAAAAGGTGGACACCTGCACCGAGAAGACGGCCGAGTTCTGTCAGCTGCCAGGTGGCAAGGGCGGGAAGTTCAAGCTGCCTCGCTTGGAGGAGTTCCACCAAATCCTGTTTGGCGAGAAGTTCGGTGATGCACACAATGCCGCTGCCGACGTGGAAGCAACTGCCCGGGTGTTTCTTGAGTTGGTGCGCCGTGGCGTATTGGACGCCCATGATTTGGGTGTGGATGCGCAGTTCATCGATGACTTCAAGGCCGCCAACCCCGAGATGATCCAGCCCGCCGGCATTTCCTTTGAGCCTATCGTCGACGAGGAAGAGACGGAAGAAGCGCCGGAAACCGGCAATTACATCCCACAGCACTTCACGCACCTGCATGTCCACTCGCATTATTCCATGCTTGATGGCATGTCGAAACTGCCCGACCTGGTGAAGAAATGCAAGAAGAACGGCATGTACAGCCTCGCCCTCACCGACCATGGCAACATGTTTGGCATCAAGGACTTCGCCGACACCGTGAACAAGGAAAACGGCAACGTAAAAGATGCCATCAAGGAGCAGCGGGCCATCATCGGGAAGCCCGAAGCGACTGACGAGGAAAAGATTGCGGCACAAGAACAAATCGAGAAGCTGAGCAAGCAGTTCTTCAAGCCGATTTTCGGCATCGAGACCTACTGTGCTCCCATTAGCATCGACAAGCGCGACGGCCGTCAAGATCGTGGCTGGCACCTTATTTTATTAGCCAAGAACAAAACAGGATACCACAGCCTCTGCAAACTGAGTTCCATTGCCTATACCGAAGGTTTCTATTATAACCCCCGTATCGACCATAGCCTTTTGGAAAAGTACCACGAAGGCCTGATTTGTACTTCGGCCTGTCTCGGCGGCGAGGTGCCGCAAAAAATCATGAACGGCGACATGACGGGTGCCGAAGAATCCATCAAATGGTTCAAGAACTTGTTTGGTGAAGACTATTATCTTGAAGTTCAGCGGCATAAGACTGACAAACCTGGTGGTGACACCGAGGTGTACGAACGCCAAAAAGAGGTGAACAAGATCCTCTTTGATTTGGCGAAGAAATATGACATCAAAGTCATTGCTACCAATGATGTGCATTTTGTTGAAGAGGAACACGGCGAGGCGCACGACCGCCTCATTTGTCTGGGTACGGGCAAAGATTTGGACGATCCTTCAAGAATGCACTACACCAAGCAGGAATGGCTGAAGACACCCGAAGAGATGGGCCGTATTTTCTCCGACCACCCCGAGGTGCTGGAAAATACGCAGGAAATCGTCGACAAGGTGGAGACCTACAGCATCGACTCCGACCCCATCATGCCGAAGTTCCCCATCCCGGAGTCGTTTGGCACGGAAGAGAGCTACAGACAAAAATTCACAGAGGAAGACCTCTTCAACGAGTTCACCCGCGACGAGCACGGCAACGTGGTCATGAGTCAGGAGGAGGCCGAGAAGAAGGTCAAGAAACTGGGGGGCTACGACCGTCTGTACCGAATCAAACTCGAAGCCGACTATCTGGCCGAGCTTACTTGGAAAGGCGCTCACGAACGCTATGGCGAGAACCTCACTGAAGACCAGATCGAGCGCATCAAGTTCGAGCTGCACGTGATGAAGACCATGGGTTTCCCGGGTTACTTCCTCATCGTGAGCGATTATATCCGTGCCGCTCGCGAGGAACTTGGGGTCTCGGTGGGACCGGGCCGTGGCTCGGCTGCTGGCTCTGTGGTGGCCTATTGCTTGAGAATCACTGACTTGGATCCGCTGAAATACGACTTGCTGTTTGAGCGTTTCCTCAACCCTGACCGTATCTCCCTGCCTGATATCGACGTCGACTTCGATGACGACGGCCGTGAGCGCGTGCTCAACTGGGTGACCAACAAATACGGCAAGGAGAAGGTGGCACACATCATCACCTACGGCACTATGGCAGCCAAGTCGGCCATTCAGGACGTGGGGCGTGTGCAGAAGGTACCACTGCCCGAGGTGGCCAAGATCAAGAGCTTCATCCCTGACCGCAACTTCGACGAGGCTCAAGTGAAAGCTGTGGAAGGCGAACTGCCCAAGAAGATGCCCAAGGTCAATCTGAAGAACTGCTTCAAATACGTGCCCGAGCTGAAGGAGATGCTCGAAGGCGACGACAAGAACGTCTCTTCGATGTTGACCTATGCCGAGGAACTGGAGGACACCAACCGCCAGATAGGTATCCACGCCTGCGGCGTCATCATCGGTGCCGACGACCTGACCAATGTCGCGCCGGTGTGTACCGTCAGGGACAAGGACACCAAGGAAGACGTCGTGGTGACCCAATATGACGGCCACGTCATCGAGACCGTGGGCCTCATCAAGATGGACTTCCTCGGCTTGAAGACCTTGACCTTGATTAAGGACGCCTTGAAGAACATCAAGAAGACGCATGGCATCGACATCGACATCGACCACATCCCGATTGATGACGAGGAGACCTACAAACTCTATTCTGCGGGCAACACCATCGGCACCTTCCAGTTTGAATCGCCTGGCATGCAGAAATACTTGCGTGAGTTGCAGCCTTCGGTCATCGGCGACATCATCGCTATGAACGCCCTATACCGTCCCGGCCCGATGGACAACATCCCCGATTTCATCGCGCGCAAGCAGGGTAGGCAAGAGATTAAGTACGACTTCGACTGTATGAAGAAGTACCTCCAGGACACCTACGGCATCTGCGTGTACCAAGAGCAGGTGATGTTGCTGTCGCGCGAACTGGCCGACTTCACCCGCGGCGAGTCTGACACCTTGCGTAAGGCTATGGGTAAGAAGCAGTTGGCGAAGATGGAGGAACTCTATGGCAAGTTTATGAAACAAGGCGTGGCCAAACTGACCAAGACCGAGAACCTGCCCGAAGAAGAGGTGAAGAAACGTCTCGAAAAGATTTGGGAGGAGTGGAAAAAGTTTGCTTCTTACGCTTTTAACAAGTCGCACGCGGCCTGCTACAGTTGGGTGTCATACCAGACGGCCTACCTCAAGGCACACTATCCGGCAGAGTTCATGGCGGCGGTGCTTAATAACGAGTTGGGTGACATCAAGCAGGTCAACTTCATGACCGAGGAGTGCAAGCGCATGAAGATCAATGTGCTTGGTCCCGATGTCAACGAGTCGGAATATGAATTCTCCGTCAACGAGAAGGGCGAGATTCGTTATGGCATGGGCGGTATCAAGAACGTGGGCGAGGCGGCCGTGGCTGGCATCGTGGCAGAGCGCGAAGCCAACGGCAAGTTCAAGGACTTTGGCGACTTCGTGATGCGTGTGGCCGACAAAGGACTCAACGTCAGGGCATTGGAGAGCATGGGCATGGCGGGATGCTTCGACAGCTTCAAGGGCTTCCATCGCGCCATGTTGTTCTATGTGGCGCCTAACGAGTCGACTTCGTTCTCCGAGAAGGCCTTGCGCATGGTGGCATCGTTCAACGAGCGCAAGAACTCGTCGCAGATGGACCTTTTCGGCTTTGGCGACGAGAGGGAGGTGGAAGAGACCTTCTCCATGCCGCTGCCGCAGTGTGAGCCGTGGTCGAAGATGAAGGAACTCGAGATGGAGAAAGAAGCGCTTGGCTTCTATATCTCATCGCATCCCATGGAGATCTATCATCTGCCTTTGAAGTACTTCGCCAACTGCAACGTGGAAGGCTTGAAAAACGCCATGAACGATGTGGAGAAGAACCTGAGGCGTGGCGTGCGACTTGGAGGACAGATCACACGTGCCGAGGAGTTTACGGCCAAGAACGGCAACCCTTATGGTCGTTTCACCATCGAAGACCAAAGCGGCGCTTTGCAGTTCGCCTTGTTCAAAGAGAATTATCTGAATTGCAGGAACCTGTTGACCATCAATTCGTTCGTGATGCTGTATGGCACTCTGGACAAGCCTTTCCCGAGAGCGGGACAAGACCCCAATGCGGCTCCCACGACACTTGAGGTGCGTTTTAATGAGGTGCGCCTGCTGGATTCATTGTTGGAAACCACGTCCAAAACGGTTTACTTTAGGTTGAATGTGGCCGAGATGGACAAGGAGGGCATGGAGGAGTTTGTCAAGGTGATAAAGCAAAATCCTGGAAAACAAAATTATAAGGTTCATGTATTTGATCCGATTGGCAAGAAATCATGCAATATGACACCTGTGAAAGGTGCTATCAACGCTCAAGAAGTGTTGCCCTTGTTGGAGAAGGATCCTTTCAAGAACTTCGTGGAATTCGATTTGAGGTAAAAGAGTGTTGCGATTTGAGGAAATTTGTTATCTTTGCAACTCAAAACTAAAAAATAGAATCATTATCAACTTAACAGATTAAAACTATGGCAGTAATTCAAATGACCGACGACCGCTTTGAAGAAGTCGTCCTGAAATCGGAACTCCCTGTGATGGTGGATTTTGGTGCCACTTGGTGTGGACCTTGCAGAAAGGTTGAACCTATCATCGAGGAACTCTCTGACGAATACGAAGATAAGTTGATTGTCGTGAAGTGCGACGTCGAGGAATGCCCTGGCATCGCCGCCAAGTACGGCATCATGAACATCCCTACCGTCCTGTTCTTCAAGGGTGGTCAGCCTGTCGACAAGAACGTCGGCGCCGCCCCGAAGAAAGCGTTCGTGGAAAAACTGGAAAAGCTGTTTTAATTGGACTTTTCAATCGATAGGAACCGGCTGACGCAATTCGGCAGCCTCGAGTTCTTGGCACGTCAAATCGTGGAGGGATTTATCACGGGTTTACACAAGAGTCCCTTCCACGGTTTTTCTGTTGAGTTCGCCGAACATCGCCTCTACAACACAGGCGAGCCCATCCGCCATATCGACTGGAAACTCTATGGTCGCACCGAGAAGCTCTTCGTGAAGCGTTACGAGGAGGAGACGAACCTGCGTTGCCAACTGGTCATCGACCAAAGCTCGAGCATGTGCTTCCCCGTGAGGCAAAAAGTCGACTTCGAGCATCCCAACAAACTGTTTTTCTCCATTTATGCCGCTGCCTCGCTCATGGAATTAATGCGCCGACAGCGAGACGCCGTGGGTCTGGACTTGTTTGACGAGGCCATCTCGTTCCACGAGCCAGCTAAGTCGTCGAATGTGCATAATAAGTTGATTTATAGTGAGCTGGAGAAACTGATGGCTGACTATGACAAGAACAATCGCAAGACCACCTCAACGCCGCAGTGCTTGCACCAGATTGCGGAGATGACGCACCGCCGAAGCCTCGTGGTCATCTTCACTGACATGCTTGACGGCCTCGACGACTACCAACCGATGTTTGAGGCCTTGGAACATCTAAAATACAACAAGCATGAGGTCATCTTGTTCCATGTCTTCGACAGCAATTTGGAGCAAAACCTCGACTTCGAGAACCGCCCGTACCGCTTTGTCGATTTGGAGTCGGGCGATGTGCTGAAGCTCAATCCTGTAGAGGTTCAAGAGGCTTACAAAAAGATCATGACTGAACGCAAGGAGACCTTGTTGCATCACTGCTACCAATACCAAATCGACTATGTGGAGGCTGACATCAACAAGGACTACAACCAAGTCCTGACAAGCTACCTCATCAAGCGATCAAAACTGCATTAAACATTAAAAAAGTCCGAGAGCTAAACTCCCGGACTTTTTTCTTCCCGTTATGGGAATCTTTACCTAACAATTACTTTAACTGAAACCTTATTCGGGTTGTTTTGCAAGCTAATGACATAGATGCCGTTAGCAAGGCTGTGGCTGACGCGCTCAGTGCTGCCGGCGTTGATTTGCTTCGTCATCATGGGCTGACCGAGGATGTTGTACACGGTCATCATATAGTGGGCGTTGTCGCCGTTTTCAATCACAAACTCATGGCCAGTGTTCCATACCTTCACGTTGGCTTCTTCGATTTCGGCAACACCGTCGTAGGTGAGGTCGATGAAGATAGGCTCATCCAAGCCACCATTCGGGTTGACGGTGTTGGCCTCGGGATACCATTGGCCGTTTTCGGTAGAGTATGTGTTGACCATATAGCTATCCTTGTCGACAACCAGGATCATGTTGATGCCGTCTTCGTTGTTGTTGGGCAAGATGCCACCAAACCAGCCGTCATTGCCAGCCACCTCATCTTTGTAGAAGTTGGCGTACTGGTTGATGCTGCCATAGTCAATGCCAGTGGTCTCGATGCTGGTGGAGTAGACAGGGCGTTCGTTATCGCTAGTGTCAAACATCATCACGAAGTTCATCGGTGCCTCATTGCTCTTGGCATAGAAGGCCGTGCCGCTGTATTCGTCGTTGTCGTTGCCGAAGTTAAGCACGGTGGCATATTGCTCTGTTGTGAAGGTATGAGCCACGGTGGTGCCGTCCTGGCCGTCGTTGAGGCGGATGCGGAGGTAGACATGGTTGCCGGGTGTAAAGCGGGCGTTGGCCGTAGGCTCGTTGATGAACCATGCAAAGCCGAGGCCGTCTTCATCGGTGGTGAACTCGCCATAGCCGCCTTCCGTGGCCAAGCTCGGGCTGGTGCTACGGTAGAATCCTTCCTCGTTGGTATAAATCACATTACCGGCACCTGCCGTCGTCGGATCGTCATCTTCAGTGACGAACTGGTTGGTGTAACGGTAGGTGGTGTTCGGTTCAAGGTCAAGGATGTAGGCTGCAATGGCAACGGGGACACGGTTGTTGTTGGTGCCGTTGTTGCCCTGGATGTAAAGCGGCATGAATGCAGCCAACATAGGCTCGTTCTCGGAATGGACCGTACCGGAGAGGCTGACTTCAACGGTAGCGTTACCACCTTCGTGTGTGATTGTGCCTTCGTATGTGCCGGCTTCAAGGCCTTCGGCCAAGCGGACGTAGATGGTCACGGGTTGGTCGACGAGCTCGCCGTCGGCGAATGCGATGTAAAGGGTGTCGGAATATGCTTCGTCATCCAGTGAAATCTCAAAGCCTTCGGTGACGGTGACAGTCACTTCACCTTCGCCTTCAAGGTTGTTGCCGGTCAGTTCGTAACTTTGTGAATCCGACGGACCACCTTCTTCTTCCATGTATTCGAAGTCATTAATATTAATAGGTGTGGCAGTCAAGGTCGGAGTGGGCGTGATGGGCTCGCTGCCTGCGACGAGCATGATGTCGTCGATTTCCCAAGCAGCGGCTGCATCTTCGGTGCTGGTGTACTTGAAGGCGATGTAGCAGTTGTTGCCGCTGTATCCTTCGAGGCTGATTGTACCTGATTCAGTCCAGTTCCAACTGCCAGCGGAGAGCGCGCATTCAAGGAGCTCCCAAGTGGCTGTGGTCGGGTCGGCACCGTCGTAATCATTGGAGAAGTACACCTCGATTTCGGGACCATTGTAGTTGCGTGCAGTGACGAAGGTCAGCACGGCATTGCTATAAGTGTCGAGGTCGAAGGCAGGCGAGATGAGCCAGTCTTCGTTCTCACCTTGGTTGTAAGCGTTCAGATAGGCGTAGTGGTTGCCGTTGTGGACGGCGATGCTCCAAACGGTGGTGTCGCCAAGTACGCTGACTTCGGTCCAGCCGTTCCAATCTTCTTCCCAATCTTGGTTGAAGAGGATGGTGAGACCCACTTGGATGACGTATTCTGCGCTGACCACGGGGCTGTCGTTGTAGTCTTCCATGGTGGCGTATGTCCAAATGGTTGCGTCTTCTTCCAGCATGATGGGGCCTTCGTAAACCATCCAGGGACCTTCTTCGGATTCGAGGCTGTAATAGATGGTGGCGCCTTCAGTGGTGCAGCTGATGGTGATTTCTTGAGCCTCGTAATAGGTGCCGGCTTCAGGCGTGAAGGTGGGAGCCGCCACGCTGGGTGTGCCGCCTTCTCCTTGCATGAAGATGTCAAGGAAGAAGTTGTAGTTGTCGCCAGCAATGTTCTGGGTGTGGTAAGGACCGAAGTTGTGGCTGGCGTTCAAGGCAAAGGCCCTGACAGCGTTGTTCACGTTGCTGATAACGAAGCCTGTGTAGTTGGGCACCATGGCCGACTCTGCCGAGGTGCTGACTTCGATGCTCCAAACCGTGTTGTTGCCGTTGGGGGCGAAGTTGGTGCCGGAGGTGTAGCCGATGGTGTCGCCAGCGGCGTTGGTGAAGGTGTAGCCTTCTTCGGTAATGCCCACGGTCCAATAGAAGTTGTCTTCTGCGCTGATGATGTCGAAAGGCGCGATTTCGTCGCTGCCGTTGACCTCAGAGGTGAACATTACGCCAGTGGGTTTGCCCGTGGCGGCGTTGCTCATGGCGTAGTATTCGTTAACGTTCTCGTTGAAGCGGGCGGCAAAGATGATGCGGTTGCCGGCCACGAGTTCGCCAGCATCGGAGATGCGGACGTAGTCATCGCCCAACACGGGCATTTCGACTACGCTGCCGCTGCATGTGATTTCAATGTCATCGACACCCGTAGTGGCAACGACGATGGCTTCTTCGTATTCGCCAATGGCCAGGTTTGCTTTCAGGCGGACGTAGATGGTCGTCTCTTCAATGCTGCCATTCTCGGGCGTCAGAGTGATAGTGCTTTCTGCAACGAAGTCGTCGCCACCCAGAGTCGAAATCTCGAAGCTCTCAGTCTCGCTGATGGTAAGAGCCTCTGTCAGGTTGGAGGCGCTGACGGTAAAGGTCTGTTCATCCGATGGGCCATCGCCTTCGTAGTAGTTGAAGCCAGTCAATGCCAGCGGGTCGACTGTGACGGCAGGTATGAGGGTGATGGTGTAGACGGCTTCGGCGACGGCGCTGTTGTCATAGCCTTCCTTAACGGCCATGGCTTTGACGGTAGTCGTCTCAGTGATGCTGATGGGTTCTTCGTAAACGCTGCTCTCAGTGGTCGGGTCGGTACCGTCCAAGGTGTAATAAATAGTGGCATCTTCAGTAGTGCAGTTGATGACGACCTCTTGAGCCTCATAGTATTCGCCAGCAGCAGGGGTGAAGGTAGGCGTGGCCACCACTGGGGTGGGGGTGTCGCCGCCTTCGGTCTTCACGAAGATGTCGATGAAGAAGTTGTAGTTGCCGGCATTGTTGTTTGACATGTTCGTCTTGGCGTAAGGGCCAAAGTTATGTGAGGTGTTCAGGGCGAAGGCTCTTGTGTTACTGTTGACATTAGTGATGTTGAAGCCCGTGTAGTTGGGCACCATGGCCGTTTCAACGGCAGTGCCCGTTTCGATGCTCCATTCGGTATTGTCGCCACCGGTGAGGAAATTGGTGCTAGAAGCATAGCCAATCAGCTCGCCAGGGGCATTAGTGAAGGTGTAGCCATTCTCGGTCACGCCCACTGTCCAATAGAAGCTGGCTTCTTCGTCAGTGATGGAAGCAGGCAGGATCTCATTGGAGCCAGAAGCCTCGGAGGTAAACAGCACGCCTGCCGGCTTGCCTGACGAGGTGGCGGTCATGGCGTAATAATCGTTAGCATTGTTGTCGAAGCGGGCGGCAAAGACCACAAGGGCACCGTCGGTGAGGCTGCTCAAGTCGCTGATGCGGACATAGTTGCCTTCGGTAGGTGGGGTGGGAGGCGTGGGATCATCGTGGGTCACAGTGCCGCTGACACTCACGTATAGTGCATTGGCGCCATCAGTGGTGACGGTGATTTGTTCTTCATAGGTGCCCGTCTCCAACCCGGCCTTCATGCGGACATACACCTTGACACCGTCAATGTTGGTCAGATTATGGGTATATATCACGACTGGGTTCTCAGGACGGAAGTAGTCACCAGGCAACGAGGACACCTCGAAGTTTTCAGAAGGAGTGACGTTGATGTCGCCAGTGAGGTTGTCACCGCTCAGTTCGAAATATTGGATTTCGGAGGGACCGCCTTCTTCATAGTCATAAGTCATGCCGCTGACAGTAGTCGGATTGGCAAACAGCGTGGGAAGATGTGCAAAATACACGTCACTGGCATTGACAACGCGTAACTGAGGAGCATTGTAGCATCCGATGATGCCAATCACCGTCACTCTGTCGCCCTCGACGAGCCCTTCAATGGCAGGAATACGATAGATGTTGAGGCTGTTGTCACCCTGAACGATAGTGGTGTTACCATTTATGTTTATAGCGCCTATTATGGCATCTTGGATCTTGACACGTGTGGCTTGCAGTTGGTTGTCTCCATTGAAGTCGTTGTTGATGGCTTCGATGGTCCGTGTGGTCAAGGGCAGCGCGTTACCTGTGGAGAGGATGACAAAGGCGTTGGCATTGCCTCCGTTGATGCCCGACAGTTCGACGAGGCCGTTGTAGACAGCGTGTTTACCATAAGCGCGCACTTTGTCACCAATGGCGAGGGTGCTGGGTACGGTGTTGTTGTTCAAGAAGAGGTCAATGCCGGCGGTCTCGTCTTGGATGTAGACGTTGCGGCCGTCGATGAAGATGACCGTGCCTTCCACGCAGGCATAGGCGTTGTTGTCCAAGGCGCGGGCCTCGGCGATGGTGATGACCTCGTTGATGGTATAGGTGGCCTCTGCAATGGCACTGTTTTCGTAACCATTAGCGACGGTGAAGGCCTTGATGGTGGTGGTCTCGCTTACCGTGATGGGAGCACTATAGACGTTGCTTTCCTCTGTCGGGTCGCTGCCGTCAAGGGTATAATAAATAGTAGCGCCTTCTGTCGTGGAGGTAATGGTGACGTTCTGCGCCGTGAGGTAAGTGCCGGCGGCAGGTGTAAAGGTCGGAGAGGCGGCCACAGGCAGGACGTCGACGCTGCCGCTCAGGGATACGGTCTTGTTGATGTCGCCGCTGACAATAGTGACATTGCCGCTATAGGTGCCCGCTTCGAGGCCGGCTGCAAGCCTGACGTAAATCGTGGTCTCTTCGATGTTGCCGTTGACGAGGGAGAGCACAATGCTGTTAGAATAGCCAGTGTTGGCGTTGAGGCTGAGCTCGTAGTTTTCAGGTGCTGTCAGGGTCACGTTAGCCGTGAGGTCGGTACCTGCAACGGTGAAGCTCTTTGGGGTCGAGGAACCGCTGCCGAACATATATTGGAAATCGGACAGCTCGGTGACGGAGACGGTCAGCACCGGGTCGGGGATGACCGGCGTCTCATGTAGCGCAACATCTTCGGCGTGGGCCACGCGAATCTGAGGGTTGTTGTAAAAACCAATTACACCGATGACATCTACAACGTTACCTTCCTCAATGTCAGTCAATGCCGGCACCTTGTATATATTGATGCTGCTTTCGCCTTGTGTCAGAGGCGTGTTGCCGCTTGTGTTGATAGCACCTATGGTGGCTTCTTCGATCTTCACGCGGGTGCATTGCAGGGCATTGGTGTTATCGGCAAGGACCTCGGCGATGGTCTTGGTAGCCAATGGCAATTCATTGCCTGAAGACAGAATGGAGAATACGTTGGCGTTACTTCCATCAATGTTTTGGAGCTCAATTAAGCCTTTGTATACGGTCTTTTGTCCGTATGCCTGCACCATGTCGCCCAAGCCCAGAGTTGACGGAACAGTGTTGTTATTCAGGAAAAGGCAGATGCCACCAGTGTTGTCTTGAGCATACACATTACGGCCATCTATGAAGGTCACGACACCTTGTACCATGGCAAATGCGTCATTGGCCAGTGCGTGAGCCGCTTCGATAGTGATCAGTTCAGGGAAGGTATAGGTGGCCGTGGCGACACCGCTAGGGGCAGAGCCAGTCTTGAAGGCCTTGGCTTTGAGGGTTGTAGTCTCTGATACCTCGATGGCGGAGGTATAAAGCGTGCTGCTCTCGGTGGGCTCGGTACCGTCG
>Ga0310786_10004686_pt1 | contig 18906 bp, 36 predicted proteins | sample AusTroGonzalo_MG_FD_203881 | JGI IMG/M metagenome (GOLD analysis project Ga0310786, IMG submission 203881) | Bovine rumen microbial communities from tropical cattle in Woodstock, Queensland, Australia - Gonzalo_03 (v2) (version 2) | ecosystem: Host-associated > Mammals > Digestive system >... | reverse complement strand
AATGCACAGAAATACATGACGGAGGTAATGAGCAAATTATGACACTTAAAGAAGTTGCATCAATGGTGGCATCAGTTGGCTATCCATCAAGGTACAGCCATTTCAGCGAGACACCACAGCCTCCATATGTTGTGTATTACTATCCTTCTGAAACTGATCCACACGCAGACAATTCCAATTACATCAACAAGAGACAGCTCTTTGTTGAGCTGTTTACCAAGACAAAAGACCCTTCAGCGGAATCTGCCCTTGAGACAGTTCTGAAGAATGCCGGTCTGTCATGGTACAAGCAAACAGATTTTTTGAATGACGAAAAGTTATTCCAAACCACCTATGAAATGGAGGTATTAATAAATGGCTAATAAAGTTCAGTACGGCCTGAAGAATGTACATTATGCATCTGTCACAGTTGGCACTAATTCTGTCACCTATGGCACACCTGTTGCGTGGCCTGGTGCTGTGTCCTTGAGCCTGTCGGCAGAGGGTGACACCAATGATTTCTATGCCGACAACATCAAATACTTCACAGCCATTGCAAACAATGGTTACAGCGGAGATTTTGAGAGCGCAATGATTCCTGATTCATTCAGAACAGACATCATGGGCGAGACACTTGGCACAGGCGCAAAGAGTGGCATCATGTACGAGGCAGCAGATGTACAGCCAAAGGCATTCGCACTCCTGTTTCAGTTTGAAGGGGATGCCAATGCAACAAGATATGCGCTGTACAATTGCAAGATGGCAAGGCCTGACATTGAATCCTCTACCACAGAGGACAGCATTGAAGTTCAGACAGTGACAGGTGAGATAACAGCATCACCAAGAGCCTTTGACAACATCGTCAAGGCATCCTGTGCGAATACGGCATCCACAGCCTATACAAATTGGTTTAGCACTGTTCAGGACTAATTTAAGCAATACGGAGGCAGAATCATGTACACAACGATAATGATTGATGGTAAGGAAATGGGGTTGTCAGCAAATGCTGCGACCCCTTTTCGTTATAAACAGGTATTTAAGCAAGACCTGTTTGCCGTTCTTGGCAACGAGAAGAGGGCAGAAGAAGAGGGCGCAGAGGTTGTTACAAAGTTAGCTTATATCATGTACCATCAGGCAGAGAAGTCTGATATGAACAAGCTAAATGAGGATGACTTCATAGCATGGCTTGAGGGATTTTCATCAATGGCATTCATCAATGTTGCGGATGAGATCGTCAATGCCTATATGGATTCCACAGTAGGAACAGCCATGCCCTAAAAAGAGACAGAGACAATCAACAAGAGAATTCACCACAGGATTATTCATGTTGCGGTGCAAAGAATTGGGTCTGTCTATTGATGAATTAGAGACAATAGATTTTGGACTTGTTGCGGATATGCTGACCGAGAAGGCTAACGATGAATATAAATATCCGTATAAAGCAAACCAAAAGGATTTTGATAATTTTTAGAGGGTAACAAATGAATAATGAAACTTGGAAGGATATTCAAGGTTATGAAGGACTTTATCAAGTCAGCAATCTTGGACGGATTAGAAGTTTAGACAGAATTGTTAATGCTAAAAACGGCTCAAAACAGACAAAAAAGAGCCGTATTTTAGTGCAGGAAATCACAATACATGGTTATTGCAGAGTAAGGCTTTTTGATTGTGACGGCAAAGCAAAACACTATGCTGTGCATAGGCTTGTATTAAGTGCTTTTAATGGTGCTTCAGATTTGCCTGTTAATCATATTAATGAAATTAAAACAGATAACAGGCTCGTGAATCTTGAGTATTGCACAGCAAAAGAAAATTGCAATCACGGAACACGCAACAAGAGAATAAGCGAAGCGAGAGAAGGCCATGCCGTGAGTGATGAAACACGAAAAAAGATAAGCAATACACTAAAAGAAAGAAACAGGAATAAATAATGGCCGGGTATATTCGTGGAATAACAATTGAATTCGGTGCTGATACCACCAAACTGAATGCAGCACTAAAAAAGACAGATGGTGCGTTGAACAAGACACAGGCCGAGCTGAAACAAATCAACAGGTCTTTGAAGTTCAATCCTGGCAACACCACACTTCTGAATCAGAAGATGAAGTTGCTTGAGCAATCTGTCACACAGACAAGGAACAAGCTCAATGGCCTCCGTCAGATGCAAAGTCAGATGAAGGCAAAGGGTATTGATGAGAATTCCGCACAGTATCGTGAGCTGCAAAGGGAAATCATCAAGACCGAGAACAATCTAAAACAGGCAGAGGCAGAGCTGCGGAAGTTTGGATCAGTTGGCAAACAACAGGCGTTAGCGGTTGGCACAGCATTTCAGAATGCCGGTAATAAGATAAAATCAGCCGGAAGAACAATCACCACATCATTCTCTGTGTATGGCGCAGCCGGAATTTATGCCGGTAAGCGCTTAATAGATTTGAACGAAAAACAGGTTGTCGCAGAGACTAAACTTGCGGAGATTTATCGTTCAAGGCTTGGTGTCGGCAAGAAGGCTGTACAATCAACACTTGACCTTGCAAAGGCAGAGCAACAGCTTGGCATCATCGGTGATGAAGTTCAGATAGCCGGTGCGCAGCAATTAGCCACATTTGCAAAATATCCAAGTACCATCAACACACTTCTACCATCAATGAATAACTTACTTGCACAACAGAAGGGTGTAAATGCGACACAGGATGATGCTGTAAGGCTTGGCAATCTGTTTGGAAAAGTTATGATGGGCCAAACAGGCGCTTTGAGGAAATGGGGAATCTCATTTACAGAAGCACAGGAACAAGTCTTAAAATACGGCACAGAAGAAGAAAAAGCTGCCATGTTGGCAGAAGTTGTCACCAACAATGTTGGCGAGATGAATCAGGCACTGACAGAAACGAGGTCAGGGCAGATTCAACAGGCAAAGAATTTGATTGGCGATCTTGGCGAGGACATTGGCGCAATACTTCTTCCGGCTGTCGCAGATATTGCAAAGTGGATAAGCACAATGCTACCAAAGCTTGAGGGATTGATTAATTTCTTCAAAGACCATCCGGCAATTGCAAAATTTGCACTTGCATTGGCAGCTATAACAGCGGTGGCCGGGCCACTGATTATGATATTTGGTGGCATTGTGTCAGCAATTGGCGCAATCATTCCGCTTGTTGTGGCTGTTGGTGGTGCATTCGCAGCGGTCACAGCACCTGTTTTGGCTGTTGTCGCAGCCATAGCAGCTGCCATTGCGATAGGTGTTGCACTGTATAAGAATTGGGATACCATCAAAGCAAAGGCAACGCAGGTGTTCACGGCAATCAAGACAACTGTGACAACAAACTTCAACACCTTGAAGAATACTGTCACAACAGTATGGAATGGCATCAAGAACGCAATCACAAAACCGATTGAGACAGCAAAGAACACAGTTAAAGGGATAATAGACAAAATCAAGGGTTTCTTCCCTCTGAAGATTGGCAAGATTTTCAGCGGAATGAAATTGCCACACTTCAGTGTTAGTGGTAGTCCACCATTCGGTATCGGTGGCAAAGGAACAAAGCCGAGCATCAGTGTGTCATGGTACAAGAAGGCCATGCAACAGCCGTACTTGTTCAGCAATGCGACATTGTTCGGTGCCGGAGAGGCGGGAGATGAAATTCTGTATGGCAGAAGTTCCTTGATGAACGATATTGCATCCGCATCAGGAGGCACAGAAGTTGTTTCAAGGCTTGCTGCGATAGAGGCAATACTTGACTACTATCTGCCGAAGGGTCAACAGATCGTGATGGATAATGGCGCATTGATTGGCCAAGTTAATAGAGGATTGGGTCTTAAATTATGATAAGAGAATTTACTTTAACCAATGTGCTTGGACAGACATACAGCCTGATGAACACAAATGATGGCGCAATGTTTCAGCCAAAGGGTCTTGGTTATAACGATGTGACCGAGTATGAGCAAGTAGGCGAGCTGTTTGCACCTTTGACAGAGAGATTTGGGCAACAGGTTATTTCAGGGCAGATGGTGTTTGGCACACAGCCATACAACAAATACCTGGCATTCACAAAATTTTGCAGACATGCGCCTCTGTCATTGTCTTATAAAACTGATGCCGGAACATATCACATTCCTGTAAGGCTCACCAAAATAGAAAAAGGTGACACAGACGGATGGACATATCTTGAATGCCCTGTGGAGTTCACTGCACTTGCAAGGATGTACCAAACTGTGGTTGCCAATAACACAGGTGGTGGCAGCGGTGGCAAGGTCTATGACTACACATATGACTATGTGTATGGTGATTTTGTTGCGGATACAGTGAGCATAGATTCTGATTCCGTCACACCATCACCATGTAGAATCACCATATTTGGGCCATGCACAAAGCCAAAATGGTTGCACTATGTCAATGCCGTTCAGGTTGCAACAGGGTATTACAAATATACTATTCCTGACCAACACAAATTAGTCATTGACACAACAGATTCACCATACAGCATTCAGGAACAGGATATGCTTGGGAATTTGATTGCAGACAGATATGAACAATGTGATTTTTCAACGGACAGATTTTTCCTCCTTGAGTATGGTCACAACACCATATCAGTATCGCATTCAGATGCAGACCCTGTAAGGATAATGGTTGAGGGGTATATATTCCATGAAACCGTATAATGTTGAGATATTTGGAAGGGCATTCAATTTAATAGCACACACCACAGTAGATGCATCTGCCATCTCCATTGATTATGACTATCTGACACCAAACGAATCAAGCATACAGGTAAGGCTGACAGGGTTTTATAATGCGTTTTTAGCAGACCAAACACCTATTGGGCCTATCACACTTGGCGAGGTTGAGGATGGAGAAATCAGCGCACAGGGTATTGCAGAACAGATAGAAGGTGGAGATTGGGAAATCTACATGAATGAATTGGGCATCGGCTGTTACATCCGCATTACTCGTGACGATGAGGAGTATTTTGGTGTTGTAACATCATTCAATGTCGGTGACGATCCATTACTGACAAAGATAGGTTTTAAGCCATTCATTGCAGCTGTCTTTGATACTGACATATTGTTCAGCACCAATCTCCAAGGCACACAGGCATTGGAGACTGTCATCAGAAATATCATCTATGCCGATTTTGAAACCAATGTGGCAGATGAGCTGATGAATGTTCCATATCTTGAGACACATGTGCCGACAACAAGCACAGTTACATGGGGTATGAATCTGAAGAGTGATGTTGAAGGTATGGAGAAATGCATCATTAATTTTTACGATGTATTGATCCGCAGAGCTTTGTCAGAGTATGGCATAGTTATCACAACATCCGTAAATGTTGAACAGAAAAAAATCTACTTGGATTTTGGCACAGTATCAGCCACAAAGACAATAGAGATTGACCTTCCCAATGTGTATGACAAGACATTGCTGATAAATGAGGCTGATAAAAATGTCAATGTTCTTCAGGTATTTGATTCAACGAATTATGCCTCATACAGGATGTATTACAAGCATACTGACGGAACATATGACATGCTCAATGGTGACAGGATATATCCTCCTGTGCGTGACCTTGGTGCAGCGGAGGCAGACGATGACCATACTTTCGCAGAGAATGCAGATTCTGTTGCATCATCTGTGTTCGGTGAGGTCACATACAACAATCTCATAGAAGTCACCTGTCATTATGATGATGAGCTGATACAGCCATCAAGCCTGAAGGTAGGCACAGTGGTAAAAATCATCAATGATGGCATAGCATACACATCAATTCTGACAGGATACAAGTTATCAAATAATGTTATCACACTTATATTCGGCTCAATCAGGGCCGATTTGACCAAAATGATAAGGGGGAACAAATGAGCATTGACCTTGTAACATATGCGAATAAAACTGTTACACCTAAAAATGATGCCATGATTTATGAAAAGGCCATAGATCAGAACGGCATTTTTTACGGATGCACAATTTCAGTATCAAGCAATAAGGTGAACATCACAGGTGGTTATGGCATCATATGCGGAAGAGAATTCACGATTGAGACAGAATCCATTCCTGTAACGCTTGCACCATCAGGCACACTTCTTGGCAGATTATATGTGCGCCTTGACCTGTCTGACCCTGATGCGCCTATTCAGCTTTTGACAACAACAGGTGCATCACTTCCGGCACTTGAACAGGATGCTGATGTTAATTTTACAAATGGAGCATATGAGATGGAGTTGGCAACATTTGATGTCGGAGTATCTGCATTGACAGCATGTCATACAACATATCATACAATAAGCGGAACAAAAGACCGGCTTGTTGTTGAGGCTCACACCACAGATGAAATCACAACAGGTGCAAACACAAGCAGAGAGACAACAGCATCATTCACAAAGCCTGGTTATTATCCTCTTGGCATTGTAGGCTATTATCCTATATGGGTTTCAGGGCAGACATCATTAATTAACTTCTATCTGATGTATTTATCAGCTCGCAGCAGCGGAAGTACATCAGTTTATTATGGTCTGCAAAACACAGGCACAGGAAGTGTTGGTTACAAATTGCGTTTTTATATTCTGTGGGTTGAGGAATAGGAGAACAATATGAACAATTTCATAAAGGCATCTTTAATCAGATGTGTGAGGACTATATGTCAGACAGCCGTTGCCGTGATTGGTACGGCTTTTGTTTTGTCAGATGTGAATTGGTGGGCGGTTTTGTCGGCTTCTGTACTGGCTGGTATTCTGTCAATTTTAACCTCTGTGGCAACTGGTCTGCCCGAAGTTGAATACGAACAGCACCTTTACCAGTACCATGATGAGCCAGCAGATAGTGAGGTAGAAGATGAAGACTAACACGCAACTGCTTGAAGTAGCAAGAAAACAACTCGGCAATACTGGCGGTAAATACCGAAAGTATGTAGGTGCAAGTGGCTCATGGTGTGATATGTTTGTCTTTTGGCTGTACGATGCCAACGGCAACGGCTCACTGATTCCGTGGAAAGGCAGTCAGCGAACATACTGTCCAGCCTCAATACAGTGGTGTAAAAAGAATCTCGCACAGATTCCGCTGTACTTGGCTATGCCTTGTGACATCATATATTTTGACTGGGACAAGAACGGCAACCCGAATCACATCGGTATCGTAGAGTCAAAGGTCAGCACATCGGTTATCAAGACCATAGAAGGCAACACCAACGGAGGCAAGGTAGCACGCAAGAATCGTGACGCAAAATATGTGCAAGCAATATACAGACCTCACTTTGTGCCGACTGGACTGAAAAAGGAACGGCTGGCAGAGGACGGCTCATTCGGGTATAAGTCAGTGTTCATGCTCCAAGTGGCGTTGAACATCAAGGCTGATGGCATACTCGGGCTGGCTACAGTGAAAGCCTTGCAGAAAAAGGCTGGCTGTTCACAAGACGGACAGTTCGGGAAAGGCACAGCAAAGGCTGTGCAGAAGATGGTTGGTGTGACAGCGGATGGCGCTTTCGGCCCTAACTCTGTCAAGGCATTACAGAAATGGATCAACACAAAACTTTATTCCAACACACAACAGCCAACACCAAAACCATCAGCCACACTGAAGTCATATAAGATTGAAGTTGACTTGACAAACCAAATCTGCACTGTGTACGGAGTATATTCTGATGGTTCAAAGAAGGGCATTATGAGTGAGTTCGTATCCACAGCAAGGAAGGGCAAGTCAACACCTGTTGGGAATTTCAAGATACAGGGCGCATCAGGTGGCCGAAAGGCAAAATACAGAACAGCCAAGATGTCAAGTGGCAAGAGCTTTGCAGAATTCGCATGCAGATTCAAAGGTGCGAAGATGATGCACACAGTTCCGTATAAAAAGAGACAGACCACAGGCCATGTCAACAAGGCCGAGTTCAACAAGCTTGGCACTGTGGCATCTGCCGGTTGTGTCAGGATGCCTTGGAAATTGGCTCATTTTATCTATGAGAATTGCCCTGTTGGAACACCTGTCAGAGTGTTCAAAGGCACAAAAGGACAGTATCCAATGGGTAAACCGACAAAATACAAAGCAACAACAGACATTGACCCAACATATAAAAAGTAGGTGAGAGCCATGACAGAAGGAATAATGATAGCAATAATCACAGGCTGTTTTGCAGCAATACCAACAATCATTGCTGTTTGGGTGAACAACAGCAAGACCCTTTACAGGATTGAACAGCTTGAGAAAAAGGTGGAGAAACACAACAACTTCATTGAAAGGGTCTATGAGCTTGAGAGAGTTTCAGATGTTCACGAAGAAAAAATCAAAGTAGCTAATCATCGCATAGATGATTTGGAGGGGAATCATGCTCACAATTGACAGCAAGAACAACATCACATTGACAAGAGGGGATACCATGACATTGACAGTTTCCCTTCTGCAAGAAGTGCCTCCTGTGCCTCCGGCAACAGAGCCAACAATTGAGCCTTATGAGCCTGTGACAGGTGATGTCATCAGATTTGCCGTGTCTAAAGGGTATGTAGGTAAATCAGATTATGATTTGAAATTCTCAAAGGAAATCCCACATGACACATTGACCTTCACCTGTCTGCCGACAGAAACGGCTCTATACTATGACACCTACAATTATGATGTAGAGATAACACATGATGATGGCACAATAGACACATTCATCAGCGGTAAACTGACCATAACAGGCGAGGTGAAATAAATGCATGTTTATGGAGAATTATCAGGCACACTTTCAAAGGGTCTGACATTGCAAGGCTCTTTGAGTGCGCCACAAACGATAGAAGGGCAGCTCACGATACCAAATGCGATCCTTCCTCCTTCCTATGAAGGGCCATACGAAGTGACACCATCAGAAACAGAGCAGACCCTTTCAACAGAATTCCTGTACATGACAGGAGACATCACAATCAATCCAATACCAAACAATTATGGCCTCATTACATACAATGGGGTAACAATCACAGTTTCATAAAAAGGAGATAAAAAATGGCACATCCATCAGTAGTAATCAATGGCGTGACATATTCGGCTGTACCTGAAGTTGACATCCCAAAGTCAGGTGGTGGTACAGCAAAATTCTATGATGCATCACAGACAGATGTTGCTGCAACAGATGTTCTGAACGGAAAGAAGTTCGTTGGATCATCAGGTGAGGACACAGGCAGCATGGCAAACAATGGTGCGACAGGTGGCACAATCGGCACAAAGGCCGGTACATACACCATTCCATCAGGATTCACATCAGGCGGTACAGTTTCACTGACAAATGTGAGTGATTGCGTTGCCGGAAATATCTTGAGTGGCAAGTCAATTCTTGGTGTTTCAGGCTCACTTCAGATGCCAACGATCTCACAGGATGGCACAACGAAAATCCTTTCAATCTCATAAGGGGGTGTTCTCATGGCACAGAACATCACATTGCTTGGCGCATCCTATTCTGCTGTGCCTGGTGTTACACTTCCAAAGACAGGTGGAGGCACAGCGACATTTTATGATGTGTCAGATACAACGGCAGCTGCATCAGATGTTGCAAGTGGCAAATACTTTTATACATCTGCCGGTGTGAGAACGGAAGGCACAAACAGCGGTGGTGGTGGAACAAGTAAAAACGCACAAGTTGTTCAAGGCACAACACGAACAACGTCGTCGTCTTTAACGGCTATCGGTGCAGAAATGACCGTTTCCAAAACAGGCACATACGATGTGTATTGGTCTGCATTTCGTTCCAATACATCGTCACAATACACCTTTGCAACAAAACTATATATCAATGGCACAGGGTATGGAAGTGAACAGACAACATGGTCAAACCATCAGCAGAATGTTCACCTGTCAAATGTATCGCTGACGTTAAACGATAAAATAAGGGTGTACGGACGAGAATCAAGAGGCTCATCATATTATATGTATGCCGGAACATTGACAATCATAGAGGCATAAGGACATGACACAGCCATCAGCTTAAGAATGAAACAAAGTTGTGTCTCAGTTCATTAGATTTTGCCTCCACATGGCTGTGTTTATGTTAGAGGCCCGAAAGGGCCTCTTTTTTTTATTGGCAGAAAAAACGAGGCTCTAATCTTTGATTTAAGCGATTTTTTCAAGGCACTTGGATATATATATCCTTAACATTTATTATTCAAATCAGCGTTGACACCATCCTGTGAGGTGGTATAATAAAGAAGAACAAATAATCTACAAAGGTGCAATTTTTTTTTAACACTTTCAACTTTGCCCTTAATTATGAAAAAGGGAATAGTTAAACAGATGTTAAGATAAAATTGCACCACCATCAAAGGAGGTGCATTTTTTATGTTAAAGGTCAAGTTTGTACAAGGCAAGGACATTCAGACATTGGAGAACAATGTCAATGAGTTCCTTGCCTCTTTATCTTCTGATGTAAAAGACATCAAGCACGAGGGAGACACAGCCATGATTCTGTACGAGATCGCAGAGGCATGGAAGAACAGAATGTGTTGTGAATGTCAGTATTGGGATGACGGAGGGGAAACAGGTGTGACCGGCATCTGTCACGAATGCGGTCAGCGCAGAAGATTCAATTACAAAGCATGTGATTGTTTCAAGGATGTAAGGGAGGCGAGATAGATGGCAAACATTAAGAGTTTTTTCATCGGCATTGCCGTTGGTTTCATGACACTTGTTATCACAGGCGCATTGATGTAGATGCAGATGAGGGTTGAACAAGACCCTTTGCCCTCATCGGCTTTGCATAAAGTAGTAGTAGGCAAGTTATTACTGAAGAATGGCTGTGGGTGGTGTCAACATCAACTATCACTAATTAAGAGAAACACACTTTTGAATCGCACACACAATTTGGCATTTATCGTGCCGACATCATCCACAGAGAAAGGAGAATCAAGATGACACAATGTGAAAGGATACTTGAATACATCAATCAGAACGGCAGCATCAGCGCAAAAGAGGCCATGAATGATTTGGGCATAATGCGCCTTGCATCACGAATCGCAGACCTAAAGGCAGACGGCTATGAGATTGAGACACAGACAGAATGCTCAAAGAATCGGTTTGGTGAAAAAACGCATTATGCAAGATACTTCATGGGTGGTCGGTCATGATTTATGGAACAAGCACAAATTCATTTCCTGATGACGGATACGGAGCAAGCACAGACAATCCACCATCACCATATGAGCTGATTGGCGAACATCTGAAGTCAAGTGATGAGCAGAAAATCTATGATGCATGGGTTGAGTTTCGTGAAGAGATAGCATCATGGTATTTCAACACAGGTGAATGGGATGATGCCTGGTGGGATGCATGGATTGAGAAATTAAAAGAATTGATATAAGGAGGTAAATGATGAACAAGGTATTGCAACAGATTCAGCAAGAGTTCAGGGCCGGTAAGGATATGTACAACGATTATGGAGGATTCAAGTACAGAAATGTGGAAAGTATGCTGACCGACCTGAAACCGATACTGAAGGCTCATGACAGCTACATCACATTCTGTGACGATGTGGTGCAATGCGGTGACCGATTCTATATTGAAGCAACAGCCATACTCTACACACCTGAAGGGGAAGCCTATGCAAAGGCCCTTGCAAGAGAACAGGAGACTAAAAAGGGAATGGATGCTGCACAGATAACAGGAGCCTGTTCCACATACGCAAGGAAGTATGCCCTGTGCGGTCTGTTGGCGGTGGATGACAATCGCAATGATCCTGACAGCCAAGAGCATGTTGAGATGATAACAAAGTCACAGGTGAAGAGCATTGTGGCACTTGCAGAGACAAAGGGAAGTGACCTGTCTGACATCTGTGCGTACTTCGGTGTCGGCAAACTTGAAGAGATGACGGCAGAGGAATACGGCAAATGCCTGAACATGCTGAACAAGAAGGAGGATGCCAATGCCTAAAAGATTGTGGAGCATCTTCACAGATGACATGGACAAGTGCATCATCACACACGCAATGACCGGCATTGAGAGGCATCACATCTTTGGCGGTACAGACAGAGCAAGGTCAGAGAATTATGGTTTTGTTGTTCCGCTTCATCGGTCAGTACATCCAAATGGCGCATTTCGTGAAGATAAGAATTGGAAGGAGCTTGACCATTGGTTAAAGCGCAAATGCCAAGAATATTACATTGAAGTTGCCAAGATTGGTGATAGGGATGCCTGGTATCGTGAATTTGGCAGATTCTATGATGACAGGTGTGATGAAAATGTCATCCTCAACAAGACATTTGAATGGAGGCTGTGATGGTATCAGGACAGGAGTTATTTGCAGAGCGAGACAGGATAAAAACAAGCCTTGATAGGTCTTTAACGAAAGCCTATGAGAATGGTATGGATTTAGCCGAAAAAACACGCCTATACCGCATTTTATTGGCACAGACCATACTTCAGTTGAAGGCGGATGGCATGGCGGTCAGCATCATCAAGGAAGTAGCAAAGGGAACAGATACTGTTGCCGATGCAGAGATGCTTATGATTGCAGCGGAGGTCTCATACAAGGCAAGTAATGAGAACATCATGGCACAGAAAAAGCTGCTTGAGAGCATTGAGGCCGACATCAACAGAGAATTCTACAAAGGAGAGTGATGGATCGTGGAGAGACTAAAATGCCCTTGCGTGAATTGGTATCCCGAATCCTTTATGGCCGGTACACGCAAGATGACCGATGAAGAGGTTGGCATCTATATAAGGGCCTTAAACAATCAATTCATAGAGGGTGGCATTGAGCCTGACGAGTACAAGGATTTTCCACCAAAGGTCAAAAGGAAATTCAAGAAGAAGGGCGGTCTGTATGTGAATGAGCGCATGGAGTATGAGACCGAAAGGAAACGCAAATATTCAGCATCAAGAGCCAACAACAGACAACAGACCAAAGAAGGTTGGGAATCAATGTCACTTGATGAACGGATTGAGCATCATATCAATAAGACATGAACATCATATGAAAAACATATGTTATTCATATGAATCCAAAAGGCTAAAGATATGAAATTCATATCATAAATATAACAAGAATAAGAATAAGAATAATAGATATAGTTATTTATTAAAAGGAGAGAAGATGCTTGATTTTGGATTTTACAACATGGATTGCATGGAAGGCATGAAGGAGTTTCCTGACAAGTATTTTGACCTTGCCATAGTTGACCCACCTTATGGAATTGGTTATGACAGCATTGCCGGTGCTGCCGGTGGAACAAAGTCAAAGAATGCAGCTGCACCTAAAAGGCATTACCATTCAACAGGTTGGGATGTCAGACCATCAAAAGAATATTTTGATGAGTTGATGAGGGTCAGCAAAAATCAAGTGATATGGGGGGGGGGAATTATTTTACAGATTATTTGCCACCATCAAAAGGGTTTATTTGTTGGGATAAACGATGCCAAGACATGAGCAACAATTTTGCGGATTGCGAATATGCATATATGTCAGAGGCATTGGGTGTTGCGAGAGTATTCAGGCATGTTTGGAATGGCATGATACAGGGTGATATGAAAAACAAAGAAGATCGCATTCATCCAACACAAAAGCCTGTTGCCTTATACAAATGGATTCTAAAGCTGTACGCAAACAAGGGTGACAAAATCCTTGACACACATGTAGGAAGTGCATCAAGCCTTATTGCCTGTTATGACATGGGCTTTGATTATGTAGGATTTGAGATTGACGAAGAGTATTACAAATTAGCCTGTCAAAGGTTAGAAGAAGAGAAAGCACAGATGCGGTGGCTGTTGTTGCCGTAAGGAAGGAGGAACAGATGAATGTTATAGGTAAGACCAAAATCTTCAGAAAGGATTTTGATGGTAAACCGGTCTATTCAAGGTCAGTAAGCTCAAGGAAATATGAGAACGGAAAACAGGGTGATTGGATGAAACCTGTCTATGAGGCTGTTCAGTTCCCAAGAGGAACACAGCTTGAAGATGGCTGCATTGTAGACATCAAGGATTCTTTTGAAGGCACATATGAGACACGCAGCGGAGAGACCAAGAAGAAAATCATTGTTAAAGAATATGAGGTTGTCAGCGAGATCGCAAAAGAGCCTGAGTTCACAGCACTGACCAATGATGATATTCCGTTTTAGAGGTGTGGCACATGACTAATTCAAGAGAAAAAGGCAAAAGATATGAGCGACATGTTGCATCACTATTCAGAGCAGAAGGCTTTGATGCAAGAAGAGGCCAACAATTCTGCGGTGCAAATGGTGATGCAGATGTCATCGGTGTGCCTGGTATCCACATTGAATGCAAACACAATGAAAGGCTGAACATCTATGATGCAATCGCACAGAGTGAGATGGATGCAAGGCCAAATGAATTGCCAATAGTCATCCACACAAAGAATTATTGTGATGACATCGTATCAATGAGGGCAGATAGATTCATGAGATTCTATCATGCGTTTTATGAAGAATTTATTAAGGAGGAAACAGATGAAGATTAAATACATTGTAAAAATAGGATGGAGAAGGTCATATCTGTTTGACAATGCAGATGCAGCAATGGCCTTTGCAATAGTATCAAAGACACACATCTATGATGAGAATGAGGATGATGATGTGTCGGTTGAGATCGTGAGGGAAGAAGATGAAAGTCGGCCTGATTGATGTTGATTCTCACAATTTCCCAAATCTGTGCCTGATGAAAATATCAGCATACCACAAGAATCGTGGGGATCATGTTGAATGGTGGAATGGCCTGAAACACTATGACATTGTTTATAAGTCAAGAATCTTTGATGACACATACACCAACGAGGTTGACTATTGCATCAATGCTGATGAGGTCATCAAGGGTGGCACAGGATACGATTTGCAGAACAAGTTGCCTGATGAGATAGAACACCAATATCCTGACTATGACCTATATAGGGGGGGTGCTAACAGAGCCTATGGATTCCTGACAAGAGGATGCCCAAGACATTGCACTTTCTGCATCGTCAGCGAGAAGGAAGGCAACACACATACTGTTGCAGACCTGTCAGAGTTTTGGAGAGGGCAAAAGGAAATCATGGTCATGGATTCCAACATAACAGCCTCAAAGGATTGTGAAAAGCACTTTGACAGCCTCATAGCATCAGGCGCATGGATTAACTTTGAAGGTGGCCTTGACATCAGGTTTCTGACAGACAAAGGCGCAGACCAATTAAACAAGATGCGAACATCAATGATTCACTTCGCATGGGATAATTATGAGTTTGACACATTTGACAAGCTAAAGAGATTCAGGCCGATGCTGAACAAGGATGACAGAGATATCAGGGTTTATGTGCTGACTAACTTCAGCACAACACTTGAGCAAGACCTTGAGAGAATCTACAAGCTGAAGGAAACAGGTTATGATCCATTCGTCATGGTATATGACAAGCCAAATGCTCCGCAGATCGTGAGAGATTTGCAAAGGTGGTGTAATAACAAATGGATATTCAGGGCCTGTGAAAGATTTGAGAATTACAAAGGAGGAAGAGAATGTTTGAAGAATTGTTAAGAAAGTACATGCAGCCAATAATCAAAGAGGCAGCAGAAGAAGCCTATAAGCAAGGCGCAGAAGATACCATCAGAAGATTTGCCTTTGTCTATGACACCATAGGACAGAAGGCAAAAGAGGATGCCTGGGCAGAGGCCGGTGCGATACCGATTGAAGATATTGCAGATGATTTGAAAGTATTGGAGGCAGATATATGAGTGATCTAATCAGCAGAGCCGATGCGATAAGCATAGTACATTCTGCAATAGAAGCAGAAATACCATTTGCCATTGTTGCCGATTTGATAAAAGGCCTACCATCAGCCGATGCCGAGCCGACAGTAATTAGAAGCAAGACACTTATGCCTACAAAAGACTTTAAGGAATGGGCGAAGCGAATCAGAGAAACCAATCCTAATGCGGTGGTTATTCCGTGCGATGCCGAAGTTTTATCAGCCGATGCCGTACATGGTGAGTGGGAAGACATGGAAATCCAATGTAATCCGTATCCACCAATATTCTGTGTTGAGTGTTCAGCGTGTGGGTATAGGGTTGGCAGAGAAACATTTTTAGAAAACACTTTCAACTTCTGCCCAAACTGCGGAGCGAAAATGAAAGGCGGTGATTCAGAATGAGACTGCCACAAGACAGAATACTACATATAGATACAGAACGTGCTGGAGATGAAGTGCGAGTTGTGGCAGAGTGGCAAGGCGAATTGGTGCGGTGTAAGGATTGCCGACACTATCTTATAGATGAATTTACTGCTACAACGGGGTGGTGTTATGAGATAAAGAATAGCGTAAATGAAGACGATTTCTGTTCATACGGAGAAAGGAGAAAGCCATGACAAGGGAAGAAGCAATAAGGGTATTAGAAGCCGAGAAAAAATTTCTATTTCATGGCAGTTTATCTGACAAGCATTATGAACCAGCGTTTGACATGGCAATAGAAGCACTGTCAGCCGATACTGTGAGCCGTGAGGAATGGGTGACATGCAAAGATGAATTGCCAAAAGAAAGCGGTGAATATCTCGTGACAGTGCCGTTGGATGAAAGTGACTTTTATGTTTCTGTAATGATGTATCACAAGGGCAGATTCTATGAGGACGATGCCGAATGGGGAGCAACATACTATGATGATGTGATTGCTTGGATGCCGTTGCCACCACCTTATTGCGAGAGTTCCGAGCAGACCGACATACCAACATTCAAGGAATCAGCCGAAGCCTACAAGAAGATGACAGGCGAGGACATGTGGACACCATGCAACAAATGGATTGGAGAGTGATGAAATGAGTGTAAGCAAATGGGCATGGACAGAAGAATGCGAGGGCAAACCTTGCTTTGGTGATTGCGATCTATGCCAACACAGACCAGGGGAGAGATACACCAAGCCGACAGTGTTCAATGTAGTCACAGCCATGCAGAAGATTGATGCCCTTGAGGAAGAGGTGTCTCATTTAAGGCAAATCGTAAGCCAACAGCAAGAAACAATAAACACCTATGGACAGATATTCAAACTACAAGAGGCAGAGCTTGAAAGGATAAGAAATGACAATAAGTTACAGGATAATCAGCAGAACATGTGATGTGCCGATGCGTAAGAGCAAGGAGAGATGCAGAAGGCCAAACGGCAAGAGATGGAAATGCACAGGCGATTGCACAACATGCATCTGCTGTTTGGAAACGATTGAAGATGGCACAAAGAGACATTTTCCGTACAGGAGGCATCACGAATGACAGCCAAAGAATATCTAATGCAAATAAAAGACAAGAGAGATCGCATCAGGATGCTCACAGAACAGATTGAGCAATTAAGGACAGATGCGGAGAGTGTCAGCATAAATCTTGACGGAATGCCGAGGAACAACGGCCAATCAAGCTTTGAGAAGTTGGCAATCCAATTGGCCGAGACAGAAACGCAGCTCACACAGGAGATGTCCGGCCTTTGGTCAGAAGTCATGAGGGCGCATTCTCTTATTGGTCAGATGTCATCCTCACAACGGCAACAGATACTTACCAAGAGATATTTGCATGGTCAGAGATGGGAGGAAATCGCATACGAAATGCATTTCTCATGGCAACACTGTTTCAGGGTACACAGCCATGCACTCGCAGAGTTTGACAAGATACTACAAAAGAACAACATGTGATTGAATGTGATTCCAAAAGTGTTTTATAGTTATAATGGCCGAAAGGCAATAAAAGATTCATCGTACTCCTTAAATACATAATCTTTTACTATTGCTCTTTGCAGACTATTTGTTCAGGGCGAAAGGCTCACCAAGATCGGTGGGCCTTTTGCATTGCGATTATTCATACAAGTCAGGGCAGACCTATCTGTTCATTCTTTCATGACTAATACTCCTTAAATGTTCATATCTCATCTGCTCTGACTTGTTGTTCAAACACTATGGATGGGTACAAAACATTTTACAGCTCAAGGGCATGGAAGGATGCCAGGAGAAACTACAAGCAGAGTGTAGGAGGTTTGTGTGAGGAATGTCTGAAGAAGGGCATCATCACTCCGGCAGAGATCGTACACCACAAGATACCGCTGACCAATGAGAATGTGGGTGACCTTAACATCTCATTGTCATGGAACAATCTTCAGGCACTGTGCAGACAATGCCATGCCAAAGCACATGAAGAGATGTATGCCGAGAGGACAGGCAAGAGATACACAATAGATGAACATGGAAGGGTAACGATTCGTGATTCCATACTTTGAGACACACATCACAGAGGCTTGTAATCTGAAGTGCAGAGGGTGTTCACACTTCTCTGTGTTTGCAAAGCCAAAGCACAAAGACCTAAAAGAATTTGAGAGAGAGTTCAAAAGGCTGTCAGAGATTGAAGAGATAGGCATCATCAGATTAATGGGCGGTGAGCCGTTGCTGAATCCTGACTTCATGGAGTATTGCAGAATAGCAAGGAGATATTTCCCAAAGACATCAATCAGCCTTGTGACCAATGGCATACTTGGCCACAAGTTACAGCCTTATGTGGATGAATTGAACAGGCTGAAGATAAATGTCACCATATCAGATTATCATCTTGCCAAGCAGAACAAGGATATACACACAGAGCTGCATGAGAAGGGCAGCCTGTACAACATATCACTTGATCCATCAGGAAGCCAGGATGCTGACCTGATGCATTACTTCTGTGACATCAGAATCAACAATTGGTTTTACTACATGGATGGCAGATTCTATCCATGCTGTATTGCCGGTACAATCCATGACTTTTGGAATCACTTCAAACTTGATTGGGGCTTCACTCCTGAAGAGTTAAGCATTGACATCTTCACTCACACAGCAGAAGAGATTGAGGACTTTATATCAAAGCCATGTAAGCTGTGTGCATACTGTGACACACTGACAAGACAAAGAACATACAAACCATTCTCTATTAGTGAAGGAAAGATGGAAGAATGGACGATATAATCCCCCTTGTTGCAGATTTGCAACAGCGGTGGGGTCAA
>Ga0310786_10004685_pt1 | contig 18907 bp, 4 predicted proteins | sample AusTroGonzalo_MG_FD_203881 | JGI IMG/M metagenome (GOLD analysis project Ga0310786, IMG submission 203881) | Bovine rumen microbial communities from tropical cattle in Woodstock, Queensland, Australia - Gonzalo_03 (v2) (version 2) | ecosystem: Host-associated > Mammals > Digestive system >... | reverse complement strand
TATTATCAGGCTGACTGCTACTAATCAGCAGGTATCGCCCAAACTGGAAATAGGTGGCGACGAGGTAATTATCGGCGTCAGAATCGCTGACCCCACTAAAGCGATCGATGCGTTTGTTCATGGGCACGTGGGCGTAGCGGTCTGGCCCCAAATCGAGCTTCACACGGTCGTAATATTGTTTGTAGGTCTCAGTATGCAGGGCTTTCAGCGCGTCGTAACCTAATGCCATAGCGCCAAGCAGGCGTTCCTTCGATTGTACCTCCTCGTCACCTGTAATGTCTTTGTAGCTCTTGACATTAGTGCCTACGGTGACGTACAGCGTGACCTCATCGGCACCAACAACGCTGATATTGCCATTCGAGCCAGTAACTTTACCGCCCTTCGCATCAACGGCCATACGACCCATAAAGCGTACCTTGCCTTTCAGTCCTTCATGCTTGGAAGATACGCCTTGTAGGAATGCGGTAGCATTGCGTGCCACACTCTCCTTAGAGAGAAATTTTTCACTATTCACTTTTAACTTTTCACTTCCATATAGCGGATTCTCGTGCGGCGTTGTCATGTTAGCCGTAAACGTCATCTTACCTTTTTTGCTGGCCGTCAAACGGATAGCCATGACGTGATGTCCTCCCAATGGTGTGATAACCTCACGCTCATATTTCACCCCATCCACCTCATAACGGACAACGGTTTTCCCGTTGTCTAAATCCAGCCACCGCTCATAATTGCGATACTCGGCATGTCCAGGCATCGCGATATACAGGTCGCCAAAAGGCTGGAAGGGCATACCCATGTTCTTGTCTGCAGCACGGGGCATCACCTTTGCGTCAGCCAGCGCCTGCGCTTCCTTGTATTTCCCTTCGAAAATCAGTCGGCGTACCTCGGGCAACGCCTGCTTGGCATTAGGATTAACGACGTTATTCGGCTGTCCTGCCCATATCGTCTCTTCATTCAGTGCGATATGCTCAACAGCAGGCGTACCGTACACCATGCCGCCAATCACACCATTGCCCACAGGCAACGCCTGTGTCCACGTCTGTGCAGGCTTATCGTACCACAATCTGTACTGCTGTGCAACAGCACACATGAAAAATGAGAAATAAGAAATGAGAAATGCAGTCAGTGTCAGTCGTTTCATCGTTCCAGCAGTCTATTCTTTTTATATAAAGACTGACAACCCGTTCTGTTGTCATCAGAATAGCTGTCCGCTCAGAGTACCTGCCTATGCATTTCTTGCAAGAAGGCTTCGCAACACTTTTTGGTAAGCCATGTAAAAAGTGTTACGAAGCCATGTAAAAAAGAGGGGGTAAGTCACTATGACTTGATATGCCTCATCGTCAATTGCCAACTGTAAATTTGGGTCGATAGATGCGACTGTTGCCCGTTGGGGCAGCAGAGGCATCGAAGACAGCCCAGTTGGTAATGGTATAAATACGGTGCAACTGGTCGCAGTAGTAACTGAGGCTCACTGTGCGACCTGTCTCATTATCAAAGATGATAAGGGGATAGTAGACTGTCCCACCCGTCTCATTTGGTTGTGCTACGGCTCGTACTTCCCCACCGATGGTGGCACAGATCAGATCCTGACTGTTTTGATAGGCTGCCAGCGTGTCGCCCAGTTCTACCTGTATAGACATGCGCAACTCGTAGCGTCCGTTATCTGAGAACTTCCAGTCAGGACGGGCATCAGAGCCTGGCATCAAATATTCAGGTGTTTTAGGCTGTTCGGGTGTCGGCTCGTCCGAACCATCGGTAGTACAGCTCCCCACCACGAAGGTGAGGGCTGTCAACAGTATGAATATAATATATTTGTTCATTGTTATTATTTTATAATGACCTTTTGATTATTATGAATATATACACCTTGCTGGCGAGGCTTCTTGGCCAGCTTGATACCGCTCAGTGTGTACCATCCGTCAGCATCGAAGCTATCGGTTGCAATGAAGTTGATGGCTGTCGGAGCAGCGGGTGTACCCAAGGCTGCATTCGGCTTGTAGCCAATCTGTGCCCTTGTGGTCGCAGCTATCAGCTCGTCATCACGCTCCAGTGTGAATGTCAGTTCAGAATCAGGAATCTGGAATTCGGAATCATTCCCCGCTCCCACATTCAGGTAGAACACGCTGTGCTCGTCGGCCTCAGCAATACCACAGAGTTCTGCACCATGGTAAGCCATGAGACGGTCGCCAGGCTGCACTTCAACACCATTGGCTATGGCCACAACGGTCATGCTGGTACCACTGACATTCTCAAAGACAATATCCTTCGGTGCGCTGACAGTCATGTTGTAACGCGAACCACCATTATACTGAGGATAGTTGAAACGCACCTCGCTGTCGGCATTGCGCTTGAGCATATAGCCCTCGCCCACCCTCAGGAATTCCAAGGTTCCCTTCCAGGCCTTGTTACCTGTAGCATCTTCGGTCAGGATGGCAAACTGGCTCTGACTCTTGATGATGTCGCCTGGTGAGCCATGATCGGTGTACTCTGCCAGTGCCGTACCAAGCGGCAGGTTCAGCAGTGACGAGTAGCCGATGCGGTTCCAGCCCTTGCGAACGACTATCGGGTCGTTGAAGAGGGTACCGGCAACGTAAGCCAGTTTGTCGCTATTAGAATAGAAGCGGTACATCAGACGGGCATCCAGCGTCAGCACATTGTCGCTATAGTCCCACATATAGTTCACCGTTTCCGGATTCTTGGGATCAGCCACGGCCTTGTAGGAAATCAGGTAGTGTATGCCGTCAGTGTTTTCAGCCTCGAAGCCGTCGCCCACCTGCCATTTTGTGGCATTGTTCAACAGCTGCTTGACAGGTACCTGTTCTGGCTGCACGTTGAATGATACCCAGTTCCAGCCCTTCTTGAGCGGAATGGCCTGTATGATGCCACTACCATTTGTGAAGGATATGGGCTCAGTGACTGTACCCATGACGGTATCGTTCTTGAAGGTGATGATGGTGCCGTCGGGCTTAGGCGATACCTGATAGATGGTACCCTCAGAGGCATCAAAGAATTCGAAGTGCAGCGGTGTGGCAGCATAACTCGAATTATAGACAGTCAGGTAGGCCAGTCCTTCGATAGCTGTGCCTGTAGGATTAGAATAGAGATGCGTGACACCCATCAGACGGTGGTTATCGTCGAAGGCGGCCAGCATGTCCTCACTGTCGTGTGCCACATTCTCATCGTCTATCACCACCTGTCCGACGATACTCATAGTGATGTTGGCATGCAACAGATTGTCGGCAACAGCCCAGTCAGGCTTTTCGCCGCGCACCTTCATGGTAACAGGCAGCGGTTCGGTCATGCCGTCCTCGCCAACGATATAGATAATCTCGTCAAAGTCACCGATGTTCGTATACTGCGAGACGGTAAAGGTAATGGGCTGCTCACCCAACGGACCGATGGAACCGTCGTATTGCGAAGCCGTCATCCATACAGGCAGTCCTTCAATCCTGAAGCGCTTGGTCTTACCGCTCAGGTTCTGCACCACGGCCTCAAAGGTTGTCTCTTCGTCGTAATTAACCGTCTTGCTCAGCTGCTTGATATTCCAGCGCAACGGATTGCGATAGACGTAGAGATCCATCGTCACGGGTGACGCCATCACATTGCCGTTCAGGTCGGCCACATCCTTCACCGTCACTATCACGTTGGTCTTCTCTATATCAAAGGCCGGCACGTCCAGATTGATGCACATCTCGTTGTCCTTGGCCACATACGAGTACTTGATGTTCTCCAGCGTAGCCAGTGCACGGATAGGAGCGTAGTGCCCCTTGTCGGCCATCTGGTCAACCGTCGTCTGACTGACCAGCGTATCGCGCTGGGTGGTGTACTCGCCGGAGGTCGAGTCGTAGTAGCGCTTCAGGCTGATACCCGTAGGCATGAGTCGCTGCGAGTTGTCAATCTGCAGTTCGTTGCGACCGAAGCTCAGATAGGCCTTCATACCCATCTCCTCACCCGTAGGCGTCATGGGCGCCGTGGCCTTGATGATATTCTCCGAGAGTGCCATCTCGTACATACCGATTTCGTCGATATGTCCTACGATGGTATTGGCTACGGTATTGGCATCAAGATAAGTGGCACCGGCAGCCAGATAGTTGCCATGTATGCCGCCCAAGGTATCTACGGCGAAGGTCTTCTTTAGTGAGGTGTCAATGAAGAGGTTACCCACGTTGCGCGAACGGCTGACAGTCAGTGCGGCATGGTGCCATTGTCCGTCGTTAACCTTCGTGCCGGTAGTCTGTCTTGAACCACCCAGCCACAGGTCGAGCACGCCTTCATGAACACCGAAGTTGAAGTGATCCTTATATCCGGCCTCTGTCTTCGCCGGTCCGTTGCTGAGCAGCGTACCCTCGCTGTCAGTAGTGCGGAACCAGAACATCAGCGTATAGTCGTGATAGTCGGCACGCTCGAACTTCTGCGATTCAATGCGGAAGCCCTTCTCACCGTCAAGCTTCATGCTGATGCCGTCGGGAACCTTCCACGTAGCCCGGTTTATCTTCAGGTCGCCGCCGTTCTTGGTACAGTTGTAACTGTAGTCACCCGTGCCTTCGTTCAGCGGATAGTTATCCATCAGTCCCAGTTCGTAGCCCGTGAGTCGCTTCATCCTGTAATCATTCAACTCGCCAAGGCTCAGTGCACGGTTCCACAGACGGAACTCCAGCATCTCGCCTTGGTAGGAACCGCGATTGTAAAGTCCTCCATTGACGCGCGTTCCCAGATAGTACCGTCCTGCTCCGCCATAGAGTCTGGGCAGCGTGAAGGTGCCTATCTCCTTGGAACCGTCATAGAAGCTGACGGATGTGGTCTGTGCCTCCAAATCACTATTGAAGACGTACGCTACCTGATGCAGACCATTGAAATCAACAGGCTCGGTAGAGTTGAACGTCACCTCCGGTGCGGCGCTTTGTGAGTCTGATGTATGGAATCGGGCCGACAGTTTGTGGTCTTTCGTCACGCCCAGTTCCAGTCGTTCGTTAGTCTCTCCATGACTGAAGAATACCATATCCTTATTGTTTTTGTCGGGATACAGCATCACGTCAACCGTGAAGGACTTGGCACTGAGGTTGCGCGAACTCATTGATTCGGCCCGATCGCCGATGTTGAAGCGCAGGTCCGTACTGAGCGAGATATTGGTAGAGTTGGTCTGTCCCAATACCTGGAAGTTGTTCAGGTCGCGCAGGTAGTTGCCGGCAATGTTTTCAGAGAAGCGCAACATGATGTCGTTACCAATGCCCAGCACACCGTCCTCAGGCTCGGGCGTACCGAAGAGTTGCGGACGACGCGTGTCCTTGATACCCGTCAGGATGTTCGACGAGCGGGTCAGGAAGCCATTGCCGTAGCGACAGTAGTTCACGGCACGAATGTCGTAGATCTGCTCTATCGGGTCGGCCTCGCCCCAGAAGGTGGCCATGATCTGACCGTCTTCCTCAATCAGCTTGCACTCACCTGTAGCCTTTGCCATCAGCGAGTCGCTCTTGTAGTATGAGCAGACGTTCACCCATTCCTTGTCACCCTGCGTCGCCAGTTTGTACTGCAGTTCAATGTGGTCGAAGTTGCGATAGTTCACGTCGAAGCCGTCGATGCGCACCGGCATGTAGTACTGCTGTTTATCGCTGTCGTACTGCGACTCGGTGTTCACTATCCACTTGTCGCCTGGCAGCGAGATATTCACCTTGCCTGCCGTCGGCACGAAGTGGGCCGACAGTTTAAGGCTGTAGACGCGTTTCACATCATTCGGGTCATAGAGGCTGAGGGTGATGTCCTCGTAGTCGAAGTCCGCACTGGGATAGATCTCTATTCCCTTCTTAACCACTTCGCCAGGCACGAGATAGATGTCCTGTCCGTTGGCTGTGAGGGCACGACCTTCTACCATGATCTTCGCACCCTTGGGGTTCGACGAGTCTTCCAAATAAAGGTTGAAGGGCGACGTCGTAGAGGTCATGGCAGGCATCTCACACTCATTAGCCAGATTGATGGTGAAGCGGGCAGGCTCGTCGTATGGCACATTGCTCACCGAGGCATTGTCGGTCCAAATGCGCAGGTTGTCAATCGACACAGTCTTCGCGTCGAGCACCTGTCCGGCATTGTAGTACTTGGTTCTGCGTTCGTCCTCGTAAGGCTGTCGGGTGGCACCGCCACGGGTGCGATAGACGAAGCTGCTATACTTAGGCTTGGAGGGATCGTAATAGCTCAACATGAAGGGCGCATTACTGTCGCCGAGGCCATTGACCCCGTCCAGATAGTCATCGGAAGGAATCTGGAAGAAGAGACTGCGCAACTGCTCTTCCGTGTAGCCCGCTTCCTTCATGGCATTAATCTTCTCTTCAAGCTCTTCCTCAAGCAACTTTGTACGATAGACATCTACAATGAGGTTAGAATGGGTATTGGGAGCCAGCGTGAAGCCTATCTTCTTAGCATAGCTTTCATTCTTTCCAAAGTTATAATTGTAGTCTAACGATAAGATGACCTGGAATCTGATGACGAGATGATTGCCAAGGCCAGAGACTTGAACCTCCTTTATACTGTCTGGTTCCTGATTCTGTTTCTTCTTCTGACTGATATATCGAAGCGTATTAACTATGGCGTCACCAGTACCGAACTCAGGACCAATATTGATATTTTGATTCAGGGGGGTAATCAAATAGCGCTTTTGTGAAGTGCCTGCATTAAATGTCTCACCATAGCTGATACTGGTGCGACCGTCTACCTCGTAGGTGTTCACCTTCTCGGTAGCCTCCAGTTTTTCCTGCTCGTTCTTAGACAAGCATTCAATCCAGGTGTACACAGTGTTGTTGATACTTTGGATAGAGTCATTACACTCCATGCCTGTGGGGTCCACTTGCGTGTAGTAGGTCGTATCCACAGCAAAACGCACATCATCGTTTGCCACCTTACTGATGTAAACGGCATGACCGGCTTGGTCAGCCACCTGCTGGGCGGTCAGTTCATCGGTACCCTTAGGCAACATCAGGGAGTTACGGATATTGATCAGCTCGGGCAGCAGCTCTTTCTCAATATAGGTCTGCGAGTGTGCAAAGGTGCTCTTGAGCTGAGTATAGGCGCTTACCACCTCATCACGAATCAGATAGACCTTCTCGCCCTTGCTGTTCATGCCCTCGGCCAGCACCTTCATGGTACCTAAAGGTACTTTGAAGTCAACACCTTTCATCTGGAAGGTACCACCCGCATGAGTGGTCAGCAGATTATAGGTGTCGGCATTGATGGCGCGCACGGCAATGGCGTCTTCCATCACGGCGCTCTGCGTCATGCCAATGAACACGTCGGCATCACGACCCACACCGGCTGCACTCGACGAGGTGCTGATGCGCTGACTATTCTCAAAGGTGTAGTCATACTGCCAACCCTGATAGTAACCAAACTTGATGGGTAAGGAGTTCAGAGTCTCATTTTTGGTGCTGGATAGGGAGCCCATGGTATGTCCTGCATATTGGCCATCCCATATACCATCGTAACGATTAAGACCTTCGCCTCTCTTAAATGTCAGATTGATACCTGCAGCTGCGCTCAAACTAGCATTGAAAGAGTAGTTGAATTTCGAGCCGCTCTCGATATAGGCACTTGAGCCGGCACCTGGCGGGTCACGCAATACGTCGATGACGTAGGTGCCTCCATCGGCTACGACACGACGGCCTTGAGACTTGGCCTTCGCAGCCATGACATAGCCGCGGATAGGTTCACCGTTCATGGGCAGCACATCGTAGTAGGATCCATCGTAGAGCAGCGTCATGGTCAGTGTCTTCAGCGCCATGTCACCCTCTTCAGTGAAGGTCGTGTTCTGTGGAGTGAAGCGGTAGTAGGCACTGCCAAGGCTGTCGAGTGGCTGCGTCTCAGAATTGTCAGAATCTACCAAGCCGTTTTTGATGAACACCTCACCGCCGTTCAGATGGACGATATCAGGCGCTCCTACGCGCACATCATTATTATAATAGTAGCGCTCTTCGGCTGACAGCCTCATGATGATGGGGCTGTTGGCCATGTATACCGGATAGCCGAAGCTGTAGCCCGTAGAGTCATTCCACAGTTCAACGAGGGCATTCTTGCCAGTATTGTCTATTTCTTTGTAATCCTTGATACCCAAATATTTCTCACCCATCATATTAAACTGCTCGACAGCCAGGGTGGGCGTGCTATGGTAGATGCGGCTATAGGTAGCCGTATCGCCCATGACATAAGAAGAGAGGTCGATGGTCTCGCCCACCTTTCCTGCCTGGAACAGCGTGGGATAGCCTTCGGCATAGATTTCAGTCACCTTGTATTTCACCGGCAGCATAGGCACACAGTATTCGCCTGTCACAGGACTGGGCTTGATGACCAGTCGGTGACGATAGGCATCCATGTGGCAAGTATCCAGTTGATTCGTGGCGAAACAGTAGTCTTCATGACGTTCTGTCACACTGGCGTTCAACTGGTCGCGCACCAACCAAGAGGCATTGTCGCCCTCTAACTGCATGACGATGGTCAGCGAATCGCCCAGATTGTTAGTTGAGGCCATCTCGCCCAACGGCTTGTCGCCTTGGGTGTCACCACCTACCACACGTCCTTGAAGTGTAACCTTGGTCTGATCCCAGAACACATGGCCGGCAATGCTCTTCTGCCAGTTGTGGCGCAGCGTGTCGGCGGCGTCGGGGTCGGTAAAGTAGCCGTCGTAGAGGAATACGTGTCCGTCCTTCACCACACGTAGGGTATGCGTACCCTGAGGTATGCTGACGCTGAAGCGGCCCTGCGAGTCGGTGACGATAGGCTTGCCAGATCCGTTGTGCACGATCTTACCGTCGCGCTCAAACTGGGCACCAATGACAGGTACGCTGGTACCATCGTACATGACGAAGCCCGAGAACAGGTAGTACTTGCTCTGCACCAGATTAGCGTTAGTCACCATGTTACAGTTATCGTCGAAATTGGCGTAGAAACTGGTGAAAGCGCCCTCTTCGCCTGTGCTCTCGGCTGTGATGAGATAAGTGCCGGCACCGGTATACTGCAGCCCCTTGATTTCAAAGAATCCGGTATCGTCGGTAATGGCGGTGCCTATCTCACCCATGGTGTCGCCCTGTGGTTCGGCCTTCACCTTCACGCCTGACAGGGCGGTGCCGTCGGTCAGACGGATGTAGCCGCGCACCATACCCGTCGGCTCGCACCAACCTTCCTTGGTAATGGTACTCACATGCTCGCCTTCGCAGTTGTTGACGCCCTCCACCGTATAGATATAGACGTGCTGCGGCTGTGGCTTCTGGTCCAGGTAGGTGGTCTGCTGGCAGTTGGCTTCCAGTGTGTCTACCTTGTCTGTTGCTTTGTCACGGCGTGTGATGCGGAAGAAGTCACCATTACCAGTGGTCTTCCAGGTCAGCAATACCGTCGACTGCTGCGTCACGGTTTCCAGGTCAGACAGTTGTACGTTCGAGTTATATTCATAGCGAGCTGCCTCGCCCGTCTCCGCCTTCGAAACCGCGATACCGACGGTATCGACAGGCGTGAGTCTTGACTTGCCTTGCTCTACTACGATACGGAAGTCATGATTGACACACGAGGTAATCAGTTCAAGGTCCATCTTCCCCGCTTTTACCTCGTCGTTCGTCAGTTCGCGGCGTTCAGTATAGCGCACCTCGCCACCAACCGACTTGTCGATGTGCAGCACCACCTTGGCATTCTGGTCCCAGATGGCAGGCACATGCTCATTCTCGGTAGAAACAGTCATGACGGGAACCACGGTATTGCCGCTGACCTGCCACTGACTGCCCAGCTTTCCGGCCAGTGCTGACAATGTCATTCCACTGGCATCACCGTCTACATCCAACGAATGCTGAGTCTGCTTAGGAATAACGCTGCTACCGTAGGTAAGCCAATTGTCGCTGCCCAGTTCCGTGACCAGTGCTTCAGGGGTCAGGCCCACCGCACTGTTGTTCTCCTTCCAACCGTGGCTATTCCAGCAGTTGGTACCGCCATATACCATACCGTTATCTAAGGCGTTGAAGTTCATGGCTACTTTTTCGAAATTGACGTAGGTGCCGTTTTCGAAGCAGTTCTTAACGACATTCGAGGTGTGGCCATCTTCCCAGCCTATGATAGCACCGGCAAAGCTGTTGACGTCGTAGTTCTCGGCATTGATCGTACCATCGAACATACAGTCTGTTATCTCGTGATCGACAGACAAGCCGTGGCCGACAATACCGCCGGCATACTTCCCGGAGGTATAGACATCTGTAGACACATGACAGTTTTTGATGAAGGTATGAGTCCCGTTTGTAGATTTGCCAACCAGTCCTGACGCGTGTTTTCCGCCCTTGACCGTACCTTGAACATTGAGGTTCCTGATATCAGCATTCTTGACGTTAAAGAACGGAGCCACGCCTTCTTCGCTTCCACCATCGATATTCACAACCAGCGTATGGCCGTTGCCTTCGAAGGTGCCAACGAAAGGAATACCATTGCGCTTGCCTATCGGTTCGGTAATCTCGAAGTCGTTCATCATGACGACATACCAGTAAGTCGAGCCACCGTCTGCCGCAACTTTGTCTAAGAGACTAAGCCAGTCGTTGTTGTTGCGCAGAATCATATAATTCCTTTTGTCTATGGGGTAGGTCTCTGCACCATTGATAGACGTGGTAAAGTATGAATTAGTGATGGTGGCACCATTTCTTGTCCTGGCAAATGTCTGACACGATTTGTACGAGTCGTCGATATCGAGCACGGTCGGGTTCACCAAGCAATTAGTGATGGCGGGAACGGTTTCGCTCCATCCCACGAGGCCACCGAAGCCTATGGCTCCCGTATCATGGAACTCACCGTCGAAGAGACAGTCTGTCAACGTGGTCACACCAGCACGCTGGCGGCCCATAAAGCCACCGGCAGAGGCGTCGCCGTCAACATGACAGGTAATAGATACCGAAGATCGGCAATTGCTGAAGGTCACATCCTTCATGGTCTCGCCCACGAAGCCGCTGGCGAATTTCGAAGTCGTGAAGACTGTACCTGTCACTTGCAGGTTGCTGAACGAAGCGGCTTTGTTGCCAATATAGGCGAAAGGTGCGGCATAGCCGCCCGACGTCTCATTGTAATGCACCGTCAGCACGTGACCGTTACCATTAAATGTTCCACTGAAAGGATGACCGCTGACACCTATCTTGGTCTGACTGTCACCCAAGTCAACATCATCAGCCATGATGACATTCATCTCGGTTTTCTCACCATTGTTAATCAGTTTGGCAAGTGTCTCCCAATCAGCAGCAGTGCGCAGGACAAAACGTCCCTGACTATCGTACTGCGAACTGCCGAAGGCGAAGGTGAAATTGGTAATATGGCGGGTATCCTCCCACGTGCCACGCTTGACCGTTGCCGAATGGATGGCCGACAGTTTGATGACCGATGGCAGAGCAGCCTGGGCATAGTAGCCTGTAGTCCAGCTCCAACCACTCGTCGAGGCACGTCTGATACGGTAATAGACCGGCTGTCCCTCGTAGGCATCCAACAGAGTTTCGTCAGTGAAGGTATAGATGGAGTCGCCCGACAGCGGCACCTGACTGAGGGAAGTCCACTTAGCGTCGGCATTCAGGAGACCGGTGGTGTTGCGCTGAACATCCCAAAGGTCGCCATCCTGGATATCCTGCCACTTTGGATGGCTCTTGCGCCACGAGAGCAATGCCGATCCATCGGCCTGAAGGCTGGCTGTCAGGCCCACCGGCAATTGGAGGGCAGGCACCATGATGGGGTCGGAAGCAGAGGCAACCGTGTTCCCCTCGGAGTCAACATACTTGGCTCTGATGACGAAATCCTTGTAACACTTGTCGGCATCCAGGAAGATGTAGCCCGACATCTCGTTATCCAGCAGCACGCGCTTGAATTTCTCCTGCTTGCCGTTCACCTCCTTATACTCGGCAGAAAGGCTCTGAATATTGTTGGCCGCCATCGTATAGACCAACATAATCTGGCCGGTATGCATGGGGTCGTAGCTCAACATCGGATCCATCAGACTGGGTTTCACCACCTCCGGAGCAGCGGGGAATGTGAAGCTGGACGATGGAATGTCGATATCAGCATCACTCTCAGAGCCGTTTCCCTTCTTATGAACCTTCCACGTGATGGTAATCTTCCGGCCACGCATATTGGCAGGAACCTTCCAGGTGAAATAGAGCTTGCCGTAGCTCTGGTTCGGTTCGAACGGAATGGTATAATTGGTATTGGTGGTAGTAATGGTGGCATCATGCCAACCCTTCTTACGGTGCAGGGTGACCAGTCCGTCCACGCCCTTGCGTATCTTGGCCTCGCCATTGTCGCCAGTAGGATCATACGAACGATACTGAATCAACGTCTGCTTAGTGCCGCCTTCGGGTGTCACGTATACCCAGCCGTCGTCGACCCAGCCGTTGAAGTACTCATCGTCGAAGATAGGCATCTCGATGTTCAACTCGTCAATGCCTGCTTGTGTGACCATATAGAGCCATGTGTCCTCAATGTGGTCAGCCTTTGCCGTTTGTGGCAACAAAAATGCCAGCAAGAACGGCAACAATAATAGTCTGATTCGTGTTCTCATAATTATTTGAATTGATGTTATTTATTTTAGGTAATTATATCTGTATAGATTTTTATAGACGCAAATTTACACAAAAATCCTTAATCTCCAAACATTTTTCGTATTTTTTTGCTGTTTCGTCTATTCTGAGCATGATTACGTGAGTTGTGATTCGCTGTGAGCGTTTCAATGATTTGCTGTGAGCATTTCAATGAGTTGCTGTGAGCGTTTCAATGTGTTGCAAAGGTAGTATATTCATGATGGGCGTTGTCCCTCTTTGCGCGTTATTATATAAATTATATTATAGCCCTATAAGGGCTAATAATTATTAATTAAATTAATTAAAAGGGGGGAGACCGAACCGGCATCAAAAAGGACCGTCCTTCACTGCTCATGAGTACCTTCTTTGCATTGTAATTCTTTGTTGTCATAGTCTTAAAATTTAATGTTTGTACTTTGTTGTTATTTGTATCATCTGTTCTTGTTTTCGAAGACAAAGTTACGGCGATTTTCTTCCGATTCCAAGAAAAATCCCAGATTCTTCTCTAACTTGTATGGACAGACGCCCCATTCTCAGACAAATAGCGGAAACAGCCCAAAATGTTGTCCGAAAGAGTTGTAGCTCCCACATTCTTTCCATTTGCCTTAAAATTTTCAATTTCAGCATGTTTGGCTGCTATTACACCGCAAACTTTGCCCAATATTTGCTCTATGGTTGCTCATGGGTTGCTCATGGGCCTCTCATGGGATGCTCTATGCGAACCCTATCTTCAAGGCCATGAGTTCGCCATGATTATCACATGTGATCACAGAGTAATCTCCATATAAAAAAGGTGCGCAGCGAACGCTGCCGACTTCAGACTCGCCCGCCGCCGATATCAGCAGCGGCCGCTGCTGATTAAAGACACGGCCGCTGCTGACTCGCGAGAGATTGTCTCTCTCCCTGTCCCAACGTCACTTACTCCCTGTAAGCGACTCACTTTCCCCCTGCAAGTGACGTCCGAACAACCGTAAGGCAACATTCCTTCCACGATGATGTGACTTTTCCTCATACACCAGGCGGCGTATTGTCATTGTAACAGCGTGCCTGTCCCCCTGTTACTTCTCTCGATGAGAGAACCGTCCCGAATTTTTCCGATTCCGGAACGGTTCTTTTTTGTATGGCCCACGCTCTTCAAACTATACAAAAAATTCTCCCATTGCCGCTGATAGCGAAACTTTACATCTGTCACATATATCGGTAATAGCTGCTCCGTTATGCGACAATCCATAGAAATTGTCCTCGCAGATGAGTACATATTCCCATTCACGATTCATTCGCTCTTCAGCTTTTATTTCGTTTATCTTACGAGTCCATTCTACAGCAGCCGTTTGTTTTTGTCGCACATTCTTGTCAAAGAGTTTATCGTTGCCTTTCGTTTCAATCAAATACACTTTTTGAGATGTAGCCACGATGAAGTCAGGATGATAGGTTGCCATCAGGCCATCCTTTCGCATATAATAGATAACGGCAAAAGGATGCATATTCTCACTTATCTTCAGGAAACGTTCCACTTCGCCGTCTTTATCAAGGAAATCAATAAAAGCCCTTTCCAATCCTCCTCCATGAGTAGGATAACCCTGTCGCTCATAAATGCATTTATGTACTTCTATTGAGAATGATTCTCTCATCTTTATTTCTGACACAGATGAGAATCGCGTATGCACAACTTGAGCATCCGTCGTCATAATATTCTGCTGCATATTGAAGATAGCACGAGCCATTTCTTCTATAATATGCTTCGTAACTATGGCATCTTTCGACAACAAGATCTTCCAATCGCTTCCATTAAAAGGATTAAATGGCTGACCAAACAATCGGGTGCGAATATATTTATCAACAACAGCAATCGTTTTTGCCTCGTTTATTTGCAGGTTAGGCACTGGCATCTCACGATGTGAGGTTACCCTGTCAAATCGCAACGTGATAGTTCTGAGCAGCTTCTGCAAATACTCATTATAACTGGTTGCCGAAAACAAGTTTGCAGTCACTTTGTAGCGTCCGAACTGTGTCTTACTAATGGCTTCCTGCGAAATGAATGTTTCACCGTCTTGTGCCAAAAACTGCCGAAGTTTCTCCAGCTGGAAGGCTCTGAATGGTTGCAAGCTATTGATATCTATCTCTACATCTTCTAATTCTTCTTCTGCCTCTCTCACTATCATTGGCCATTCAAAGTCAAACTGCTCGTAATCTTCACGAAGTCCTACTCTTATCAAGTCGCCAGTAGAACCTCCTTCACCAGCTTCACCAGTATCTTCAATAGCCAAACCTTGTGCGAACAGTTCCTCATAGAATTGTATAAAAGCAGGATGCTCAATAATACTGAGCATATCGATATATGTCGAAGGCTGAGTATGTAACTGTAATACCCGTTTACGGTCAAATTCCTTGATGCTTTGGTATTCTGGCTCTCTCCACATCAGGCGCAGTCCTCTACCGATTATCTGTTCCAACAAGATGGGCGCTTCAGATGAACGCAAAGGAACTATCACACAGATATTGTTCACATCGAAACCCTCTCTCAGCATCAGCACAGAGATAATCACTTTGGGCTTCTTGTACTTATCGATATTAAACAGCTTTTCCTTGGTCTGTTTCCATTCTTCTTCAGACACTTCGCCCTTGGCATTACTATCTATAGTGACAACCTCGTCTTGTGACAATCCATCTTCCATCATCAACTGCGACACAAAGGGAGCTACAGAAGTATCTTCACATATAACGAGCATTTTGGGATTCTTCTTTTCGTCAACAGCAGTAAATTCATCCTCCAGCTTCTTCAGTTTAGCTAATCCAGCACGAAGCATCAGCCTCTGCCCGTCGCTCAAGTCGCAGACTTTGTTTCGTTCATCACGCACAGCCTTATAGTCCAAATTCCCAAGTTCCGTTAACTCCTGACGACGATCCAATAGCAATGTCTTCACCAATCCCTTTCGCATTGCTGTAGCCAAGTCAAAGTCTACAACGATATGAGGGAAGTAACATTTCTGTGCTTTCTTGCCAGAGCCTTTCTGGTCGTATGGTGTAGCAGAGAAATCTACTTGGAAGAACTTGTCACCTTTTTTCTCTGCAATAGCATTCAGACCTTTCTGCCATTCCACTTCCTCTATCTCGCCATTACGTTTGAGTTCATGGATATGATGGGCCTCATCATTAATCACCATGATGTCCTCCAACTCTGCCAGATATTCCAGTTCCGAGCCTCGCAGATAGCGACGATCCAGCATTCCCAAGTCATTGCCTGCCGCCTTGCCTGGACGGATAGGAAGCAATTGCTCAATAATCTCAGATGGTGTCAAATCTCCTTTTTCACCAGCACCTTCTTCCTCTATTTGATTCTCAAACAGATGCCAGTTAGTCAAAGCAATCAAACCATCGCCAGTAGTCTTGCGACCAATACCTTCTTCTTTCGTTACGACATTATTCTGAATGAATGAAAAAACCTCCTGCCGATAATGCACAGGGATAAAAACTTCCTGATTCAGATAGAAATCATTGGTTTCTATGTCGCGCTCTTCCTTATCACGTTGCATCCTTCCGCAGAAGGCATCAAGCAGCCGATCATAAACTATCAGACCTGGTGCTACGATGAGGAAGTTCTTGGTAAACCGTCCGCTCTTCACATCCTCGTGACGGGCGTTCAGCATTTGCCACAGCAACAGGGCATGCATCACCCAAGTCTTTCCAGTTCCCGTTGCCATCTTAACAGCATACTTGGGCATCTGATATTTCTGCTGGCCCATAGTGCCTAAGTCCACAACTGGCATTAAGTCTGGTGTCAGTTGTTCGTAGTATTCTAACACATTCTTAACACCCATCACCTCATGCAGATACACAATATTCAGGATAGCCTGACGCTGACCAGCATGGAAGTTGCGATTCCTCAATGAACAATATTCCTCAGAGAACCAGAACTTCAGCAAATCTTGTGTTGTGGGAGTCACCTGATCCAATAACTCTCCACCTTCCCAGGCTGCGTTTACAGTCTCACTCAATCGCTTGGCTAACTCCAGCGAAGCATTCATTCCGCTTGTTGCCATAGCCTATACCTCCTCTATTACCTGACTTTCAAATCCAAACACATCTACAGCCTTGATACACACCTGACGGTGATTCTTATGGGGCACTCTTAAACGAGTCTTATAGACACAATGCAGCGGGTCATTATCATTCTCGATATTTTCTCTATAGTCTTGCCATGTAGAACGGAAGGTAATACCGTCATAGTCAGGGTCTATGCTCCAGTATTCTATCAAAGATAGCGGGTCGTGTTCCAATACCTGTTGCAGTTTCTCTTTGTCCTTATCATCAAGCGGGATATTGTCTGGCGACAATAGCACATAGTTCTCTAACTCTACATCTATCTCGTCCTGTTCTCCTGCTGTTGTCACTACCAATGGCTTTGCTACCAAATATTGCAGAGAAGAAAAACGCACAGACTTGTCGTCAATCAATTTCTTATAGCCTTTCTTCGCCAACTTATCCAACAAGTCTGGTGGTATTACCAACACTTCCACATTACTATTGGCATACTTCTGAATGGCCTGTGAAATATCAAAGGCGAAGTTCCAACCCAGTACGATAACCTTTTCCCAATCACCACCAAGCAATGAAGCCTTTGCCTCAACTGCCTTGCGGACGGTGGCTGCTGTTGTCAGACGGTTAGGTGAATCCACCATTACCAATGTTCGCGTACCTTTTATATATCCAAAGTTACGGTCATTTGTCTGCTCTGGGGTAAAGGGCAGAGCACCATAAAGTCCCAACACCACTTGGCTCAGGTCACCCACATGCTTATATCGCTTGTTGTTCCTAAATGCCTCCTTCTGATAGTCACCTATGCTCTGATACAAGAACGGCTTCACCTCCTGATCAATAAACCGCTTGCGCATCACTAATGAGGCAGGTTTACCAATGTCACAGGTAATCCATCTTCTACCCAATCGTTCAGCTACAGCTGCCGTTGTGCCACTACCTCCGAAGAAGTCGCAAACAAGATCGCCTCCATTAGAAGAGGCCTTAATGATACGTTCGAGAAGTTTCTCAGGTTTTTGTGTTGCATAACCAACCCTCTCTTTTGCAACAGGATTAACAGGAGGTATGTCATCCCAAATTGAATCAACAATATCACCTTCAACTTCATCTAAGTATATAATTCTACTACCTCCTCCTGTTGGATTTACATCATCTCTGTATAACCTGCCATTTTCATCTTTTTTGAAACGTTTAATATATTCTGGTGAATGAGGCTTATATTGCGTATTCCATATATATTCAGCATTGCGTGTAAAAGAATAAATAACATCATGTTTTTGGGGGAACTTCTTTGCTGTTGAACGTTTAAAGCCAAAGTAAGTCCAAACTATTTCATTTCTAAAATAGTCTTTACCAAATATCTCATCTAGTAGGACTTTTACATACGCCCCAACATGCCAATCAATATGTACGTAAATACTCCCTTTTTCAGAAAGCATTTCTCTCATAAGCATAAGTCTTGGGCAAATCATTTTTAGATATGATATTGTACCTTCTTCCCAAGTATCTGCATAAGCAAACTGTTCAATAACCGTTGGTTTTTGCTGAATATCTGTTCCTGGCAAGGAAATCTTAGTGCGATAATCTGCTTTGGAGTCAAAAGGCGGGTCAATATAAATCAAGTCAACTTTACCACGAAGTGAGGGAAGGCCCGTCTGAGCATCACCAGCAAGAAGTGCCTGCATGGCTAAAAGGTTATCGCCATAGATAAGGCGGTTCATCCACTCACCATTACCACCAGCCATATTGAAGGCATTAGGTATTTGTGGCGCACTGCCTTTGAACAGTCCACTTACATCCTTACTTGGCAACACCAGTTCATTGGTCTGCAAACCAATCTGCGTACCACTACTTAGCCGCTCTAATATTTGTGCAGCCTCACGTCTGCCCTCACTCACAATACGAGGTAGCTCCTCAATTAACGATTTAGCCATTTCGTCAGCATTAATATTTAAAGTTTTACTAATGCGTTGAGCCAATAAACAAATCCCTGCAAGCACCTTGCTCGTGTATAAACACAAGAAGTGGACGAATCCCCGTCCAACGTTCAAGGTACTTGCAGGAAACCTATAGTATTAAAACAGGAAAACGCCCACCATATCAGTAGGCGTTACCACTATTCTAACACTATGTTCTTTCCACCTGCAAGTTTCTGAACGTTTTGAATAATAGCCAACGCTAATGTTTTACCCACAAAAGTCCCAGTCGCCGCCTCCGCTGAGGTTCCTGCGGCTGATTAGGTGCAAAGATAGGGAATAAAAATGAAACTTCCAAGAAAAAGCGACAAAAAAATCCGAAGCTGCTTCTGCTGCTTC